>RCNC010001289.1_pt1 | contig 16756 bp, 16 predicted proteins | sample 2041301 | NCBI WGS metagenome assembly RCNC01 (sample SAMN09708231, study PRJNA481090) | Marine sediment metagenome, whole genome shotgun sequencing project. | biome: marine sediment; feature: ocean; material: sediment; isolation source: Sewage treatment plant 13A marine sediment (STP13A) ... | reverse complement strand
CCCTACGAGGCCATCAGGCCGTTTATTAAACATATGCGGGTTTTGAAACGTGATCAGTTTGAGGGCCTGCCTTACGTAATAGCCAATGAGGATGGCCGGCTGAACACAATGTACGGTGATCGGACCTATGTGCGCGGATTGGACGCTCAGGTCGGTGAAGAGTTTATCGTCGGGCGCCTGATGAATATCTATGACAATTTCGGTGATCCACCGGAGACCCGGCGAGTGTTGCCCAAGAAAAACTGGAAAGAAGTAGCCAATGTCTGGGATCGTCACCAGCATATCTTTAACCAGGTCGATCCATGGGACAAACGGCCCAAGGATCCCATTGGCTATGAAATGTTCCTGGTCAGCAGGGTCCGTGTTGCAGAAGCCGGGGAAATTACCGTCATGGATATCATCCAGGATCGGACAGAGGTAAAATCCGGAGACTTTATAATGCCCGCTGGCCTTCTGGGTTATGACAACACATTCTTTCCTCGTGCAATGGACACCGTGCCGGAGGGATTGAGGGTGCTGGCGACCGCCGGGCAACGAAGCGGCGTAGGCCTCTTCTCGATAGTTTCGATAAACGGCGGTACCAATCAGGGTGTCGAGACAGGACACGTTTTTGCTGCTTTCAGGCAAGGTGACCTGGTTCAGGATGACATAGGTTTCCGTGCGGGCAGCTTCTCCAAAGAGGCCGAAGTACGCCTGCCGGAAGTTTTTGACGGGATCATCATGGTGTTCCGGACCTTCGAAGACATCAGTTATGGCATGGTCATGGGTGGCTCCAGGGTTGTTCAGGAATACGACATATTGAAACACCCCGATGAGCGGCCTTAGATAGTAACAACACGCTTGCAATTTAAAGCTCAGTGCAGGCAAGGGGATTGTCGTCACTAAGCACACAAATTGGCTGATTGCACTTCGCGCCCCCCAACTGGGGGGCGCTCGCTTTGTGCGGTTGGTAGACCAGTTCGGCGGTATCGACTTTCTACTGGCAGCGGGCCGTCGCGAGTTGCAGCGCGCAGGCCTGAGTGAAGAAACAATTGCTGCACTTAAGAACCCCGACGCCGATTTGCTGGCGCTCGACCAGAAGTGGCTTTCCGCCTCTTCGCACCACCTCCTGACCTGGGGTGACGACCGCTTTCCCCCCTTATTACGAGATGTTCCTTCTCCCCCCGCGGCGCTTTACGTAGATGGCGATCCGGATATTCTCTGGCAGCCCCAGGTGGCGGTGATTGGCAGCCGCAACCCGACCGCGGGTGGCAAAGACAACGCCCGTGATTTTGCGGGGCAGCTGGCTCGCCAGGGTATGACCATCACCAGCGGGCTGGCCAGCGGAATTGATTCGGTTGCGCATGCTGCCGCGCTGGACGCCGGCGGGACAACGGTTGCTGTCATGGGCACTGGACTTGACCGGATTTACCCGGCCAGCAGCAAGGGCCTCGCGGAGCGAATTCGGGAAGAGGGCGTGCTGGTCTCGGAGTTTCCGCCTGGCACCGGCGCAAAACGTTCACACTTCCCCAGCCGGAACCGCATTATTTCCGGCCTGAGCCTGGGTGTGCTGGTGATCGAGGCCGGTTTACGCAGCGGAACCCTGATTACTGCCCGCATGGCGGGTAACCAGGGCCGGGATGTTTTTGCCTTACCCGGATCCATCCACAATCCGTTGGCCAAGGGCTGTCACAGGCTGATCAGGGATGGTGCAAAGCTGGTTGAGACAGTGGCGGAAATCTTGCAGGAACTGGCGCCCATGGCCGGTCAATTGGCCCAACAGCTGCAGAAGGAGATCGGTGCTGATGACGGCACTGTTGTTGCCGGAGCGCTTGAGAATGCCGCCGAAGAACCCCAATTCGAGGAAGACCCTGAATACCGGGTGCTGTGGAAGTGCCTGGGTTACGACCCAAAACCCATAGATTCAATTATTGAGCAAAGTGGATTGACGGCGAGGTCTGTCTCAGCCATGCTGCTGTTGCTAGAGCTGAGAGGAAAGGTTGAAGCACATCCAGGAGGTGCTTACAGCCGTAAAAAAAGAGGTTAATAATGAAAGAAAACGTACTCGACGTCCTGATGTACCTGTTCGAGAATTACTTTTACGACGAACCTGAAGATCAGCCCGATCGCTCTTCCATGGAAGAAAACCTCCATGAAGCGGGGTTCAGTAACGGTGAGATCGAAAAAGCTTTCGATTGGCTGGACGGTCTGGCGGAGCAGCGCTATCAGCCGGACTTCAAAGTGAACTCGGACCAGCCCATCCGCGTATTCGTCGATTCGGAAATTAGCCGCCTCGACACGAACTGCCGTGATTTTCTTATGTACCTGTCCAATTCCGGGATACTTGATGCGCAACGCAGGGAACTGGTGCTGGATCGTTTAATGGCGCTGGAAAGCGATGAAATCAACCTGGAAGACGTAAAGTGGGTGGTCCTTATGGTTTTGTTCAATCAGCCGGGCCAGGAAGCGAATTACGCCTGGATGGAAGATCTAATGTTTGACACGGAGCAAGACTACCGCCATTAATAAAAAAGGGCGTAAGGTCTGAGTTCTGTTCAGTCAAGATAATCCCTGAAGTGAGCTGCGATCGGAATCGCATAGATTTCTTTTAACTTTTTAATCGTGAGGATGGAGTCATAAAACTACTCATCGTGGAATCGCCGGCCAAGGCGACAACCATCAACAGGTACCTGGGGCCGGACTTCAAAGTGCTGGCGTCGTATGGTCACGTCCGGGATCTGCCGTCGCGAGATGGCGCGGTTGATCCCGATAATGATTTCGCGATGACCTATGAACTCACTGAAGACAGTGAGAAACACGTTCGCAATATCGTCAAGGCCGCAAAAAAGGCCGAGGTTGTTTATCTCGCGACGGATTTGGATCGTGAGGGAGAGGCCATTTCCTGGCACATTTACGAAATACTTCGCGAACAGGGCCTGGCGGATAAAATTCCGTTCCTCCGGGTAGAATTCTCAGAGATTACGGAAAAAGCCATCAAAGAGGCCGTGGATAACCCTCGCGAGCTTTCCATGGACCTGGTGAATGCCCAGCAGGCAAGAAGGGCCCTGGACCACCTGGTCGGGTTCAACCTCTCGCCATTGCTGTGGAAGAAGATCAAGACCGGCCTCTCTGCAGGCCGTGTGCAGAGCCCGGCACTGCGGATGATCGTGGAACGTGAACGGGAAATCGAAGCTTTTGATCCCCAGGAGTACTGGAGCATTGAAGCGGACATGAGCCACCAGGATCAGGCTTTTCTGTCCCGCCTGGTACGGCTTGAAAACGACCGGCTGAAGCAGTTCGACATATCCGATACAGAACATGCGCACCGTGTCCGTGACCGCTTGATTCAGGCAGCCGGTGGAAAACTGCGGGTTGACCGGGTCAAGCGGAGTCAGCGCAAAAGACGCCCGTCCCCGCCTTTCATCACATCGACGTTGCAACAGGATGCTTCCCGCAAACTCGGTTTCACGGCCCAGCGCACGATGCGAACGGCTCAGAACCTGTATGAAGCAGGTCACATAACCTACATGCGAACGGACTCGGTGCATCTGTCGAACGAGGCTTTGTCGGATCTGCGAACCCAGATCGGTGATGCCTACGGCGCAGAGTACATCCCGGAGACGCCGGTCTTTTACAAGACCAAGTCAAAGAACGCCCAGGAAGCCCACGAGGCGATTCGTACCACCTCGGCCGCGCGAACACCCGCTGACCTCAAAGACAGCCTGACCGACGACCAGTTCCGGCTTTATGAGCTGATCTGGAAGCGTTCAATGGCCTCGCAGATGGTTCCTGCTTTGGTGGATACGGTTGCGGTCGAGTTCGATTGTGATTCGGATGCAACCTTCCGTGCCAACGGTTCGGTGATTGCTTTCCCCGGTTTTCTTCGGGTTTACGAGGTTTCCCAGCCCCAGGGTAAGGAAGAGAAAGAGACCAACCTGCCGGATATGAAAGAAGGTGATGTTGTTCAGCTCCAGGAAATCCGTGCAGACCAGCATTTCACCGAGCCGCCGCCGCGTTTCTCGGAAGCCAGCCTGGTCAAGGCGCTGGAAGATTTCGGCATCGGCCGGCCCTCGACCTACGCCAGCATCATCCAGACCCTGGTTCGGCGCAAATACGTAGAACTCGATCGCAGACGATTCACACCCACCGATACCGGGCGGGTGGTTTCCACCTTCCTGGAGACCCACTTCGAGCCATACGTCGATTACGAATTCACAGCCAAGATGGAAGATACCCTGGACGAGGTGTCACGCGGAGAAATGCACTGGATTCCGCCGTTGATGCAGTTCTGGAAGCCGTTCATTGAGCGTATCAGGGACAAGCAGGAGACGGTCAGCCGGCAGGAAGCGAAAATGACTCGAGTGCTGGGTACAGACCCGGCCAGCGGTAAAGAAGTCACGGTCCGGCTGGGGCGATTCGGACCGCATGCCCAGATCGGCAGCGTGGACGATGAAGAGAAGCCCAAGTTCGCCGGCTTGCAGCCTGGTCTCCGGTTGGAAACCATCAATCTGGAAGAGGCGCTGGAGTTGTTCAAGCTGCCTCGAGATCTCGGAGTTACACCGGAAGAGGAAGATGTTTCGGTCGGGATCGGCCGTTTTGGCCCTTACATCCGCTACGGCAGCAAATTCGTGTCTCTGAAAGAGGCGGACCCATATACGATCGAGCTTCCCGAAGCTCTGGAGCTTGTGGCGGCGAAAAAGCAGGCCGATCTGGATCGTATCCTGCGGACCTTCGAGGGCACCGATATACAAATTCTGAAAGGGCGCTGGGGCCCCTTCATTACCGACGGGAACAAGAACGCCCGCATGCCTAAGGAGCGCGAGCCGGATTCCATGACCCAGGAAGAGTGCCAGGCATTGCTGGACGCTGCACCGGACAAGCGCAGTCGCAAGAAGAAAGCCTCGAAGAAAAAGGCGGCCAAAAAGAAAGCCTCTAAGAAAAAGGCTTCTAAGAAAAAGGCCTCTAAGAAAAAGGCTGGCAAGAAAAAGACAGCGAAAAAGCGGGTCACGAAAAAAGCCGCTGCTGCAGCCGCAGAAGAGTAACCCCGCCGTGGCCGGCTCCTGCCTGTTGAGCACCACGGCAGCGGTACGCTGCCTGCGGGAGGGATCGGTCATCGCCTATCCCACCGAGGCCGTGTACGGACTGGGCTGCGACCCGGACAACGAAACTGCTGTGCGCGAACTTCTAGATTTGAAAGAACGGCCTGCAGAGGCCGGGTTGATCCTGATCGCAGACTCCTTCGACCGCTTCCTGCCTTTCATCCAACCGGTTTCCCCGCAACAAAGGGAACTTGCCCTGTCGACCTGGCCGGGACCGGTGACCTGGCTTTTTCCGAGGAACGAACAGGTCCCCGACTGGCTTGCGGGAACCCACGAAACCATCGCCCTCAGGGTGACCGCCCACCCGGTTTGCCGTACCTTGTGTGCCGCATTCGGTGGCGCAATTGTATCGACCAGTGCAAATACCCGGCAGACAGAACCGGCCAGAAATCCGCGAGACATTGAGCGATATTTTGGGTCCTCCTTGTGTGGTACCGTCGCTGGCGACCTGGGCGATGAGAACAAACCCAGCCAGATTCGCGACCTGGCCACGGGCCGGATCTTGAGAGAGGGGTAATGATGGCTGAGCAACAGGAAATCTCTACTGACCGGGTAAAAACCTATTTGCTGGACTTGCAGGACCGGATTTGCGGGTCTCTGGAAGATGAAGATGGTACGGGTAAATTCCTGCAGGACGTCTGGGCACGAGACACCAGTGATGTGGCCCATGCAGGGCCGGTACTCGGAGGAGGCGGCCGCACCCGGGTGCTGGAAAACGGCGATGTGTTTGAGCAGGCGGGGGTTAATTTTTCGCATGTTACCGGTGCGAGCCTGCCCCCTTCGGCGACAGCGGCGAGGCCGGAATTGGCTGGCAGGAGCTTTGAAGCGCTGGGTGTCTCGCTGGTCATTCATCCGCATAACCCGCACGTCCCGACCAGTCATGCAAATGTACGGTTTTTCATCGCGGAAAAAGACGGAGAAGCACCGGTCTGGTGGTTTGGCGGAGGCTATGACCTGACGCCTTATTACCCGGTTCTGGATGACGTGGTCGACTGGCACCGCACAGCGTCGACCGCTTGTGAGCCCTTTGGGAGTGATGTTTATCCGCGCTACAAGGATTGGTGCGACCGCTACTTCCACCTGAAACATCGTAATGAAGCCCGGGGAGTTGGTGGTTTGTTTTTTGACGACCTGAACGACTGGGGTTTTGAACGCAGTTTCGGGTTTTTGCAAGCCGTTGGCGACAGTTACCTGGAGGCTTATCTGCCTATTGTCCAACGGCGCAAGGAGCAACGCTGGACCGAACAACAGCGCCAGTTTCAGTTATACCGGCGTGGGCGCTACGTGGAATTTAACCTGGTTTATGATCGCGGAACCCTGTTTGGGCTGCAATCGGGTGGCCGTACGGAGTCCATCCTGATGTCGCTGCCGCCGCTGGTCTCCTGGCGCTACAATTGGCAGCCGGAAGCCGGTTCTGAAGAAGCGGCTCTGTATGATTTCCTGGTACCAAGGGACTGGTTAGACCCGGGCGTTGCTCACCACAAGTAAGGCAGAAACTCCTCCGGGATGGGATTTTCCCTGGTCTCGTTGTCCCACATCACTGTGACGATCCACCAGCGATCTTCCTTATGCAGTAATTGAATGCTGTTGATACCGCGGGCTATGGGCGCACCATCCGGACTGTTCTTTGCTTCATAGGTACTGAAGACCTGCATGATGTTGCCGTAACGGTATACCTGGCGCATGATTTCCGCTTCATAAAAATCATTTTTTTCAAAGTAACGTTCAGCGTCTTCAATCCACTCATTCAGGCTCATGATTTCGAATTCGCCGTCTCTGTGTGCCCGTTTCCCGACGGGGATCATTCGGGCGTTTTCGACAAAGAGGCTGCGTTCCCGGTACCAGTTACGGGTCCCGGCTGGACCTGAAATCGTGTCATACATGGCCTTGATGATCGCGTCGGGCGAGCAAACATCTTCAGGTCTGGGGATGGCGGCTTTTTTAGCGGAGGTGGCTTTATTCATGCGGATTCACTACCTGGTGTGATTGCAATATATGGCTTGCCCATAGAGTGCAGGATTCTGCGGACGGATGGAAGCCGTCTTCACAAAATCCGGGCTGTTGCGGGTCGATCAGGGTCGGTACATGGCGTGCGTTGGGGTAGGTCGCAATGATCCCGGCAGCAATGTGGTCCAGCGTGGCCGCGCGCAGGCCCAGCGTGAAACGCAGGGGTTGCGGTGGCAGGGGAAATTCAGACATTGGAGGCAGCCCCGCAAATATGATCCGGGCGCCGGGCCAGTACTGATCCATGAGGTTCAGCAATTCCTTTAGTTTTGCCCGCCAGCGACGGGTGCTGCTGAGCCCGGTGACGTCATTGACACCCACCGAAATCAGAACAACCTCCGGAGGCGTGATATCTCGCAGTGATTCCAACAGATCCAGGACATCGTCGATGGCGAAGCCGGACTTGCCCTCCACCCGCCAGTGGACACTTTGCCCCGTCTGTTGTGCCAGTAGCCTGACAAATTGCCCCGGCAGGGATGCCGAGACATCAGCAGTGCCTACTCCGTCGATGATGGAGTCACCAAGGGCCAGAAACCTCACCGGTTCGCCGGCGCCGGTCGAGCCCTGTCGGGCGCCAGGCGCACCCGGCAGCCGGGTAGCGACACGCCGCAGCCACAAGCCCTGCACGGCGGTTAGTGGCAGCATCAGCCAGAACATCACGCGGCGCATCATGGTCGTTAGTGAGCAGTGTCCCAGTCCGGACCGGAACCGGTGTCCACGATCAGGGGGACGTCCAGTTCAGCCGCAGCTGACATGCGTGAGACCACGGCTTCCTTGACCCGGTCAAGCTCGTCTTCTTTCACTTCAAATACCAGTTCATCGTGCACCTGCATGACCAGGTGGGCGCCGGGTTGTTCGTTTTGAATCCACGCGTCTACACTGAGCATCGCACGCTTGATGATGTCCGCAGCCGTGCCCTGCATGGGTGCATTGATGGCCGCGCGTTCAGCACCTTGCCGCCTTTGCATATTGCTGGCCTTGATGTCGGGCAGGTACAGGCGGCGACCAAACAGGGTGGACACATAGCCTTGCTCGCGGGCCTGCTCACGGGTCTTTTCCATGAACTCCTGAACCGCGGGATAGCGCATAAAATACGTATCCATGTAAGCCTGTGCTTCCACTCTTCCAATCGACAGTTGACGGGCCAGTCCGAACGCGGACATTCCATACATCAGGCCGAAATTGATGGCCTTGGCGGCCCGGCGGTGGTCGCCGTCGACCTCGCCATAGGGCACGTTGAACACTTCAGCAGCGGTCGCCTGGTGAACGTCCACATTGTCCCGGAAGGCCTTCAGAAGGCCGGGGTCGCTGGACAGATGGGCCATGATCCGAAGCTCGATCTGTGAATAGTCGCAAGCCATCACCAGGTAACCGTCGGGCGCCACAAATGCCTCCCTGATGCGCCGTCCCATCGGTGTCCTGATCGGTATGTTCTGCAGGTTGGGGTCGGAAGAGGAAAGGCGTCCGGTCGCAGCCACCGCCTGGTGGTACGAGGTGTGGACCCGGCCGGTGCGCGGGTTGATCTGTCGCGGAAGCTTATCGGTATAGGTGGATTTGAGCTTGGACAGAGAGCGGTGTTCCAGGATCAGACTGGGTAGTTCGTAATCAACGGCCAGTTCCTGTAGCACGTCTTCCGCCGTCGAGGGCTGGCCCTTGGGCGTCTTGCGGATGATCGGCAAGCCGAGCTTCTCGAACAGAATCTGCTGGATCTGTTTCGGCGAACCCAGGTTGAACGGTTGCTCGGCGGCGCTGTGCGCATCCTTCTCAATTTGCAAAATCTGTTTAGACATCTCCGTGCTTTGCCGGATCAGTTCGTCGCCGTCAATCAGCACGCCGCGCTGTTCCATTCTTGCCAGCACAGGAATCAACGGAATTTCGATGTCGGTCAAAACGGCGGCCAGCTCCGTCTCTTGCTGCAAACGTGGCCACAAGTGCTGGTGCAACAGCAGGGTGATGTCTGCGTCTTCGGCGGCATAGTGGCTCGCCACATCAACGGCAACCTGGCTGAACGAAATCTGCTTCGCGCCTTTGCCTGCAATCTCCTCGTAATGGGTGGTATTACGGCCCAGGTATTTCAGCGCCAGTGAGTCCATGTCATGGCGGCTGCCGGTGCTGTTGAATACGTAGGATTCCAGCATCGTGTCGAAAGCGACACCCTGGACCATGACGCCGTGTGTCGACAGCACATTCATGTCGTACTTCATGTGTTGGCCGACTTTTGGCCGCTGCGGGTTTTCCAGCAAAGGCCTGAGCTTTGCAAGCACCTCGTCGCGGTCCAGTTGCTGCGGCGCCCCGGCGTAGTCATGACCGACCGGGATATAGCACGCTTCACCCGCATCAATACAAAAACTCAGGCCAACCAGGTGGGCCTGCATCGAGTCGAGGCTGGTCGTTTCGGTATCAAAAGCGATCAGTTCTGCTTTCTCGAGCCGCGGTAGCAGGGCATCCAGCTGATCAATTGTGGTGATGGTCTGGTAGTCCTGTTTAACCGGCCCGGCCGAATCGTCCTGGTCCAGTTCCTTCAGCCAGCTGTTGAACTCATAACGTTTCAGCGCTTCTATCAGCGGTTCCTTGTCGATCTCGCCACGCTGCAGTTCCATCGGTTGGAACTCCAGGTCAAGGTCAAGGCGGATGGTGGCCAGTTCCCGCGACAGCGGCAGTTGCTCCAGCGCGGCCCGCAAATATTCGCCGATTTTTCCGCCGACCTCATCCGCATGCTCGATCACGTCGTCCAGACTGCCCCATTGGGCGAGCCACTTGGCGGCGGTTTTCGGGCCACACTTTTCCACGCCCGGGATGTTGTCCGACTTGTCACCCGTCAGCGCCAGGAAGTCAACGATCTGCTCCGGAGTAACGTCAAATTTCTCTTTGACCCCGCTCCTGTCCATATCGGTGTTGGTCATCGTGTTGGTCAGCGTCGTCGTGCCGCTCACCAGTTGCGCCATGTCCTTGTCACCCGTGGAGATGATGCAGTTCATGCCAGCCGCCTCAGCCTCCCGGGCCAGCGTTCCGATGACGTCATCGGCCTCAACGCCTTCCACCTGCAATAGCGGTAACCCAAGCATTCGGGTGAACTCCAGGATCATCTCGACCTGCTGGCGGAGCTCAGAGGGCATCGGTGGACGGTTCGCCTTATAGTCCGGATAAAGCTCATGCCTGAAAGTAGGCCCCTTCGCATCGAAAACCACCGCGATATACTCCGGGTTATCCTCGTTGATAAGCCGTCTGAGCATGTTGGCTACCCCCAGCAGGGCGCCGGTGTGTTCACCATGGCTATTGGTCAGGTTGGGAAGGGCGTGAAAAGCGCGATAGACGTAGGATGATCCATCGACAAGAAATAGGGTGGGTTCGTTGCTCATCTATTACCTGGAATTATTTTCTGGGTTTGCGGGTCTGATATTATGAGAGTCTAACTCAGAGGGAAGCCGAGTCTATGAGAAACCTGTCAATCATGTCCAAGGGGTTGTTGGCTGCCATGTTCGCAGCATTGCTGGGTACAGGTCCACTGCTGGCGCAAGATGACCTTGAGAAACCGCCGCCGATCCCGCCGGAGGACAGTGAGGAAATTCCAATCCCTCCTAAAATTCAGGAAGAGCAGATCGAACCCACGGTTACCATCCGCGAAGAAGAGGGGCGGATGATCGAGGAGTACCGTCTCGATGGGCAAATTTACATGGTGAAGGTCACACCGCCCGAAGGCATTCCCTATTACTACATCGACACGGATGGCGACGGCAAGCTCGAGCTGGATCTTGACCAGCAGGCACTCAACCCTGTGCAACCGGTCCACTGGAAAGTCCTGGAATGGAAGTAGGCAAGGCGGAAACTTCCTCTGGAGGTCCCGACCTCGCTGCCGCCATCATCAGCCGGCTTGGCCGCGGCGTCGCCTGGCTGACACTGGTCATGGTGGTTCTGATCTTCAGCATCGTGGTGTTGCGATATGGGTTCAACCTGGGCTGGATCTGGTTACAGGAGAGCGTGACCTACATGCACGCGCTGGTGTTCATGGTGGCGGCCGCATGGGCCCTGCAGACGGACGACCATGTCCGCGTAGACATTTTTTATCGCGACAAATCCCAGCGTTATAAGAACTGGGTCAACCTTCTGGGCACAGTGCTGTTTCTGGTTCCATTCAGCCTGTTCCTGATCTTCATCGGCTGGGACTACGTCTCGGCCTCGTGGGACACGCTGGAATCATCCCGGGAGGCTGGTGGCCTACCGCTGGTTTTTGCACTGAAGAGCCTGATTCTCGTGATGCCGGCTCTCTTGTTGCTGCAATCATGGAGCACAGCCAGGCAATGCCTGGCCGGTCTCAGGCAGTCCCGGGACTGATATCTTGTCGTGACCGACCGGCGCAGGGAAAAAATCGACAACGTATTGGCAGACCGCCAGCCTGATCTGACGGTACTTGCCGAACAACTGCACAAACCGCGTAATTTTTCGGCCATCGTTCGCACCTGCGATGCGGTAGGCATCAATGAACTGCACGCCGTTCGTGGGGAGAAGGGCCTGGCCATCCACTGGAAGACTTCTCAGGGCGCTGAAAAGTGGATGCGGGTCAGGCCGCACGACGATCTGCCTTCTGCCTGCAGCCACCTGAAAGACAGAGGCTTCCAGCTGGTGGCGGCGCACCTGTCTGAAGATGCGTTGGACTACCGGGACGTGGATTTCACATTGCCAACCGCACTGGTTGTGGGCACGGAATTATTTGGTGTCAGTGACGAGGCTCTCGACCTCTGTGACCAGCAGATCATGATCCCGATGAAGGGCATGACGCAGTCGCTCAATGTGTCAGTCGCCTGCGCGATCGTGTTGTACGAGGCGATGAGGCAGCGAGAGGCCGCGGGTATGTACGGGAAAGATCGCCTCGATCCCGCCACGCGCGAGATCCAGCGCTTCGAATGGCTACACCCCGCGGTGACCCAGTTCTGCCAGGAGCGTGGCTTTGACTACCCGGAGATAGATGCAGAGGGCAACATTGTCGGGGAGTTACCCCGCGGCAGCACGTAACTGTTTGAGCACCGCTCCGGAATCGGGGACCTGCCCGGTCCATAGCCCGAACGAAAGTGCGGCCTGCTCGACCAGCATGCCGAGCCCGTCCGAGTAGCGGATGTTTTCCTGCCCGCAGTACTGTCGCAGTGGTTCAGCTGCCTGGCCGTAATTCATGTCGTAGCAAATCCCGTTCGGCTGCAGCCAGGATGCGGACAATTCCGGAATCTTCCCGCTATGCCCGAGTGAGGTCGCGTTGATGATGACATCGAAAGGCATCTTCGAGCCGAGTGCCGCCGGCAGGCAGGTTTCGATGGCTCCCAGGTCGGAGTGGTTTTCTGCCAGCTCATCAGCCCGTTCCAAGGTTCGGTTGGCCACGACAAGTGTTTCCGGGCTGGCATGGAGCAGGGCACCGAGCACACTCGATGCCGCGCCGCCAGCGCCCAGTAGACAGATTCGGGCTCCTTGCAGGTGGCAGTCGGCAATTGCAAGCAGGTCGGTAATCAGGCCTTTGCCATCCGTGCTGTCCGCAAACCACTCGCTGGAGCCATAAAATACCATCGTGTTGGCTGCATGGGCCCGCAACGCGCCTTCGCTGCAGCGGCTGGCAAGCTCCCAGGCAGCTCGTTTCAGCGGTACCGTGACGTTGCAACCCCGGCCGCCTCCGGCTGCCAGGGCGGCAACTTTGCCGCGGAAATTTCCTTCCGTGGCCTCGATGGCCTGGTATTCGATTTCAAGACCGCTCTGTTCCGCAAACATCTGATGGATGCGCGGTGAAAGAGAGTTTTCAACCGGGCTGCCAAAAAGAGCGAGTTTCATCACCGGTCGCGTAGCCACTCGGCGGCTTGCACCGCGAAATAGGTCAGAATCCCGTCAGCGCCTGCCCGGCGGAAACAGGTCAGCGCTTCGAGCACCACGGCCTCCTCGTCCAGCCAGCCGTTCTGGGCCGCGGCTTTGAGCATCGCGTATTCACCGGAGACCTGGTAGGCAAAAGTGGGTACCTCGAATGCCTCTTTCGCGCGGCGGATGATGTCGAGGTACGGCATGCCGGGCTTGATCATGATCATGTCGGCCCCTTCTTCCAGGTCCAGCTCGATTTCCCGTAATGCTTCGTTGCTGTTAGCCGGATCCATCTGGAAGGAGTACTTGTTGGCACCGCCGAGGTTACCAGCGGAGCCGACAGCATCACGGAACGGGCCGTAGAAACTGGAAGCATACTTGGCCGCGTAGGAAAGAATCTGCTTATTCGGAAAACCCTCGGTTTCCAGAGCCAGGCGGATCGCAGCAATGCGTCCGTCCATCATATCGGAAGGCGCGACCACATCAGCACCGGCTTCCACGTGTGACAGGGCCTGCTTGACCAGCACGTCAACCGTCTCGTCATTGACCACGTATCCGGTACCGTCGATCAGGCCGTCAAGTCCGTGAGAAGTGAACGGATCGAGCGCGACATCGGTGATGACGCCCAATTCGGGAAACCGCTGTTTCAAGGCCGTCACGGCCCGTTGCGTCAATCCCTCCGGATTCCAGGCTTCACGCGCATCGTCTGATTTGCAGTCAGTGGAAACCACCGGGAACAGCGCGATCGCGGGAATTCCCAGTTCCAGGCAATGCTCGGCCGCGGGCAACAGCCGGTCGATTGTCATGCGCTCTACGCCCGGCATTGAGGCAATCGGCTCAACGGCATTGTCGCCCTCGAGTACGAATACCGGCCAGATGAAGTCATCGCTGCTCAATCGCACCTCGCGCATGAGCCTGCGTGAAAAGTCGTGCGCACGCATTCTGCGCATCCGTGTTGTAGGAAAGGTCATTGCTGGGTTCCTTTATATTCTGAGGTTCAATTTTAAACCGGAGGCGCGATCTGATACCACTGGTTCAGGCGACTGATCAGTTCGCGCATGCCAATTCGTTTGCTGGAAGAGAAAACCTGTGCGGTTGCTCCGTCCGGTAGCGCCTTGCGAACCTGCAGCAGGGTTGATTGCGCAGGGCCGCGTTTCAGCTTGTCTGACTTGGTCAGCAACACGTGGCATGGTAAGCCGGTTGCCGAACACCAACTCAGCATTTGCTCATCAAATTCGCGCATGGGGTGGCGGACGTCCATCACCAGCACGACACCCCGCAGGCATTTACGCTGTTCGAAGTATTTCTGCATGACTTCGCGCCAGTGTGCTTTCAGCTTTGTCGGCACCTTGGCGTAACCATAACCGGGCAAATCGGCAATTCTGCGCTCTTCGTCGATGTCGAAAATGACGATTTGCTGTGTTCGCCCGGGTGTTTTGCTGGTTCTCGCCAGTGACTTCTGGTCGGTCAATGTGTTGATGGCACTCGACTTGCCGGCATTTGATCGGCCTGCGAATGCCACCTCAAACCCGCTATCTGGCGGCAATTGAGCCAGGCGGTGTGCACTGATCACATAGCGGGCTACACGGTATGGGTTGTGTTTTGTATTTTCTGATGTCATCTGATTGTCTTGTTAAGGTGGAACGTGGCAAGAGAAACCGCGATAATATCGCGCTATTCTAGCCTGAATACAGTTCATACAGACTCTGGGAGATTTTAATAATGAGTTTTTTGCTCCGGGCCATTGCCAGTTCACTGGTACTCATCAGCCTGCAAGCTTACGCGCAGGGCGACGCCAGTGCAGGACAGGCCAAGTCCGCCATTTGTGCGGCATGCCATGGTAGTGACGGTAATAGCGCCGTTCCCAACTGGCCCAAACTGGCCGGTCAGCACGAAAAATACCTGGTTCGCCAGGTGATCCTGATCAAGGATGGCGCGCGACCCGTGCCCGAAATGATGGGGATTACACCGGGGCTGAGCGACCAGGACATCCTGGATCTTGCCGCATATTATTCTTCGCAGACCGCAACCGGCGGAATAGCGGATGAGTCGAAAGTCGAGTTGGGCGCGCGTATTTTTCGCGCGGGCAATGCAGAGTCCGGCGTGCCGGCATGCATGTCCTGCCACGGCCCTGCCGGGGAAGGCAATCCACCTGCCGGTTACCCGGCGTTGGCTGGCCAACACGCCATGTATTCCGGCAAAATGCTCACGCAATTCCGGGATGGGCAGAACTGGGGTGAAGATGATGATTCCAGTCAAATCATGAACGGGGCAGCCGCAGAGCTTAGCGATGAAGAAATCGAAGCCGTGGCAAGCTACATCCAGGGCCTGTACCTGGCCACAGAATGAACTGAATACGCAAACGGTGGTCAGTAACCTCTGACCACCCAGACCACGATTTGCGGGAGCAATAAATGAGAATATCTGTTTTCCGGTTGTTTGTATGCTGTGTCAGCACCTTGTTGATCAGCAACGCGGCCATGGCACAAGGCAATGAACCCACTCCTTACCAGGAGGGATTGCATTACTTCGAGATCGAGGGGGCTCCTGCGGTTAGTGGTGACACGATTAAACTCGAAGAAGCCTTCAGTTACCTGTGCACACACTGCAACACCTTCGACCCCTATGTGCAGGCGTGGCAAAAACGTGCCCCTGACTATGTTGAATTCAGGCGAATTCCCGTGGTGTTTGGACGTGGATCCTGGGAGCTCTATGCGCGCGGTTTCGTAACCTCCGAGATGATGGGCGTACCGGACGAAGCTCACTACGCCCTGATGGACCGCATCTGGAACGAGAAGAGCATCATCCGTAATTTGGATGAGTTGGCCACTTTTTACGCCCAGTTTGGCCTGGACAAAGAGAAATTTATGTCGACCTCGCGGTCTTTTGCGGTCGATGGGAAAATGCGCAAGGATCAGACCCTGGTCCAGGCCTATGGTATTCGTGGCACCCCCTCGCTGGTGGTGAACGGAAAATACCGCATTGCCGGAAGTGCTGCTGTGCCCAGTTATGACGTCATGTTTGATGTTGTGGATTATCTGATTGAACTTGAGAGAGCGGGTTCGAAGCAAACTGTCAGTGTTGCAGCCGACTGAATCAACCAAAGATCAGGGCAGTGAACCGGGCCGGAAGCTCCGTTTACTAAGCTTCAATATCCAGGCGGGTACCTCAACCGCCCGGTACCACCACTACGTCACGCACAGCTGGCGCCAGGTTCTGCCGCATGCCAAGCGGGTCGAGAACCTGGATGCTATTGCAGAACTGGCTTCGCCCTATGACATGGTGGCGCTGCAGGAGGTCGATACCGGCAGCCTGCGTTCGGGGTTCATCAACCAGTCACGTTATCTCGCCAATCATGCCGGTATGCCTTTTTGGTGCCACCAGTCCAACCGCAAGGTCGGAACGCTGGCCTATGCCGGTAACGGCTTCCTCAGCCGCTTTGAACCGGATGCGGTGGAAGAGCATCGTCTGCCGGGTATTATTCCCGGCCGTGGAACCTTGTTGGTGCGTTTCGGTAGCGGGTTTAACGGACTGGATGTCGCCGTTGTGCACCTTGCCCTGGGTAAACGGGCCCGGGCTCAGCAGCTCAAATTCCTGGCCCGTGAACTGGACAGCAGCCGGCACCTGGTCGTGCTGGGTGACTTCAACACCCAGGTGGATACGCCGCACGTTATGGAATTGCGTGAGGCGCTTGCCCTGCAGGCTCCTACCGAGGGAATGGCAACCTACCCCTCGTGGCAGCCACAGCGAGCCATCGACCATATTCTGATCAGCAATTCACTGCGCGCAGGAGTGGCCGAGGTAATCCCCGTGGCTTACTCAGATCATTGCCCGGTGGCATTGGA
>RCNC010001288.1_pt1 | contig 16770 bp, 13 predicted proteins | sample 2041301 | NCBI WGS metagenome assembly RCNC01 (sample SAMN09708231, study PRJNA481090) | Marine sediment metagenome, whole genome shotgun sequencing project. | biome: marine sediment; feature: ocean; material: sediment; isolation source: Sewage treatment plant 13A marine sediment (STP13A) ... | reverse complement strand
CTGTTCCAGAATGTCGTCGATATCTTCCTGAAACCCCATGTTTAGCATTTCATCGGCTTCATCCAGAATCGCATAGGCCACCGCCCCCAGTTTAATTGCCTTGCGCTTGATCAGGTCCAACAATCGACCGGGGGTGGCCACGATGATCTGGGCCCCCTTTTTGATCAGGGAGATCTGGTCCCTGATATCGGCCCCGCCGTAAACGGCAGTAATTCTAGCATTCGGGACGTGCCGGGCAAACAGTTTCAGGTCACTGGTGATTTGAAGGCAGAGTTCACGCGTGGGGCAGAGGATCAGTCCTTGGGGGTGTTTTGAAGTAAAATCAATTAACTGGATCAACGGCAGTCCGTAGGCGGCGGTTTTCCCGGTGCCGGTCTGGGCCAGGCCGATGATGTCGGTGTTGTTGGCCAGCAATTGGGGGATGGCTTTTTCCTGAATCAGGGTGGCCTCTTTATATCCAAGTTGGTCAATGGCCCGGATAATTTCGGGCTTTAATTTAAACGTTGAAAAATCCATGAATATCTTCCTAATGGTGGTCGGGATAAACGCCGACTGGTCTATGTTGATTAAACCTAAAGTGAGCGTTTCAAATTTTAAGAATGGTTAAAATAACAAAAAAGCCGCCTCGGCGCGTTTGCCGGACGGCTTTGTTTTATTTCAATATTGAATCCGATGATGTTGTCAAACGATAGGGTGACAACCAGGGACAATTATTATGTGGATGCCCAATATCGGCTACGTTTAAAATAAGCAACCCTTTTCTTAAAATGTTAAAGGTTCTTACTTTGCCATGTTGTTTATGCAACTCTGTGGCAAATCTGGGCGGAAATAGACACCCGGGACCATATCAAACAAGTCTTATGGCATTATTTAAGAGGCCAGCAAATCTTGAAGGCCTTGGCGGGCCCTTAATGCCGGTTCCGGGTCAGTACCGATATCGATTACCTCGAGCGTGATAATGTGCTCGAAATCTTTCAGAAAATCGATGTATTCCGAGTAATCGTAGTTGCCGTCCCCCAAGGGGAGGTGGTCATCTTTTTCACCGAAATTGTCAGATAGGTGAATATGCCCTATGGCGTCGTCTAATACGCGAATGCCTTCTGCTGTGCCTTCGGACAGGCGTGAATGTCCCATGTCCAGTGTGAATTTCAAAGAATCTCCCACCGCTTCCCTGATTTCCAGAAGGTCTGCAAAGCAGCGATCGATGGAGGTGTCGTTGATGGCAATATTTTCCAGGCAAACCGTTATTCCCCTGTCATTAGCATAGGCGTTGATTTGCTTGAGCGCTGTGATGTTGGATGTCCACTGTATTTCCAGGGCCGGGTGGTTGTGCCGTGTGGCGCCGGGAATGCTGTAAGTGTAATTGCCATTATGCACGACGAGGGTTTTTCCATCCAGGGCATGGCACAGATCAATGGATGTCTCGATAATGCGGATGGACTCCTTTTGAATGCTTTTGCAATAGGCAGCGATATTGATCTCGAAGAACGGGGCATGCACACAAATCTCCATGGGATTCTGCTGCAGTATTTCCCTGGCTTTCGCAAGGGTTTCGGGTTTAATCTCCTGTGGGTCGGCGGAAGGAAAGACACACGTTATCTCAAAAGCGTCAAAATCATTTTGGGCAGCCTTTTTCAACGCGTCCAGCCAGTCGGCCATGATCATGGCTGAGCTGGACATGCCTATTTTGGGCATGAAGTTCCTCCTAAGCTATTTTTCGATAAGAAAGCAGGATCCTATCTGCAATCGGTTAAGAATTAATCACGAAAGCACGAAAATATAAAAGCACGAAATTTTCAGAATTTTTTCGTGATTTCAAGCTTTCGTGTTTTCGTGATAAGGCTCTTTTTTATTTTCGACTGTGCTTATACAATTGTGATAACAAAACGTGTTTCAAGACTCAATCGGCATTTTACACGGGCATTTGTATCACCTTGTGTATGGATTTGTCCGCCTTTCGTAGTCAACCGTGGAACTCGGGCGCGGACCATAATCGTGCCCCGGCCAGACGATGGTGCCGGCCGGCAGGGTGTAGATTCTCTTCCTGATGGAGGTTATCAGCTGCGCGGCGGATCCTCCGGGAAGATCCGTGCGTCCGACAGCCCCCACAAAGAGCGTGTCGCCGGTAAAAAGGTGTCCGTTATTGTACAGGCATATCCCACCCGGTGTGTGGCCGGGGGTGTGGATAACCGTAATATTGGTACTGCCGATGGCGATGGTATCCCCGTCTTCCAGGAGCACGTCCGCTTTTGGGGAGCCCCTGCCGCCAAAGACCCTGGCCAGGGCGCTGTTGGTCATGGAACCCAGCCGGCCGGCATCGGCCCGGTGGATGTAAATTTTGGCATGGGTGGTTGCTTTGACGGCAGCGTTACCGGCAATGTGGTCGGCATGGCAGTGGGTGTTGATGATGTGGGTGACCCGGAAACCCGCGGTTTTGGCCTCTGCCAAAATTTTGCCGGTTTCAAAGGCTGGATCGACAAGGGCGCAGGTTCTAGTTTTTTCATCGCCGATCAGATAGCAGAAAATAGCCATCTTGGAGAGTTTTATCTGTTTTACCACCATTGAATAGGTTCCAACCGTAGTTCAATTAAGCCACAAAGGCACTAAGACACGAAGGTGTTTTACTACTTTGCGTCTTTGGGCCTTGGTGGCTATTTGATCTTAGCTTTTCAGCTATCAAGTAAATAAAGCATTTTTCAAGGCCACGAAGACGCTAAGCCGCTAAGGTTTTTTTTATTCTTTGCGTCATTGAGCCTTGGTGGCTATTCGAGCATAAGCTTTTCAGCTATCAAGCAATTAAAGCACTTTTCAAGGCCACGAAGACACCAAGACGCTAAGGCTTTTTTATTCTTTGAGTCTTTGGGCCTTGGTGGCTATTAAGCTAAACCATTTTCATCAAATTTCATGCAAGATTCAAGTCAGGGCTTTTTTGATTTGGATTTCTTTTTCATAATAGGATTGCAGCTTTTTCTGCACATTCCCGAACACTGTGCCCTCGGGGTAACCGCCCTTTTCATCCGAAGTCCCGGCTTCCTGGCCGGTTAGGATCTGAATCCCTTCCTCAATGGTGGCCACCTGGTAGATATGGAATTCCCCTTGTTCCACGGCGTCGACCACTTCTTTTTTCAGCATCAGATTTTTGACATTGGCCTTGGGAATCATGACGCCCTGGTTGCCGGTGAGGCCCCTGGTTTTACAGACGTCGAAAAAACCCTCGATCTTTTGGTTGGCCCCTCCGATGGCCTGGATGCTGCCCTTTTGATTGACGGAACCGGTGACCGCGATCCCCTGGTCGATGGAGAACCCCGATAGGCTGGAAAGAATGGCGTACAACTCGGTGGAGGAGGCGCTGTCGCCGTCAATGCCGCTGTAGCTCTGCTCAAAGGTGATGCTGATGGAAAGGTTCAAGGGGTTGTTCTGGGCAAATGTCCTACCCAGGAAACCCGACAGGATCATGACGCCCTTGTCATGGGTTTTACCGCTCATGTTGGCTTCGCGTTCGATGTTGACCACGCCCGCCTTGCCCATGTAGGTTTCTGCGGTGATACGGGACGGGCGGCCGAAAGATATGTCACCCATCTGATACACGGCCAGGGCGTTGACCTGGCCGACCACGGCTTTATCAATATCGATGAGAATGGTTCCGTCCAGATAGGATTCGTGAATTTTCTCCTCGTACAGGTTGTAGCGGAAGCGGTGCTCGTTAAACGCTTTGACAACATGAACATCCGAGACTTCCTCGGCGTTGTCTTTACCGGCCCAGTAATTGGCTTCTTTGATGATGCCGACGATGGGGCCGAACCGGATGGATAGTTTGTTTTTATTGGAGGTGTATTTTTCACCGAATTCCACCAGGGAGGCCACCCCCTTTGCGGTTAAGGGCAGCAGGTTTTCCTGCTGGCAGACCCGGGCTACAAAGCGCGCATACTGCTGGATAGCAATGTCGCTTCTTTCCACCTCATGGTCGAAATCGGCACGGACCTTGAATATTTTGTTGAATTTTGAATCGTAGTTCTGCAGGATTTCAAAGGGCTGGTAACCGCCGATCAGGATGACCTTGACTTCCAGGGGAATCGGTTCGGGGCGCAGGGAAGAGGTGGCGTAGCCGTGGGCCGAGGAAATATCTTCTATGAAGAGCAGTTTGTTCTGCAGGGCCCGTTTCAGGGCCTCCCACACCACCGGGTTCATCAGCAGGGATTCGATCTCCATGATGAGAAATCCGCCGTCGGCCTGCAGGAGTGACCCGGATTTCACCAGGGTGAAATCGGTGGTCAGACCGCCCATGTGGGCCTTTTTTTCAATCTGGCCGAACACATTGTGATAAGTGGGGTTGGGCTCGAACACCACCGGGGCGCCCTTGACCTTGCGCCGGTCGGCGATGACATTTACCATGTATTTGTTAGAGGGTGGTTTGGCGGTCTGGAACAGCATGTCGGGCGCCTGGTTTGCCGGTTCCTGGCTGGGTAGGAATTCTTCCACATTTTCAATGATATCCGCCTGGACTTTATCCAGATAGGCCTGGATCTCGTCGCACTTCCCATAGGTTTCCTTGAGGTACTCCATGCGATTCTTGACCACAAAAAGAGCGGTTTCCTCCATGAGCTTTTCCATGGCTTTGGACATGGACTGGCGGATCTTGTTGACTTCCCTGAGCGTTGTTTCCAATTCACCCTGAAGCACCTGCATGCCCGCTTTCAGTTTTTCCTGTTCCTGTTCCGGCAACGCCTGAAATGCCTCTTGCGCCATGGGTTTTCCGTCTTGGACGGGGATGGTCTGGTAACCTGAACTGGCTTTGTTGATGACAAGTTTTTTATCTTTGGCGGATTGTTCCAGTTGTTGAAACAGGGCTTTTTCTTGCGCCTGAAATGTCTCTTGAACCTGGGCGTTTTTTTCCTGGAAAGATGAACTCTCAAAAGCTTTGGGCAGTTTATTTTTGAGCATGTGAATGAGGCGGTTCATCTGTTTGCTGAAGAGGACAGCACTGCCGTTGGGCACAGGCATGGCCTTGGGGCGGTATTCGTCGTGGAAATTGTTGACCATGCACCAGTCGCGGGGGGTGGGTAACGACTGGGCATGCTTGGCGGTAATGTCCCTGACAATGGTCGTGCGGCCGGTGCCTTCAATGCCGGTCACGAAAATGTTGTATCCCGGGCTGGTCATATTGAGCCCGAAATCAATGGCGTGCACGGCCCTTTCCTGACCGATGACTTCATCCAGTGGTTCGATTTCTGTCGTGTTTTTGAATGTGAAGACGTTGGGGTCACAGGTGTAGCGCAGTTCGGATGCAGCCAGCTCACGGGTTTCCTTCATCAACAACTCCTTTATTTTCTACCGGTTATTTTTTGAAGTGCGATCCTGAAATCCGGAGGATTAAAGGATAAATTCCGGAATACCCTGTCCCGGTTAAAGCCGGATGGCAGGGATTAGGATTTTAGGCTTTGTATCGTAGCGACGGAGTCGCGTTTCATAAAACCGTGGACCACGATTTTATTTGACCAGACTACGGCGGCAGAATTCAATGGTCGTGCGGCTCATGCCCTTCAAGGTGTTCAGGTGCAGCCCTCTCTGCCTCACGATGCCCAGAATCAGGGCGTACAGCAGACCGACCGTTTCCTTGACCTGGACGGAATGAAATTCATTGCTGGCAATACCGTTTTCGAGACAGGTTGACAGATAGGCCCCCAGCCATTGGCGTTGTTTTTCGAGCTTTTTCGAGCAGACATGCGATTTGTCTTTTAATTTGGCCGGGCAAGTGCTGAAAGCCAGGTAGATTTCATCGGGCCTATCACGCACGAATTTAAAATGAAGAGCCACCAGGTTCTCAATCTTTTCATAATGAGTGGTGGTTTCCGTGGGCAACGATTCCAACCTTTCAAAATAAGTCTTGAAACCGTTTTCAATGATATGGGTAAACAGGTCGTCCTTGCCTTCGAAATGGTAGTAGATCAGGGGTTCGGTTACACCGGCTTCCCGGGCGATCTGGAGGGTCGTGGTTCCGTCAAACCCCTGTCGTGAAAATAGTTTTGTGGCTGTGTCTATGATATTCTGTTTCTTTTTCATGTACCGTCATCCTCGTCAGATGGTTTTGATTGTTTTGAGATGATTGCTATAAACATCTATAATTATTTTGAGAATACACGACGGGGCATTGCCTTGTCAAGGTCGGTCACCGGCTGTCTTCGCGCCTATAAAGGGTGATCAGTATGGCTCGCCTTTCTCAACTTCACCGATGGCCGTGTCGAGAGCGCCTGCTGTATGAAATAGGTTTTATCGTCTTCGAAGATTTGTCGGGCTTCGCCCTTTAGGTTGCGGGACCAGTATTTTTTCCTGTTGGGGGTGGTGTTGACATCCCCCTGTTCCCTTTCGGTTCTTTTTTTTTGCTGATCATCCATCGTGGTCATGGTGGCTCCTATGATGTTTTTGGAGACCTAATAAATACATTGGGTGGGAATTTATATACAAAATTGAATTACGAAAACACGAAATCAAAAAAAACACGAAATTCATGAACGTCTTTTTCGTGGTTTCATATTTTCGTGATTTCGTGATGAAAGATCTTTTTGCTTTCTGCTTCATCCAGAATAGCCGAAACTTGGTTTTTTGGGACTTGGTAGCCGGAGTCTATTTTCTTTCAGGGCCCAAATCAAGAAAATATACGGTTGCCACAACCAGTGTTGATCTATGGGAAGATCAATAATATACACGAGGTCAGGGTTTCAACATTAAAGGAGATTTTCCATGGCAAAGCTGCATCGGTCCGAAGGAGACATCAATATATCGAAACACCGGGATGCTTGGCAGAAGGCCAACATCGATCCCGAAAGCCGAGCACTCCTAGATGAAGATGAGCGCTATTTCCTCAAACAGTCGCTTTCCACCCCCTGCCTCAACGCCATGGGAAGGTGCGAAGGGATCTACATTGAAGACCTCCAGGGGCGGCGCTACATGGATTTTCACGGGAACAACGTTCACCAGGTGGGGTTCGGCAACCCGCATGTCCTGGATGCCGTGAAAAAACAGCTCGACGAACTGCCCTTCTGTACACGGCGTTACACCAACCGGGTAGCCGTGGACCTGGCCCGAAAACTCGTTGAAATGGCCCCCGGTGATCTGGACAAGGTTCTCTTTTGTCCCGGGGGAGCGGAAGCCATCGGAATCGCCCTGAAGCTGGCGCGCATGGCCACTGGCCGCCACAAGACCATTTCCATGTGGGACGCCTTCCATGGCGCCGGCCTGGACACGATTTCCATCGGCGGTGAAGCTATTTTTCGACAGGATGTGGGCCCCCTGCTGCCGGGTACCGAGCATGCTCCGCCACCGGATGAATACCGCTGTGTATTCGGCTGCAGCCAAAGGGGCGGATGTGACATGACCTGCGCCGGGTACGTGGAGTACATGCTTGAAAAAGAAGGGGACATTGCGGCCGTGATCGCGGAACCGATCCGCAGCACGCCCTATATCCCCAAACCAGAGTACTGGCAGCGCATTCGTGAGGCCTGCGACCGTCACGGGGCGCTGTTGATTTTCGATGAAATCCCCCATGCCCTGGGTCGGACCGGCCGGATGTTTACCTTTGAAAATTTCGATGTTGTCCCGGACATGGTGGTGATTGGCAAGGGCCTGGGCGGCGGTGTGTTTCCGTTGGCGGCCTTGATTGTCAAGGGGGCGCTGGATGTGGCCGGGGAAAGAGCGCTGGGGCATTACACCCACGAAAAGAGCCCGGTGGGGTGTGCCGCCGCCCTGGCGACCATCGATTATATTGAAAAGAAAGAACTTGCCCGGCACGCCCGCCAGTTGGGGGCTTATGCCCTCGAGCGCATGCAAAAGATGATGGCTGCGCATCCCCTGATCGGGGATGTCCGTGGCATCGGCCTTTTTCTGGGTATGGAACTGGTCAGGGACCGAACTACCCGCGAACGCGCCGTCGAAGAGGCCGAAGTTGTCATGTATGCGGCCCTGTCCCGGGGCTTAAGTTTCAAACTGACCATGGGCAACATTCTCACCCTGACGCCGGCGCTGATCATCACAAGGGAAGAATTGGACCGGGCCCTGGATATTATCGACGAATGTCTGTTTGAGGTCGAAACCCAATCCGCTTGAACAGAAAATCTTAATATCTAAACTCCCAGTACGAAACAATTCTTTACAGTCGGATAACAGTCGGGATGCCTTCGCTGTCAATATCAATCCCAACCGAGTCTCCTGTTTTAAACCCGATTCGGCGAAACTCTTTGACAATGGCTTCGTGTTTGTGGGTTGCCCAGTACACTGTCCACAGGGGGTTTCGCACCGTGTCAATGCCATAGGCATCGTGTCCGCACAGATTGACCCGGAATTTGTCTTTGGCCACAAGCGTGTCGGCTTCGGACAGGAAAATGTCGATTTTATAGAGGTTGTTGTGCAGCGCCTGGGACAGTTTTTCCTGCAGTTCGGGGGTTGCGTCCAGGTAGTGACTTGCGATCTGGAACAATTCTTCGGGGTCGTGAATGGAAATGCCAAGTATGCAGAAACGCTGGTGGCGCAAGGAAAATGCTTCGAGCTCCTCCTCCTGGGCACTGACGATATCGAGAATGTCGGAGATGTCAGTTGGTGTACAGCTTTTACCGAGGATCATGTCCTCGCATTTGTTGATAATCCTCAGGTAAAAATGTTTGTTGTCCATGACATAGACGAGGCGTTCCCGGTAATTTCTGCGTTTTCTTATGCGTCTGACACCGTCCAGGGTGATGGATCGTTCGTCTTTCTTCTGCTCCAGAATGTCAATGCTGCTGATGTCTTTGGCTTGTACGACGTGTATTTTCCCGTCTTCTGAAATAATGAACTCGATTTCACAGGGGAAACCAAGATAATCCTGGATTTTCTGGGATATCTTGAGCAGTTTTCGGTCGTGGGGTGTCCGGGTGATGTAGGGTTCGCTCTGGATTTTGTGAAGCCTGTCGCGGCAATAACCAAACTCCCAGTGATCCCAGAGCATTTTGGCCATCACACTCGAGCCGTTGATAAAGGGCATGACGATGACGCCCATTTCTTCAGGGTCGATGTCCGGGGCGTTGTTGAACTTCTGCTGCCGGCGGATGGCCAACTGTTTCGTTGTTTTTGCAAAGGTGATCATGCGTTTGCGGGCATAGGTGATGCCGGCCAGATCTGCATAGGTTTCAAGAGAGTCAAAGGTGCCGCCCTTGAAAAATTCTTCATGGGGATGCGCACTGCGCGCAATGACCTTGAAGCTTTCACGGTGGGTTTCCAGAAATGCTTCCAGTTCGCCAAAATTTTGATTAGCAAAATCAATTGCCGGAACAAAAATAAAATCAGGTACGTCAAAACCGCCTTGACGGATTTGTTCCAGGACCCGAGCCTTTTCCGGTACGTTTTTACCCATGCAGCCTCTCTATTCACTCTATCCCGGCAAGTATTTCCGCTTGACTTTCACTTTTATAACGGTTAATTAGAAACCGACCGATCATTCGGTTGGTTTTTATTGGAGTAACACATGTCCAAAAAAAATACAATCCTTTTGGCGGCAACCGAACTTTTTTCCCAAAAGGGATATGAGGGCGCTTCCATGGCCGAGCTTTCGAGGATGACCGGTGCGGCCGGGGGAACCATATTTCACCATTTCAAGAACAAGGAAGAACTGTTCCTGAACATTCTGGAGGAATTCAAGGAGGCCATTCTCAGTGCCTTCGACCAGTATCTGCAAGCCGGTAATTTCAGAAGTGGTTTGGAACTGGTAGAGGGGGCGGTTTCGTTCTATCTTCAGCTGGCAGGGCAGATGCAGAGTCAATTCCTGCTGCTGCACCGGCACTTTCCCTACAAAATGGCTGAATCTAATCCAATTTGCCGGGATTATCTTGAATCGATCTATGACTGCTTGTTGGACATTTTTGAAAAAGGCATTGTCAGGGGCCAGCAAGACGGTTCCATTGACCAGGTGCCGGCCAGGCAGAACGCCATGATTCTTTTTTCAATGGTAGATGGTATTGCCCGCTTCAATACCTACCAGTTGTACGACGCGGGTGCCCTGTACAGCGATCTGATGGCAGCCTGTCGAAAAATGCTGGGGGCCGGAAAGGTGGACCGGCCATGACAGTGCTGCACACATTATTTCCTTTTCTGAAATGGTTCGAGGGTTATCGCCTGCATTTTCTGAAAGCAGATCTTTTCGCAGGCCTTACTGTGGCGCTGGTCCTTATTCCGCAGTCCATGGCTTATGCCCAACTGGCCGGTCTGCCGTCCTACTACGGCCTGTATGCCTCGCTCCTGCCGCCGGCCATGGCGGCTCTTTTTGGGTCCAGTCGTCAGCTGGCAACGGGCCCGGTTGCTATCGTGTCGGTGATGACAGCCGTCGCACTCGAACCGCTGGCAACAGCCGGGAGTCAGCAGTATATCGCCTACGCTGTTTTGCTGGCATTAATGGTGGGCCTGTTTCAACTCAGCCTGGGGGTGATGCGGCTCGGCCTGGTGGTAAACCTCCTTTCGCATCCGGTAATCAATGGCTTTACAAATGCTGCGGCTATTTTTATTGCTTCTTCCCAGTTATCTAAAGTATTCGGCGTTCAGGTGGACAAGGCCGCACATCACTACGAAACTGTTTTCAGGGTATGCAAGACTGCCTACCATTTTATGCACTGGCCCACATTTTTCATGGCGGTGTTTGCCTTTGTTGTCATGTACACTTTAGCAAAAATTGCACCCAAACTTCCCAATGTTCTCATTGCTGTTTCGATGACGACCTTCATATCCTGGGCCGGCGGTTTCGAGCGCAATGTCACCATCGATGCCGCTCAGCTGGTTTATCCGGAAGCAAAGGTGGCGATCATGTCCTTTAACAGGACAGTGGCGGATATGTCCGAGATGATGGAGAAACGGAGTCAGCTGAACAAAATTGAGCTGGAAGCCCGAAAAATAAAGGATTCAGTCTGGCTCATCAACACACGTAGGGATATCGCCCTGATGGAGCATGAGATCAACGTACTGCAGGCTGAAGCCAACAGATACCGTAAAAGAATCCGGGCGTTTCGAATGGAAGGCGTAAACCAGCTTGACACGGTCAAAGGCTATTACCCGAAAGGCCGAGTTCCTTCCGAAATGAGTGGCGACATGTTGATCTGGCGAATCGACGTCAACACACAGCCCTTAAGTACAAATGCACTGCGGCTTGCCGGAGGCGGAGCGGTGGTGGGTGAAATACCCCGGGGGCTTCCGGCATTCAGCATACCCAAGGTCGATCTGGATACAGTCTTTAAATTACTCCCGTACTGTATCACCATCGCGCTTTTGGGGTTCATGGAGGCCATTTTCGTTGCCAAGGCCATGGCAGCCAGGACCGGTCAGCGGATCGATCCCAACCAGGAACTCATCGGCCAGGGGCTGGCCAATATGTGCGGTGCCTTGGGAAAGAGCTATCCAAGCGCGGGGTCGTTTTCCAGGTCAGCCGTAAACCTTCAGGCAGGTGCTTTTTCAGGCATGTCGAGCGTTTTTGCCAGCCTGGCGGTTATTGTCACCCTGTTTTTATTCACACCGCTGCTTTATCACCTGCCACAACCTGTTCTGGCGGCTATCATCATGCTGGCGGTTGCCGGTCTGATCAACGTCAAAGGATTCATTCACGCCTGGAAGGCACGCTGGTATGACGGTACCATTTCCGTCATTGTCTTTATCGCAACACTTGTGTTTGCACCGCATCTGGAACGCGGGATCTTTGTGGGCGTCGTCCTGTCCCTGCTGGTTTTCCTTTACAAGAGCATGCGTCCCAATGTGGTAGACCTGTCCCTTAGCGGCGATTTATCGCTTCACGACGCGGTGTCCTATGGGTTGCAGGAGTGCAAATATATCGATGTGGTCCGTTTTGATGGACCGCTTTTCTTTGCCAACGCCAGCTACCTGGAGGATCAGATCCGGATGCGGCGGCGGACCAAAAAACGTCTCAAGCACATTATTGTTGCCGCAGAGAGCATCAACGACATCGACGCGTCAGGTCAGGAAGCGCTATCCCTGACGGTGGATCGCCTGCGGAGTGCCAATATCGATATTTCCCTGAGTGGCGTCCACGAGAGTGTCCGGGCCGTGATGGAGCGGACGCACCTACTGACCAAAATCGGGGAGGATCACATTTTTCCTTCTATTAACAAAGCCATCAATGCCGTTCACCGACAGACACATCAGGGCGGCGAGGAGAAGGAGTGCCCGCTGACAACCGTGTGTACACTGCGGGATTAGCGGGTTAATGCCTATGCAGGCACACCAAGGAGATAAATAATGCCCATTGTTACCTTGTTCAGTGGCGTTTTTTGCGGAAAAAAACCTGTTTTGGAAGACCTTATTGCCAGCACCGGTTATAAGCGTGTCACCGATGACGATGTGGTCAGGCGGGTCGAGGCGTCAACCGATGCGTCCGCGAGTAAGATCCACCGGGCCTTTACCGGAAAAACCTCCGTATTCAACAAATTTACCCACGAAAAGGAGTGCTCGATTGCCCATATGCGGCTTGCTGTGGCTGAAATGCTGGTTGAAGACCAACTGATTATTGACGGTTTTTCAGGCCTCCTCATACCCGAGACCATCGGTCATATCCTGCGGGTCTGCCTGATTGCTGAAATGCCCTACAGGATTAACCAGGCACAACAAACAGAGTCACTTGCCGAAAAGGATGCTGTGAAGGTTATCCGGCAGGAAGACAGTGACCGTGCTGCTTGGGTCGACAGCCTCTATTCGAAGCAGGATCCTTGGGAAGAATCGCTTTACGATATCGTCATTCCCATGAACACCATAGATAAAAACAGGGCGGGCGCTCTGATAGAGGAAAATCTCTTAAAGGACGCCGTGCGCAGAACAAAACAGTCGGAAAAAGCACAGCAGGATTTTCTGCTTGCCAGCAGGACAGAGGCGGTGCTGTGTAAAGCAGGCCATGATGTCATGGTTGAGGTTGATGACGGCAATGTACTGGTGAACATCAACAAGCATGTATTAATGCTCAGCCGGCTTGAAGAAGAGCTCAAGAGCATTGCCGCAAAAGTACCCGGCGTTACATCGGTGCAAACCAGGGTGGGCAAGAATTTTCACAAGGCCAACATTTACCGTAAACACGATTTCGAGATTCCTTCCAGGGTGTTGCTGGTGGATGATGAGCGGGAATTTGTGCAAACACTGTCGGAGCGGCTTCAACTCCGCGACATGGGGTCTGCCATTGCCTACGACGGGGAGTCCGCGCTCAACATAGTGAAAGAGGATGATCCGGAAGTTATCATCATCGATTTGAAAATGCCGGGTATTGACGGCATGGAGGTGCTGAAAAAAGTCAAGAAGGAACGGCCGGAAATCGAGGTGATTATTCTTACCGGACACGGGTCCGAGGTGGACAGGCGGATGTGTATGGATCTGGGTGCATTCGATTATCTGCAAAAACCCGTGGACATCAATCATCTCAGCCAGGTACTGAAAAATGCACATGCCAGGATTCGGGGAAAGATTCAGGAAGGTTGATGGCAAATGTCCATTATAAAAAAAATAAAACCGCAGTTCTGGGACCACCATGATGCGACCCATGGGTTTAAACGACCCTTCAGTTTTCGCCGCAAATGGAAATTGATCGTCATCCTGACGTCCATTGTCGCACTGACCCCCCTGTTGATCATGACGCTCATCGATTTCCAGCTCACCAGGCGGGTCATCGAGTCCGAAGTTCGCGTGGGCATGTCCAGGACCGTATCCAACACCTGGCGGACGATTTCCTTTTTTTTGACCCAGCGCAAAACAGCCCTGGAGTTTATTGCCCGGGACAACCCCTACGAGGCCCTGGCCCAGGAGGGGCGGCTGCGCGTCCTATTGAAAAATCTGAAAGAGGGAATCGGCGGGTTTGAGGACATCGGTTTGCTCGATGCCAACGGTAATATACAGGCCTATGCCGGGCCATACGACCTGGAGGGAAAAAACGTATACGATGATAAATGCTTTCAGAGTGTCATCAAGCAGGGTTTCTATGTAAAAGATATGCATGGTGAGGCTGAAGCATCGCCCCGGCTTGTCATTGCCATCAAATATTTTCGAAGCGACGGGTCTTTTTTCGTTCTCAGGTCTGCGCTGGACGGCACCTTGCTGCACAGCATGATCTTGCAGCTGGAAATCGGCGACAGGGATGATGCCTTTATCATCAACGACGAGGGTATTCTGCAGACGCCGTCCCGTTTTCACGGTGGAATCTATGATAAAATTTCTTTGCCGATTCCGGCATACACTGCTGGGGCGAGAGTGGTGGAGGCCATCGGTCGGAACGGGAATCCAACCTTCATCGGCTATGCGCATATTCCGGATACGTCCCTGATAGTGATAATTGCCAAACCCAAATCCGAGATGATGGCGTTGTGGTACAAACCCAGGATGAAACTCGTCGGTTTCCTGGTGCTGAGTGTTGGTGTGATTCTGTTGGCCATCCTGGGCACAGCCACTTACCTTGTGAACAGGATCCATGCTGCCGACAAACAAAGGATCGAGGCGCTTCACCAGGTGGAGTATACCAACAAACTGGCGTCCCTGGGCAGGCTGGCATCTGGTGTGGCGCACGAAATCAACAACCCCTTGGAAATTATCAACCAGAAGGTGGGGCTCATTCATGACCTTTTTTCCATGCACGCGGACTACACATCAGATAAAAAACTCATGGGACTTGTCGAGGGGGTTCAATCTTCGGTAGCGCGGGCCGGTTCGGTTACCCGCCGGTTGTTGAACTTTGCCCGGCATATGGATACGGATATCGAGCGCATCGATTTGGCGCAGATGATGCGGGATCTGATCCGGTTTTTCGAAAAGGAGGCCGAGTTCCGGTGTATCGAGATAACATTGGATATCCCCGAGGGCAGTGTTGAAATAGAGAGTGACCAAGGCAACCTGCAGGAGATCTTCCTTAATCTGATCAATAATGCCTTTGCTGCCATGGAAGCAGGGGGACGGCTGGACATCGGTGTCAAGAAAGAGGGATCGGAGCAGATCACCATTGTGATCGCAGACAATGGGCATGGTATTCCTCCTGCAGATCTGAAACGGGTTTTCGAACCTTTTTTCAGCACCCGAACCGGCCAGAAAGCAACCGGTCTCGGTCTATCTATTACCTATGGTCTTGTCAAAGAAATAGAGGGGGACATTGCTGTTGAGAGCAAATTGGGGGAGGGAACGCGGTTTATCGTCACCCTGCCCGTGAAGGTCCAGGCGGATAAATCACAGAACACCAGCCAAGGTGTTGAAAAAGATTAGGAGCGGGTTCGCGAGATGCAAATAGAAAAAAAATATCCAGAAGGTACGGGACTTGAATTTTTTGGTCGGGTTTCTGCTTCAATTTCACATGAAATCAAGAATGTCCTGGCCATCATCAATGAGAATGCAGGGCTCCTGGAAGATCTTGTGCTGATGGTAGAAAAGGGGGTGCCACTGGCCCCAGAGCGCCTCGATCGCCTGGCCGGGACCGTTCGGAAACAAGTTTTGCGGGCTGACGACCTCGTAAAAAAGATGAACCAATTTGCGCACAGTATTGATATTGCAGTGGACAGGGTGGATCTTTATGAAACGGCCTGTTTTTTGGCCGATCTTTGCGACAGAATGATCAGCCTGAATAGGGTAAGCGTAAACATCATTCCGCCGGCATGTCCGGTGTCTGTGTATACCCATCGTTTTTATCTGCAAAACATGGTGTGGGGTTGTATCGAATTCATCATGGAGGAAAGGAAACCCGGTCAGGAAATCCAGATCGCTTTTGAAAAAATTGAAAAGGGTGCAGAGATCAGATTCGGTTATGAGGCTGTTTTGGTTAATGAAAGCTCGGCGTTCGTGCTTCCAGACAGCGTATCTGCGCTCATGAAATACCTGCAGGCGGAGATTGATGCTGTGCCTGAATCAGGGGAAATCAGGATCCGGCTGCCGGAAGCGATCTGTTTTTAAGCACCTGTGGCGACAAAGAAATAATCAATAAAAAAAAGGAGAAAATAAATGTCTGAAAAAGTATTGCTCGTGGATGATGAAGAGGATTTTTTGGAAGCCATGGCCGAGAGAATGAGAGCACGTGATATGGAAGTGACCACGGCTTCATCTGCCAGGGAGGCGTTTAAAAAAATGGAAAGCGAAATATTTGACGCCATTGTCCTCGATTTCCAGATGCCTGAGATGGACGGCATGGAAACCTTGAAATCCATCAAGGCCAAACGGCCGGAATCACAAATCATTCTGTTGACGGGCTTTGCGACAGTGGAAAAGGGCGTCCAGGCGATGAAAGAAGGGGCGGCTGATTTTCTGGAAAAACCTGCCGACCTTGAGGTGCTTTCACAGAAAATAAAAGAGGCCAAGGCCGAAAAAATGTTGATTGTAGAAAAACAGGCAGCAAAGAAAGTTATTGATATCATTAAAAAATACGGCTATTAAGGTATTATTGTAACCCGTCCAAGGGCTTGTCCCCGTTTGAACCGCAACAGTAAGCGACGTTAAAGTAAACAGAATTCCTTACCAAGAAAGATTCCTCTCAGCTTGCTGGGAGGTTTTTCTACCCCACCAAGATGGGCAGGCTGTTTGTCGTGATTGATTCATACCGAATTCATCATGACAAACAGCCTGTTGCGTAATCTTGCCTCTCGCTCAATTCAGGTCCGATTTCTTTTATCCACCTTTTGGAACACATTTCCACACCCGCATTCCTTTAATCTCCGCTGGGCCTAATTCCCTGCAGCGTGCTGCAAGAAGATAGAAAATATCCAAATCGTATGATACCGCGTGGCTTCCCGTGCGGAGATT
>RCNC010002514.1_pt1 | contig 16771 bp, 12 predicted proteins | sample 2041301 | NCBI WGS metagenome assembly RCNC01 (sample SAMN09708231, study PRJNA481090) | Marine sediment metagenome, whole genome shotgun sequencing project. | biome: marine sediment; feature: ocean; material: sediment; isolation source: Sewage treatment plant 13A marine sediment (STP13A) ... | reverse complement strand
GCAGTTGCACAAACATACTCACAGAGAAGCTTTGATCCTGGGCATCGATCTGGCTGATGTCCATGATGTAGAAGAGGAAGGATACCTGGGTGGGTTCACTGTTCTGGTGCGCCCGCCCGTCCCCGGCAGGTCCTGCCGAGTCCGAAGCAAAGCTCAGACTCGCCGTCCCCAGTATCACACACAGGGCCAGAAATATTCGGATCTTCATCATAACGTTCACCTTTACAGCAGTTGAATCACATCTGCAGCCTCTCTCAGAGTTCTGGGACATCGGACAGTTCCTCGGGGTTGTCGACGAAATCGGGCGGGCTCGAGCGCCAGTCGTAGCCCGACTTGCCCATCTCGAACGCAAATTGATAGAGCTTGCGCATCCAGACCTTGTCGAACTGCTCCGTGGGCCGCTCGGTGAAGTCGCCGGGGATGTAGGCCAGGTTGAAATCGAGGCCGTCACGCTGGGCCAGGGCGTATATCCGGTAAAGATCGCCTATACCCTGGGTGCGGATCAGAGAACTGATCGTTCGTCCGGCGATGGGAAAGATGCGCCGTTTGACGATGACACCAATCGGATCGAGGAACGAATTGCGGATCACATAGACCGTGGGCTCCGTGGGCACATCCAGATGCCTCAAGACCCTCGCCCAGTCGATGGCCGACGGATAGAGAAAGACCTGGGACGAGGCACCACCGTCCACGTGCAACTCGTCGAATAGTTGACCTTCCGCTTCCACATCAATTGGCACAGGCGGGAACGCTGCAGGGATCGAGGCCGAAGCGAGCATGATCTGGCGGATGAGATCGAGCGCCCCGGGGTGACCGCTCATGGCAATGGCATGGATCCTCCAGAGCACCGGTCGCTGGGCGTCGAGATTTGTGGTACCGATATAGAGATCTCGTCCCTTGCGAGCCTCCGTCGCCAGGGCTTCGAGAACCTCATCGTCGACAAAGTGCGCGATGAGCGCTTCAAGCTTCTCGGTACTGGCGACCGCGTCCGAATTCAGGGCAACCAGGAGGCTTCGTTTATCGACCAGATCGTCGGTCGAGTACTGGGTATACATCTCCTCCAGAACGTGGTCGTAGTCAGAGCCCAGGTAGGCGAAGGGTGCCGTGAGAGCCCCGGTGCTGATACCGGTGACCACCTGGAACTCGGGCCGTGTTCCCGCGGCGCTCCAACCGGCCAGCAGGCCTGCTCCGAAGGCACCCTTGGGCCCTCCCCCGGAGATCGCCAGGTAGTGGTGGGGCTGACCGAACATCGCTGGAGCTTCTTCGGCAAGCTCTTCACGCGTCTTAGCGAACCACTCGTCGGCAAAGGGTGGTCTCTCGTCAGCCCAATAACGGGCGTGGGGGATTCCCTCGATGACAGCCGATTCGGAAAGAGACATCGGAAGGGGGTTGCGTTTCGGGACCGAAACGCAGCTCACGGACAAACCAACGATGCAACACGTCATCAGCAGTATGGTCGAGACCTTTGTGGCACGCATCGATAGTTGTCCTTTCTCTGGACAGAGGTGGACTGCTGAGACAGTGGTTAGAAAATCAATCGCGCACGGATTCCGTAAACCCAACTCTGGTCAACTTCAGGATTTTTCGCCGGGTCCTTCATCGACGGTTGATTCTTGACCGGTATCTCGGCCATCCGTCCATTCCTTCCGATACTGTGAGTTTGGAGAACGCCATCGGATATACATTCAATGGTTAAATATTAGAGCCTTCCTGTGGTGGCATTGACTGAAACCTGTTCAGTAAGATTTTGAGAATATGCCGTGTCACTTGAACAAGTTCGCCAATTTGTTTTCTACCACTGGTATGATATTCAAGGAGATCATCCAATCAGGTCCGAATGCATCTGGTTTTTCAACGTAGTAGTCTACCTCCACCTGAAATTTCCAGGGTCTGCCACTTAGAATAAGAGTTCTTCCCACGCCTAGGTTCAACGGAACCGTCCACTGCTCGCTTTCCCAGTCATAGTTCATAACCCCAAATGTTCCAAAGTCCCACCCATTGCCCAGGAGAAAGACTGCGATGGGGGAGATAGTTGTATTGCTGACATTGGTGTCCGTCCATCCCGCTACATCCCACGCATGACTTAAAACTCCTGTAAAAACGAATTTGCTGGGGATTACTTTGCCCACTACAAATTCGGGGCCGAGCAACCACCGGCCAGAGGTCAGCCTGGAGTCAGTCCCTGTCGGAAAGGAAAGAAACGACCCCGCTCCAATGAATCCGCCCTTCGTATTTTTGACGTAAACAATTTCATTATCCCAATCACTCAGGCCGGATTCCCCTTCGAATCCTCCGTTCGCTATGATGGGTTTATCCGAAATGTATTTAATACCCGAGCGCCATACGATCTGGTCTCCATTTGCCAGCGGGAAAGGGAGGATCGGTTGAAAAAACAGTTGGTAGTTAGTTTGATTACCAGCATCTGGCAGGTCACCATCATACGAGATAATCTGGTTCTTGAAGGTCAAGTTGGCAACGGGACTACTGGGATTTGCCAAGAGGGCCGCCATTTCATCGGCAGAAGGTGCAGCGGTGCCACCCTCATTCCCTGCCGACTTGGCGGCACCCTGTAGGGTGGCCTTCTCTCCATCACGACTCATGCGAATTTCGGTGATTTCGCCGGTGGCAACATTATGCGAACGGTATAGGGTTGAGTCGGCGGTATTCTTCTCCAGTTGCCAACACTCGGTGACCTTACCTGCTGTAAAACAGATTTGGTCGCCTTTTACCTCCCAGGTCCTTGGGATCGATGCCCCCCACGCATGGAGCGTGCCGGTGCCATCAGCGTAGTATTCACCCCGAGATTTACCACCCCCTGGCTCTTCCCACTCCAACGTCGTGCCGCTCATGAAACTACGGAGGGCTTGCTCTCCGGTTACCATTTCCCATTCAGCGCTTAGTGCGATAGTCGATACACCCAGAACAAGCAGTGAGCATGTCATGGTTGTTAAAACTCGTTTCATGGCACTTGCCTCCAAAGCTATTGATCCTGTCAAATAGTACGAATTATTAACTGAGCTAAAAATCGCTACCTGACTGGCAACGTCAGGACAGGATGGGCACCGGGTACCGTCCCGCCAACGACGGCGAAAAGAGCTGTGAGCATCGCGAAGGTTTCCCGAGACTGAAGATCCCTGTCGTCGATGTAGAACCAATGGCCCCGGTACTCGATGACCAGGCTGGTGTTCGACGGCTCAGAGTCTGAACTCATGATGACAAGCCAATCAGTTGCACCGGTAGAACTCTGCAGGCTTCGTGGTTGGTTCGCAGCCGCTATACCCAGTTCGATATCCTTACCGGGCACTCGGACCTCCTTCGATGCAACCTGCATTATCTCTAGCATCGAGCGTCCCCGCAGGCCGATTTCCGCCCAGACGACACTGGGATCCAGCGCTCCCGGCGATTGCCCCATTACGCCTCGCGCCTTTTCTGCGTTTACTAACTCTGCCTCAACGATCGGAAAATTGTAACGATCGTCCTCCAAACCCAGGAGCTCTTTCAGTCGCTGGGCATCCAGCGAATCCTTCCCGTCCGGTGAGAACCGCAAGGCCATGTTCTTTTCATACATGTGCGTCTGCCACAGCCCGTGGCCACCACGCACCGGTTGACCATCTGGCCCTACCCCGTACTCGACGATCTCCGCATCATTCGACATTGCGTAACTGGCAGCTCCGAGTAAGAGGACTTTCGAAAGATCGTTTGTCACGTCCATCGTGACGGGGCTCGACCAGAAATTTTCTTTACCTCCCAGCTCCAGGTCCACGATCCCCTCTGACCTGAGCTTCGTAATGAGCCCAATCATTTCCCTAAATTTTGCATGCGCCGGAGACTCCTCTGATGAAACTTCGAAATCGGCATCGAGGTTCTTGAGCCCATTGATTCCCCGGACAGAAGTCCGAAGTACGAGTTCGCCGTCGAACCCGGCCAATACGAGCGAGGTGACCTGTTTAGCGCTGAGCGGCGCCAACAACCGCCCGTAGTATTCCCTCGACTCCGGCATCGAGAACGAGATTGTGGGGCTCTCTGAGTACGAACCACCAAGGTTAGCGCCTCCGGAATTCGACCCACCCGACGGGAATGTGCCCGAAAGGCCCGCGCTGGCGCCCACAGAAAACGAGGCGTTGAGACTCGACACCTGTAAAAAAATTGGCGTCTGCAGGTAGCGCATTCGAACCAGGTTGGCCAGCATCTGTTCGTCCAGTGTCTGGCGGACAGCTTCGTTGTATTGGGTAAAACTGGTTTTGTACAGTTTGGGCCCCACCGTGCATCCTGAGAGCATCGTTATGACCGCAAATCCGCACACCAGTAACAACGACCGAACAACCGGACGAGCTTTTATGCTCTCACTCGGTGCAATGCTCAGCACACCCGTTAGTCTAAATCGACCAGATCTAATCCACTTTGAACACATAATCTCCTCCATATCGGGCGGGCTGTGCGGCAAGAACTGCCCCTGCGCAAGAGCCTCGCCAAGTCCGGTCCGGCCGAGCAGCAGCCCGTCGTGTAAGGCTGCTACTCGGCCGGGAGCTGCCAGCTCGAACACAGCCAGAGTAAATCCATTTTGTCAGCGTCGTGTAGTCCCACACCGGCATGCGCACGGCGTTCGAGACGGCAACAGCATGCGGGGAAAGCTCGGTGCACTCGAGCAGAATCGCTCCGATGTCTTTATTTTCCTTCAACATCTGCTTCGCAACCGCGACGATTTCCCCCTCGACCTTCTGCGGATTATATCTCCCGGTGTTGGCCATAATCGCACCCGAGAACTCCGCACCGTTCTCGCACCCCATGACCACGATGCGATTCGCTTTGTCTTCAAGGCTCAAACCACAGTTCTCGATTGCCTGGACTTTCTTGAGGGTTGGCCCGTTGGCAGTAATCACGCCGACCTTCTTGTTGCTCGGCATCGAATGCACCATCATCGGCAGCATCATCAGACTGGACGAGAAGAAGGGCACGTTAATGCGGGCCTTCACGACGTTCTGGTAGCTGCCAAAAAAGCCGCAGTTTCCCATGATTGCCTTGACGCCCTGCAGTTCGAGCCATTGGGCGGCCTCGACGATGCCGTCGGTGAAATCCTGGGCGGGCGGATTCGCCATGACGTCAAAGGCGTTGTCTGCATTCATCCGGCGATAGAGCATCGGGAAATCAAACGTGGTCGCATTGCTCATGTTACCCGGTATCATCGCCAGATTGACGTGCATTTGAACCAGGCCGATGGTCACACCGAAGATATTGCGCCCATCCCACCCGGTCACTTCAGCATCGTTATAGCCGCTCTGCTCCGTGTAGATGTCGGAGTCTTGCGTACCCGGCTTGAGGGTTTTCCAGTCCGGCATGGGAATTACCAGATCCTGGGCCATGACCTTGGATGCCCCGGCAATCACGGCCGCTCCGACCACCGCTGCTCCAGCCGACTTTCCCAGGAACTCACGCCGGTTGACAACTCGAGGACTCGCATCCTCTTGACTCGACAAATCCTGGTTTCTTTCTTCTTCCTTCATCGGTCCTTCTCCTTTTTCTTCAGTTCAACCCTGCTCCAGACATTCTGCCGACAACACTGGCAGGTGCAGTTCATAGAGCGTGTTAAGCACACCGGCGAGAGCCGTCTGATCGGCCAGACGTCCCACCAGGATGGACTCTATTCCTCCATCAGGACGCTCCCACTCTGTGATATTCATGGCCTCCAGTCGCCTGGACCACTTGGCCTCAAGGCGCCCCTCGACGCGAATCCGGTAGATTGCCGGCCCCTTCATCGACGGTGGAATCTCGACCGGTATCTTGGCCATCTGTCTATCCTTCCGTTCATGTGAGTCTTGAGAGCGCCATCTGATTTACCTTCAATGGCCACAAATATAGAGTCTTCCCGGGAATCGCACATGCGCACAATTACCCATTTGATTACCCATACTAAGGGTAGGGAAAAGCTTTTCCCTACCCTTAGTGCCAGATTGAGATACATCAGGCTTCTCCTGTTTCGTTACCAGGATTCGCCTTCTTCAGACGCGTCAATAGTCCGATGGCGGCGACCGCAATGACGATCCCAACCAATTCTCCGATGAGTTTCTCGTTGGCGATGAGATGGCCCGCATCGGAATGCATGGTCCCCCAGGGATAGGCCAGCATCATGAACAGGAAGAACATGAGGAGGGCGAAGCTGACCCGCACCAGGGCCAGGCGGCAAACGCAGCCACGGCGGTGAGTACGTTACCGAAAAGATCTCCAGGGAAGAACCAACCGAGGTAGAACCCGATAATGAGACCCGAAAAGGCCAACACGACACGCTCCACCGCGTTGCGCCACACCAGATTGAACGAAGGACTGATGATGTTGATCGTCGCGTTGGCGATGACCGTCGGATCCACCGTCAGCAATTGCGTACCCAAGGCGGTCCCGCCAGCGATAGCCGTCGCCACGATTCCTGCGTAGCGGGTCATGTAACCACGGTCAGTCGCAGCCCCGGTCGGCGCGGCCTCCGGCCTTGGTTCTCTGTCCCACAGGGGCTTCAATACGTTCAGTAAGATCACGAGACCCGTGCCGAGGACGTGCGCGTAGAGAACCCCCTCGAGGGTCTGCCCCCCCATGAACAAGGGGACCAGCATGAGCCAGTAAACCACACACCATCCGATCATGAAGGCGTGGCCGCCCCACAACAGCATCATGTAGGCGGCGAAGGTCACGACGAACATCCCGATGACCGTGGCTATGGGACTTGCCGACAACTGGAAACCCAGCCAGGTCATCACGGCACCGCCTGCGAGATAGGCAAACAACCCGATAAAGTCCCGTTTCCGGCTCTGCCGCGGAACCAGCAGGATCGTGCACCAGGCGAGCAATGCTGTCGTGCCGGCCACGTACCAGGCAAAATCACTGCCACCCATGAAGGTGAATACGACGGCTACACCGACCATGAATATCAGGCCCGTCTTCACGTCGATCAGGCTCCAGTCGAATTTGAACATGGCAGCGTCCTTTCCTTGTTGGAGTTGGCCGGCAATAACGACAGACGTGCACGCAGACCAAAAATCCAGAGGTCATCCACCCCTGGATTGAGTGCCGGATTCTTCAGGAAATGGATGTCAGGTGTGATGGCCAGTTCTTTGGAGTTGACCCGCTTTAAGGGACTCCTCCATCGGGGCACTGCAACTCTGTGATATTCATGGCCTCAAGGCGCCCCTCGACGCGAATCCGGTAGATTGCCGGTCCCTTCATCGACGGTGGAATCTTGACCGGTGTCATGGCCATCTGTCTGTTCCTTCCGTTCATTTCAGTCTTGAGAGCGCCATCTGATTTACTTTCAATGGACACAAATATAGAGTTTTCACGGGAATCGCACATGAGCACAATTACCCAATTGACTACCCATACTGAGAGAGGGATCAGGGTGCAGGATGAAGGATTCCCAGCCCCGTGGCCTTCGCTACCGCCCCGCCGCGGCTGTGGACGCCGAGCTTGTCGTAGATATTTTCCGTGTGACGTCTGACGGTTTTGACGGAGATGAAGAGCTGGGCGGCGATTTCCCTGGCGGTCAGTGGGCTGGAGAGCAGGGCAAGAACCTCCTGCTCGCGCGCGGTGAGGGGATCGAGCAGGCCCGGTGAAATGGGAGCACGTGTCACAGCAGGTGTGTCCGTGTTGGCGGGTGTGCCTGATGATGAGGTGGGGCTGCGGAAGGCGGCCTGGATCCTGCCGACGTAGAGCAGGGCCTCCTTGTTGAGCTTCAGACGATTCAGCATGGGTGACATCTCGGGCCCCAGGTCAACGAAGAGGCGGACAATTCCGCACGGAAGAGCCAATTTGACCGCCTGTTCCAGGCAGACTTCGGCACGGGATGCTTTGTCCTGGGCCTGGTACACGAGAGCCTGCACCGCCAGCGTTTCGATCAGGAAACGGGTGTTGTGAATCCTGGCAAAGTACGACTTGAGTTCGGTCAGCTGTTTGGCAGCTTTTTTCAGGGTAGTGGGTGTGCGCTGCTGAAGCAGAATCCTGGCAGCCAATAGTTCGTCATTCGAGGAAACGTCACCCCTCGGCATGGGGGACGGCTCAAAGGTGGCCAGCCAGCTCTCGGCATCCGCCAATCGTCCTTGTCGCAGGGCCAGTTCGGCCTGGAACGCCTTTACCATGGAGAGTGAAAAGGAATTTGAGTCATCCAGCAGATGGGCAATCATGTTGTCGAGAAGGCTGGAGGCGCGATCCGGTTGACCGAGTGCTTCACAGGTCAGGGACAGGAAGTATGTCGCTCTGATCAGGAATCGATTTGTGGCCCTGTATCCTGGTTTGATAACCGCCGAGAGAACCTTCCGGGCCTGTTCCAGTTCGCCCATGGAATACAGGGCCTTGCCCATATGATAGTGCCCGTTATAGACGGTAACCGGTAGCGACTCCTTTTCTCCCAGCCTGATCATCGCGGCACCGGCTTCACGCAGGCCTTCCAGATCACCGGCCATCCACAAGACGAACCCTAGAGCTTCCAACAGTCTGACCCGGTAAGAAGGGTGAGCATGACGGTCATTCTCGAGGGCGTCATAAATGTACTGGATGCCCTCGGACTCACGCCCCACCATTTGCAGGGAGACGCTTACCATCACCTGGGCATAGCCCCGTTCGATATCGGAGCTGAAGGGCAATCGTTCTACGGCCGATTCGGCGTATGCCAGAGCAGCGGCACCGTCCGCGGCAGCATAGCTGCGCCAACTCATAAAAATATCCAGTTGGCCGAACACGGGCGCTAACTCGTCAGAACAGGGCTGATTCTCAAGCAATTCTTCGGTGCGTTCCACAAGCACCCATATCTTGGTATGTCGCTGTCGAATAATTTCGATCCAGGCTTTGATCATCAGGAGTTTCGGATCCGTGTTTACAACGTCTGCCGGCAGGAAACGCATCAGGGCATCGAGGCGCAGCCACCGCTCTTCCTGGTAAAACCTGCGATAGTGCCGAAGGATCAATGCACTCATCGCCTGTGCATCTCCGGCCTTCACCAGGTGGTGCGCGGCCTCCTCCAGAAACTCCTTGCCCTCAAGCCACGCAGCAGCACGGGTGTGCAGTTCGGCGATCTCCTCGGCACTGAGCCGATCCTCCAACTGCTGAAGCAGGAGATCCTGAAACAGGTGGTGGAAGCGAAACCACTGGCGTTGGCCGTCCAAGGCAATGCACAACAAACCGGACCGCTCCAGCAGGGCCATAAAAGCCTCTTCGTCCAGATCGCTATCAGTGTGACCTTCTTCCGTGCCGCACACGACCGCACAGAGCGGGGCACAGAAACGATCCAGAATCGCGATTCTGCAGAGCCGGTCACGGATGATCGGTTCCTCATGCTCCATAACCTCAGCGATGAGGTAGTCCTGCACCTGGCGAATGTCCCCACCGAAACTCAGCAGAAACTCGTTGATGTCCTCGTGGTAGCGCATGGCCAGCGCCGCCAGACGCAAACCCACGACCCAGCCCTCGGTGCTCTTGTGAACATGGGCCAGAGCGTCGCTGCTCAACCGCTGCCCCGCAGCCTGCTCCAGCAGGGCCGTGGAATCGGCGAGGGAAAACTCCAGATCGTCCAGGCGCACTTCGGCCATCTGTCCTTTGGCCCGCAAAGAGGACAATGGCAACGACGGATTGCGTCGCGTGCTGATTACGAGATGGAGCGACCGCGGCGGATGTTTGAGCAGGGCATCGAGCAACTCATGCACCGCTGACGATCCCAGGCAGTGGTAGTCATCCAATACGAGAACGAACGGGGTATCCACCGCTGCCAGATCATTGGTCAGATATCCGGCAAGGGTTTCAACAGGGAGGGGTTCCAGATCCTCCAGCATGGCCTGTATCTCAGTACAGGCGTCGGGAAACATTTCCTGCACTGCCGTAACGAAATACTGCAGGAAAACACGCGGGTCGCCGGCATCCTCATCCAGAGACACCCAGGCCGAGGGAATGTCCAACGCCTCCAGCCAATGGGCCACAGCCGTACTCTTGCCATAGCCTGCCGGAGCCGCCACCAACGTCAACGGCAACTCTAAAGCTGCATCGAGTTGTTTATGCAAATTTGGGCGACAGACAATATCCGACACGACCTGGGGACGATACAGTTTTGTCCTGATAATGTTCAGCATAATAGTAGTTAGGATAGGGAATAGCTTCTCCTCGATCAAGCGTCCCGAGGAGAAAAAGAAGTGCAGTGAGGACTATTACCGCGACGTCACATCAGAACCGGCAGTCCATTGATCACCTGCTCCTCGCAGACCACCTGCCGCTCTTTCAGGCACTTGATGATGAAATCGAAGGGTTCCTTGTGTCGCCCGATGAACTCGGGGGGAGCGATCCCCGGTTCATTGTAGAGCCCCTCGGTGAGCATCCGTACCGTGGCGGTGGCGGTGTAGCCGGTGGTGCGGGCCATGGAGTGGGTGCCGGTCCGCGGATCGTAGCGATCCAGCATACGGAAGGTGTAGCCAACCTCCCGGCCATCCTGCCGGCCCTGCACTTCGACCCGCAGAACGGTGATGTCCACTTCCCCCTGTTCCAGTTTCCACCTGGGGAAGAGCAGCGCGGCGGTGAGATCGATGGGGCGGATAGTGGATCCCTTGACCGTGATCTCCTCTTCGTCGAAGAAACCGGTCTCCCTGAGCATGGCCATCTTTTCGATGTGGCCAGGGTAGCGCAGGGTCTTTTCCTTCATGTTGGGACAGGAGATGGTCAGGGCCAGGCTGCGCAGCCCATCTGTGTTGAACGCTTCGAGGGTTCCAAGACCGGGGAAATCGATCAGTTCGGGATCGGAGAGGGCGGGCCGGGTCACTATCTTGCCGTGCTCCACGTAGCGCGCCGGCCGGGTGTATTCGGCGATGACATCGATGGGCGAAAAACCCGCTTTGTATTCGAATGGCCACTGCCGCACCTCGGGCAGCCCGCCGACGTAAATCAGAACGTTATCGAGACTCTCCAGTTCTTTTGCCACCCGTCCCACCAGCATGTTGCTCAGCCCGGGGGCCACGCCGCAGTCGACGATGGCCGTCACCCCGACCGCGAGAGCCTTGTCGTTCAGTGCGAACGGGTCCTCGGCAAAGAACGAGATATCCACCACGTTCCGGCCTGCCTCGATGATCGCCTCCAGGGTGGCGTAGCCCATGAAGCCGGGTACAGCGCTGAGCACCAGGTCATAACCGGCCACCAGCTCGGTGACATTTGCCGGAACGGAGAGGTCCGTCGGGACCGTTGTGATGTTCGATTGCTTCTCCCGTAGCTGCCCCAGCGCCATCTCGTTGATATCGGCCACCGTGACGGCGAACCGTTCGTCCGATGCGAGATCCAGGGCCATGGGGCCGCCAACAAGGCCGCCGCCGAGAACGATGATTTTTTGCTGTGCCATGATCCGTCTTCCTTTCGCAGCCGGCTGTACATGACGTACGGCGGATGCGTCAAGCTTCCATTCATAATTCAGTTATCAGTGGTAAGACAGGGTGGGGCTCAGAAGCCGCTGAAGCGATTCTTGTGGGAGATCACGCTGGTGAGCAAAGCATTCATGATGGTGGATATTTTAGCACCATCCGCTTTATGCCTGTCAATTGCAAATATTTGCGGGAGATTCGACCGACGAACCATGGGACAGCGAAAGGCCGAAAGAAGATATTTGCCGCTATCCCTCTCTCCTGATAGAATTACTGGCTCTATTTAGATGATTATCGCTGAATTACCCGTTTTCGGGATCAGAATCCGCTCCGGACCCCGATCCGGATCGGAATCACCACCACTGGGAGGCAAAGAAATACTGTGAGCGATGCAATCAAGGGACTGAAGCCCGAACCGGTCTGGAGATACCTCTATGAACTGAACCAGATCCCCCGCGGATCGAAAAACGAAGCCGCGGCCCAGGCGTGGCTGGTAAGCGTGGCGGAAAAGCTCGGGATGGATCACGAGCAGGACGAGGCGGGCAACGTGCTGATCCGTAAGCCGGCCACTGCTGGTCGCGAAAACGCACCCACGGTTGTGCTGCAGGGCCACACCGACATGGTCTGCGAAAAGAACGCCGACACCGTGCACGACTTCGTCAACGACCCGATCACCATGCTCCGCGACGGTGACTGGATCACCGCCGACGGCACCACCCTCGGCGCCGACAACGGCATCGGTGTGGCCGCGGCCCTGGCCGTGCTGGAAGACAAAGACGTGGTCCACGGCCCGCTGGAGATGCTCTTCACCGTGGACGAGGAAACCGGCCTCACCGGCGCCAACGAGTTGCAGCCCGGCTGGCTCAAGGGCAAAGTGATGCTGAACATGGACTCCGAAGAGGACGGCACCCTCTACGTCGGCTGCGCCGGCGGTGTGGACACCATCGTCACCTTCAAGGCAGACCGCGACGCGGCCCCCACAGGCATGAGCGCCGTTGAACTGAAGGTCAGCGGTCTGAAGGGTGGACACTCGGGCCTCGACATCCACGAAGGCCGGGGCAACGCGCTGAAGATGATGACCCGCTTCCTCCGCTCCTCAGCAGCAGCCGAGCTGGGTCTGAAGCTGGTCTCCTGGAACGGCGGCAACCTGCGCAACGCCATCCCCCGGGAATCGGTGTCCACGGTGCTGGTGCCCCAGGGCAAGGAAGCCGACCTGGCCAAGGCGGTGGCCGACCAGGAAGCGACCTACAAGGACGAAATCGGCGACCTGGAAACGGCACTGAGCTTTGCGGCCAACACCGGCGTGGCGGCCGAAGGCCTGCCGGCGCCGCTCACCGATGACGCCGCCAACCGGCTGACCAGCATGATCCAGGTGCTGCCCCACGGCGTGGTGAGCATGAGCCGGGCCATCCCCGGTCTGGTGGAGACCTCCACCAACGTGGCGTCGATCAAGGAGGACGGCGACACCTTCACCATCAGCACCAGCCAGCGCAGTTCGGCTGCCAGTCAGAAATTGTATGTTTCCGACCTCGTGCTTGACGGCGCCCGTCTCAGCGGCGCCGACGCCACCCAGGGCGACGGCTACCCCGGCTGGAACCCTGACATGAGCTCAACGGTGCTGGCCAAGCTGAGCGAGACCCACGAAGAGCTGTTCGGCAAAAAGCCCGAGATCAAGGCGATCCATGCCGGCCTGGAATGCGGCATCATCGGCGAGAAGTTCCCGGGGATGGACATGATCTCCTTCGGTCCCACCATCACCGGGGCCCACTCCCCTGACGAACGGATCAAGATCGACACGGTGGAGAATTTCTGGAAGCTGGCCTGCGGCGTCCTGGACAAGCTCTCCACGTAAGCGTTACACCACCCCGGCGCCGCCTGACAGTCCGCGGCGCCGGGTTTTTTTCGGAGGACAGACCGGTGAAGAGAACAGCCATCCTGGTCATACTGCTGGCCCTGATCATTACCGTCCCGCTTCAGGCGAAAAAGAAAGACATTGAACCGGCTCCGGAAGAGGAGGGCCTGCTGGCTGCCGGAACCTTCGATGGTCTGTCCCTGCGCGGCATCGGACCGGCCCTCACCTCGGGCCGCATCTCCGATATCGTCGTCCACCCCGAGAACAAGGCCACCTGGTATGTGGCCACCGCCTCGGGCGGCGTCTGGAAGACGGTCAACGCCGGGGCCACCTGGACCCCGCTCTTTGACGGGGAAGGATCCTATTCCATCGGCTGCATCACCCTCGACCCCAACAATCCCTGCACCATCTGGGTGGGCAGCGGTGAGAACAACAGCCAGCGCAGCGTCTCCTACGGCGACGGGGTCTACAAGTCGAACGACTGCGGGGCCAGCTGGACAAAAGTGGGGCTGGAGAACTCGGAGCACATCGGCCGCATCATGGTGGACCCGCGGGATTCCGACGTGGTGTTTGTGGCGGCCCAGGGCCCGCTCTGGGCATCGGGCGGCGACCGCGGTCTGTACAAGACCATCGACGGCGGCGAGACCTGGGAGCTCTCGCTGGAGATCAGCGAGGACACCGGAGTCAACGACGTGGTCTTCGACCCGCGCAACCCCGACGTGATGTATGCCTCGTCCTACCAGCGCCGGCGCCACACCTGGGCCCTGATCAACGGCGGACCGGAGTCGGCGATCCACAAGAGCGTGGATGGCGGTGAGAACTGGACCAAACTGGAGTCGGGGCTGCCCTCCGGCGACATGGGCCGCATCGGGCTGGCCGTGGCCCCGGCCGATCCCGACGTGATCTACGCGGTCATCGAGGCCGCCGGTGAAGACGGCGGGTTCTACCGCAGCACCAATGCCGGCGCCTCCTGGGACAAACGCTGCGACTACGTCTCGGGCAGCGCCCAGTATTACAATGAGCTCATCCCCGACCCGAACAACGTTGACCGCGTCTACTCGGTGGACACCTGGATGCAGGTGACCGACGACGGCGGCGCTTCGTTCTCGGGCATGGACGGCTACCGCAAGCACGTGGATGACCACGCCATGTGGGTCGACCCCTGCAACAGCGACCACCTGATCAACGGCAATGACGGCGGGGTCTACGAGAGCTGGGACCGCGGCGGCAACTGGCGCTTCATGGCCAACCTGCCGGTAACCCAGTTCTACAAAGCCACCCCGGACAACGACTTCCCCTTCTACAATGTCTACGGCGGCACCCAGGACAACGCCACCCTCGGTCTGCCGGCCCGCAACACCAGCAGCAACGGCATCACCAACGCTGACTGCTATGTCACCGTCTTCGGTGACGGCTTCAAGACCCAGGTGGACCCGACCAATGCCGACATCGTCTACTCCCAGTGGCAGTACGGCGGTCTGGTGCGCTACGACCGCAAGAGCGGCGAGGTCATCGACATCCAGCCCCAGCCGGCCATCGGTGAAAATCCGCTGCGCTGGAACTGGAGCTCGCCGCTGATCATCAGCCCCCACGACCACACCCGGCTCTACTACGCCGCCCAGCGGATCTTCCGCAGCGACGACCGGGGGGATAACTGGACACCGGCGAGCCCGGATCTCAGCCGCCAGATCGACCGCAACACGCTGCCGATCATGGGCAAGGTCTGGAGTATCGACGCGGTGGCCAAGAACGACTCCACTTCCAACTACGGCAACATCGTCAGCCTGGCCGAATCACCGCTGGTGGAGGGCCTGCTCTACGCCGGCACCGACGAGGGCCTGATCCAGGTCAGCGAAGACGGCGGCGAGAACTGGCGCAAGGTCGAAAGCTTCACCAGCGTGCCGGACCTGTCCTACGTCACCGGCATCACTCCATCGCTGCACGAGGCCGACATGGTCTACGCCACCCTGGACAACCACAAGCAGGGCGATTTCAAACCCTACGTGATCAAAAGTACTGATCGCGGGGCCAGTTGGAGTTCGGTGGCCGGCGACCTGCCCGAGCGGGGCCAGGCCCACATGCTGGTGGAGGACCACGTCAAGCCGAACCTGCTCTTTGTCGGCACCGAGTTCGGCCTCTACTTCACCATCGACGGCGGCAGCAAGTGGATCAAACTCTCGGGCGGCATGCCTACGATTGCCATTCGCGACGTGGAGATCCAGCGCCGGGAGAACGACCTGGTGCTGGGCACCTTTGGCCGTGGATTCTACATCCTCGATGACTACTCGCCGCTGCGCGAGGTGACCGAAGAACTGCTGGAGACCGACGGCCACGTCTTCCCGGTGAAGAAGGCCTGGGTCTTCATGGAGGAAGCGCGGCTGGGCCTGCGCGGCAAGGCATTCCAGGGCGACGACTATTTCACCGCGCCCAACCCGCCATTTGGCGCCACCTTCACCTACTATCTCAAGGAAGCGCCGAAAACGCTGAAGGAACAGCGGCAGGAGGCGGAGAAGAAAGCCGAGGAAGACGGGCAGCCGGTGAGCTACCCCGCCTGGGACGACATGCGGGCCGAAGACCGGGAGGAAGACCCGGTGGTGGTGGTGACCATTACCGACATTGACGGCAACGTGGTGCGCCGCTTCACCACCGCGGCGGGTAAGGGCATCCAGCGGGTGACCTGGGACCTGCGCTACCCGGCGTTCAACCCGACCTCCCTCGAACCGCAGGGGTCAGGAAGCCCCTGGGACAACCCGCCGGATGGCCCGCTGGCCGCACCCGGTGACTACACCGTGTCCATGGCCCTGCTGGTCAACGACCAACTGACGTCCATCGGCGAACCGCTGAGCTTCACCAGCGAGTCGCTGAACCTGGCCACCCTGCCCGCCGAAGACCGGCAGGCTGTAATCGCCTTCCAGCAGAAGACCGGCCGTCTGCAGCGGGCGGTGCTCGGTTCGGTGCGCGCCCTGGGCGAAGCACGGGACCGCCTGGCCCATGTCAAACTGGCGGTGATGGACACCCCGGGTGCTGACCCCGCACTCCGTGACCGGGCTCGGGAACTGGAGTTGCAGCTGGATGCCATCCGGGTCGAACTCAGCGGAGATCGGACGGTGGCCTCGCGCAACGAGCCCACCCCGCCTTCGATCACCGGACGGGTCTACAATGCCATGGGCGGCTGGTCCTCCAGCACGGCGCCCACCGGCACGCACCTGGAGAACTACCGGGTCGCAGCTGAGCTGTTCCAGCCGGTGCTGGCCGATCTGCGGCAGCTGATCGAGGTGGACCTGGCCACCCTGGAGTCCGAACTGGAGGCCGCCGGCGGTCCCTGGACCCCGGGGCGTGTCCCCACCTGGTCACCGGAATAGAATTAACTGTCATTGCGAGGAGCAGGCGCAGCCTGCGAAAGCAGCAATCTCTTCTGGATCAGAATACAAAGGGCGGACGCCGACCACGGCGTCCGCCCTTTTTCTGTACCAAGCAGTGCATGCAAAAAATTGGGGTCAGGTACTTTTCATTTTCATTCGCCTGTTCCAGTGGGACAGCCCGCTACACGATA
>RCNC010001285.1_pt1 | contig 16785 bp, 15 predicted proteins | sample 2041301 | NCBI WGS metagenome assembly RCNC01 (sample SAMN09708231, study PRJNA481090) | Marine sediment metagenome, whole genome shotgun sequencing project. | biome: marine sediment; feature: ocean; material: sediment; isolation source: Sewage treatment plant 13A marine sediment (STP13A) ... | reverse complement strand
CAATCGATCCGGCCACCGGATTTCCAAAGGCCTCAAATCTGCTTAGTGTCAGCATCCTTACAGAGGAGTGTATAACAGCCGATGCATATGCAACAGCCTGTATGGTAATGGGACTGGAAAAGGCAAAGGTCTTCATTGAAAATCAGAAAGGAGTGGATGCCTTTCTTATTTACGGTGACGAGTTTGGAAACTACCAGGTCTGGCATACAGACGCAATGAAGAAATATATCGAATCTCCCTGATGAATAGTATAACACTAAAATATCTCGTCTTTCTACTGGTATTCCTGAAGGTCTCATGTAACTCTGCACAAACGGGATGTACCGATCCGCGGGCAAGCAATTTTGATACTGCTGCCACTGAAGACGATAATAGTTGTGTATACGATACAGTTTATAGGAGCCCTGATTGGTCTGTCGAAATTAGTGAACAAATAGGAGAGACATCCGGATTAATCATTTGGGATGAGCATCTATGGACCATCAATGACAATTCGGACACCAGGCTTTATGCGCTTGATACAAGTTCAGGAGAGATCATCACCGATTTCATGCTGTCGGGTGTGGTAAACCGGGATTGGGAAGAGATAGCACAGGATGAGGATTTTATTTATGTGGGTGATATTGGAAACAATCGGGGGAACAGGACGGACCTTCACCTCCTTCGTATTGATAAACCTTCCCTGCTTTTGGGCGATCCCTCTATTGATACCATCTGGTTCAGCTTCAGCGATCAGCAAAATTTTGACCCTGCTGGTGCGCAACAGACAGAGTTTGATTGTGAGGCTTTTGTGGTTTCTTCAGACAGTATCTACCTGTTCACCAAGCAGTGGCTAAGTGGCTTCACGACACAATATTCACTGTCGAAACTTCCAGGAACTTATGTAGCTCAAAAGAGGAGTAGCTTTGATACAATGGGCCAGGTTACCGGAGCCACTTTCATGGAACAGGAAGGCCTGCTCATTCTGTGTGGTTATGCAGGACTTATGCAGCCTTTTCTATATCTCTTCTATGATTACCAGGACTATGAGTTCTTTTCCGGGGTCAGGCAGCGGGTGAATATCTCCCTTCCCTTTCATCAGGTTGAGGGAGTGACCACCAGCAATGGAACAGGGTGTTATTTTTCCAATGAATCATCTGCCTTCAATCAGATCGCCAAGCTTCCTCCAAAGCTCCATTATATTGATCTGAGCGAGTTTCTTGGGGATTACCTGAATAAGGGGCAGTAATTTGATTAAGGGATCAATAGTATAGACGAACTTTTCACTGGATTGGATATATCAATTTATGGGGTGAAATACATGCCTGTTCGGCTTGAGTACTGCATCTGGTGGGTTTGTCAAATACCATATTTTTTTAAGAGGTGTCAGGTCTTATATCTATATCTTTAGCTAACATTTTTGTGCCTGTATCGTATGATACGGATGGACTTTTCACTCAACCGCCGGTTGGGTATTTTTATGGAGACTACTTTGGTTCTTGTGACCGAGGGGGCGAAGCTGTCTCCGAAGCAGATTTCTATATTGTAAGTTTTGCTTTTTTAATTTCCGAATAGTGTTAAAAAAACTAAGATTATATCCTTCAGAAGTTTTCAGTAATGATTTTCAGAAGAATGAATTAAAGGATACTGTAGTTAAAGGTAGTTTCGCCTTGATCATATCCCAAGGGACAAGTTTTGGTTTAAGTATGATCAGTGCTGTTGTTCTGGCCAGATTGCTAACCCCAACTGATTTTGGAATTATTGGGATGGTGACGGTGTTTATTAATTTCCTGTTTATTTTCAAGGATATAGGATTAGCTCATGCCACCATCCAGAAGGATGAGATTACCAGCTCACAAATAAGTACTTTATTCTGGATAAATGGCATAATAAGTATTTCTCTTGGAGTGATTTTGGTTGTTAGCTCTCCTCTGGTGGCTCAATTTTATGAAAGATCTGAGCTAACTGCTGTCATGTCTGCATTGTCAATTTCTTTTGTCCTCGAAGGTTTTACCATACAGCACAATGCTCTTCTCAGGCGGCATTTCAAATTCACGACTCTTGCAGTAGTTGAAATTATTTCTCGGTTTATCCACCTGATAGTTGCCATCACAATGGCCGTCCTGGGATATAGCTATTGGTCTCTGGTAGGAGGAAGCATAGCAAGGTCTGTTGTGCTGCTTCTTTTAACCTATATAAGTTGTCCCTGGATGCCTGGCAGAATGCAAAGAGGGGCAGGGGTTCGGGGAATGCTTAAGTTTGGGGGACACCTGACCATCGGCCATATACTGTCCTATCTGGCCCGTAATCTTGATAAAATCCTGATTGGCAAGTTTTTAGGGGCTGTTCCTCTGGGTTTGTACAATAAAGCTCACCATCTCCTTATTGTGCCTTTATCCCAGATCAGATTACCTCTGACCAACCTTTCCCTGCCTGTTCTCAGCTCCCTAAAATACGAGCCCTCTAGATATCAGAATTATTTTAACAAAATGTTGGATATCAGTTTATCTGTTGCATTGCCTTTTTGCTTTTACAGCTTTGTTGAAAGCGAGTTCCTGATCCGCTTACTCTTAGGCCCGCAGTGGCTGGAAGCAATACCAATATTTAAAATTCTGGCATTAGGAGGTATTTTTGTGAGTATCTCTTTTCTGCCTGGCCTGGTCATGTTAAGTCATGGCTTTTCGAAAAGGTACATGCAACTTTCAATCGCGACAGCGGTAATTACATCGGTTTCATTCGTAGTTGGAATATTTTTTGGGATCAACGGTGTTGCCGCATCATATTCCATTGGTAGTTTATTAGTATTATTTCCAATCTACATTGTTAGCTTCAGAGGATCGTCTATGAAAACAGGGATAATCTTTAAAACAATATTGTGGCCTTTACTCACGGCAGCAGCAGCAGGAAGTATGATTTATATATTTATTCGTATTTTCTCAATAGATAGTACTGTTGATCATTTACTCATCGGATTTGTGTTTTTTATGGTTTATACCGGACTGACGCTGCTAAGGGCTGAAACAAGGAAAACACTGCAATCAATACGGGTGAGTATTATTTCCAAAAGAAAGTCAGACAAAAAAGTATAGCGGTATGTTAGATATTATTATGCCAACCTATAATCATGAGCTTTTTATTGCTCAGGCCATTCAGAGCGTACTGATGCAAGAGTGCAGCTTTGAATACAGGCTGATTATTGGTGAGGATTGTTCCACAGATGGCACCCTCAAGATCTGCCAGGAATATGCAGACGCAAACGCAAACAGGATTTTACTTATAACGCAGGCATCCAATTCCGGGATCGCAAGTAATTATAAAGCACTTTTTAAGGCTGCCACTGCCAAATACATAGCTATTTTGGAAGGGGATGACTATTGGACTGATAAGCACAAGCTTCAAAAGCAGGTTCAAATCCTGGAGTCGCATTCGGATGTAGGCCTGGTACATGCAAATTATTATTCTTTGTATGAGAGCGGACAGAAGAAGAAAGGTCATTTATGGGAAAACACAGATTCGCTCAATGGACATGTGATTGGACCCACACAAACCATCAATATTAATGTTAATCCACTTACAACATGTTTCAGGGCTGATCTTGTTAAGGATCATGTGGATTTTGATTTTATAATTGAAAATCAACTGTTAACCGTGGATATTTTTCTTTGGGCAGAAGTATGTCGAAGAGCCAGTGTGGTGTACATGGATGAAATTGTGGGCGTTTATAGAATTCATGATGCGGCGATCACGGGAAATCGTGAAATATCGGCCATTGAGAGGTTCAGCAATACATCCATATTGCTTGTGAATTATTTAATGGACAAATACGAGACTCCGGAGAAAGTGAAAGTTGCTTACAGGTCGCAAAACAGAATAAGACTTATTTATCAGTATTTGCTTGCAAACCAACCACTTAAAGCAAAAAGGGAGCTTAAGAATGTACAATCAACAGGGTCCTTCAAGGATAAAATTATTCTTATATCAGCAAAATACAGAGCACTTAATTTTCTCTCTCACCTCATGGCCAGGTATTATCGAACCGGCTCCAACATAAAACAACTTATTTCTCGATTGAAGTAGGGATGAAGTTTGACGAGATTCAAAAAACTGTAAGCGAATCAAGTGTTCATTAAGACAAAAGATAAGCTTGGCAAATGTCACCGGTTTATGAAGTAAATACCCAGGAAATTGAATTGATCAAATTAAATCTGATAGGGGCTGATTTCTGTAACAATTTTCCTAAATTTAAGTTTAGCTTTTGACCTTTAAACCATCCGTAACCATGTCTGATTATCAAATGAAAAAAAGCTGGCTAATAATCCTGGCTGTTTTAATTAGCTTTAGCAGTTGTGTGTCCAATGAAGAAGTAACGTACCTGCAGGAGTACGAGCTCAGTCAGTATACCGATGAATATGTCCCTCCGGAAAATTACATCATCCAAGCCAACGATAATCTCTATATCCGGATCGCCACACCGGATCCAACTTTATCTGCAATTTTTAATATAGTAGAACCAGGTGGGATGATGCGGGCAGATGAAGCTTCGGCACACCTCTTGTCCTATCCTGTTGATCAAGCCGGAACGGTCAACCTTCCTTATCTGGGACTCGTTGATGTTGCAGGTTTAACTCTTTCCGAGGCAAAGATTGTCATCGAGGAGATTCTTATTGATTACGTTGCCGACGCTACCCTGACAATTAAGCTGGTTAACAACTATGTGAGCGTTTTGGGAGAAGTATCCGTTCCGGGACTCTACCCCATATATAAAGAAAGACTAAATATTTTTCAGGCACTGGCCATGGCAGGGGATTTGGATGATTTTGGGGACCGCTATATGGTGAGTGTAATCCGGCAGACCCCGGAAGGTTCAATTGTTAAGGAGTTTGATATTACAGATAAGAAGATCATAGATACGGAATTCTATTACATCATGCCCAATGATGTGATTTATGTTAAACCCATGAAAGGAAGGTATTTTGCTGTTAATGCGGCTCCATACATGTTTGCTTTTTCAGCTGTCGCAGCCTTAGGCACATTGATTGTTTTAATTCAGAACACGAGGATCCTTAGCCAACAATAAAATTATTATGAATCAGGAAATAAATACTCAGGTCAGTACAAAAAATCATAGCATATTCGGGACAGTAAATCCGCAAAAGATTGTGAAACTGATCCTGAATAATTGGTATTGGTATTTGATAGCCATTTTCATATGCGGTATCGGGGCGATCTATTATATGAATAACAAGCTGCCCATGTACGCTGTGACTACCACCATATTAATCGAAGAAGAAGATTCCTCCATGCCGAACGAGGACCTGCTTCAGGGCTTTGCTTTACAGGGAGGCGTTCAAAATCTTGATAATCAGATGTTTATCATCGCATCTCATACTCTGGTCAAAAAGGCTATTGAAGACCTTCCATTTGAAATTAATGTCTCCAAAAAAGGCTTTGCCAGTGAGACTTCCTATTATCCCATGAGCCCCATCAGGATTGAGACTGGACCGGCGGGTCTCCCATATGGAACTGTCTTTACATTTAAGTATCTGGGGGATGAGACCTTCCGCCTGTCCACCAAGGCCCAGAACAAATTGGATAGCACATTCACTTTCGGAACTCTAATTTCTTACGGGAACAAATCATTTACGATCTATCCGCAACCAGAGCTGGCAGACATCTATCAGACAGGTGATAAAATCTTCATTGAGTTCATGGACGATGAGAGCCTGGCCAATTTGTACCTGAGTAGAATGGAGGTTGAATTGGCTGCGAGGGATGGCAGTATTGTAATGGTCAGCTTGGAAGGGACAAACAGGATAAAGGATATGGTATTCCTGGATAAACTGTCTGAAGTTTATATTGCAGATAATCTGGAAAAGAAGAATGCAGAGGCAGAAAGGATCATAGACTTCATTGCGAAGCAGCTGGGCGATGTGCAGGATTCATTGCAGATTACAGAATCCGAGTTGATGGAGTACCGTTCCAGGAACCGGATTATGGATATTTCTGCCCAGGCACAGCATATCCTGGATCAGGCTGGGATTTTGGAGAATGAAAAAGCAGAATTAAACCTGAAAAGGGAATACTATATTTACCTGGATAAGTATATGGCCCAGGAGGAGAACGATGAGGCTCCGATTGCCCCATCTTCCATGGGTATTGAAGATCCATTGTTAGCAACCCATATGCAGGAGTTGGCGGGATTGCAGGCTGAATATTTCAGCGGGGGGGTCGGGGAACGTAATCCCCTTCAGGGACAGGTTGAGTTGAGAATCAGGAATTCGAAGAACAGTATACGGGAGACTCTGGCCGGAGTCATACGGGCAAATCAATTGGGCCAACAGGAAAACAAAAGGCAACTCGACGAATTAAACAGAGAAGCAGCCAACCTACCTGAAAAAGAGCGACAGCTACTGGGTTTCGAGCGAAGATTTAACCTGAACAATGTTCTGTATACCTTTCTGATGGAGGAAAGAGCCAATGCTCAGATTCAGGCTGCCTCTAATACACCAGATAATGTGCTGGTGGATCCTGCCCGTGCTTCAGCACAGACTTCTCCCTTGTGGATGTTTACAATTGTTTTCGCTTTGGCGCTGGCAATCGGACTACCCACAATGGTCTTACTCTTAGGCAATATATTGCAGAATAAGGTATCAACGGAAGAGGATTTACACTTTATAAAAAATCTACCGGTAATCGGGCATTTCCCGCATAGCCGACTGAGTTATAACACGGTGGTCCTTACGGAACCAAGTTCCACAATAGCAGAATCGTTCCGGAGTTTAAGAACACGACTCGAGTTTTTTACAAAAGAAGTACCTTGTCCAATGCTGGTTATCTCTTCCTCCATGCCAGGTGAAGGTAAGTCGTTTACTGCTATTAATCTTGCTTCTGCATATAGTCTGGCAGGGAAAAAGACATTGCTGGTTGGTCTCGACCTGAGGAAACCAACCCTTTCTGCCAATTTTGAATTTAAGGACGACGAATTGGGTGTCTCCAGTTATCTGATTGGCAAAAAGAAGTTAGATCAGGTAATACATAAGACAGAATATGACAATCTCTATGTTCTTCCCTCGGGGCCCGTTCCACCGAACCCGGGTGAGCTGGCCAGTTCGGCAAAAGCCCTCGAGATGTTTGAAATTCTTAGAACGAAGTATGACTATATTATAGTTGACAGTGCACCGGTCGGTGTGGTTTCAGATATCTACCCGGCAGCAAAGATGGCAGATGCCGTGCTGATCATCGTAAGGCATAATCATACCAAAAAGAATGTGTTGAGTGCGACTCTTCATGAAATGCAACTGCATGAAGTAGACAATATAGGCCTGCTTATGAATGATATCAAAGCCAAAGGTGGAAGTTATCGTTACGCATACAAGTATAAATATGGGTATAGTTGAGCGAAGCCTGTCAGATAAGAATTTATTGCTTCCTTTTTCAAGCGGAAAGAGCTATCTGATATTATTTATCATATGGCCTTTCCTGGCCTTTATCGTGGCTCTGGTAAACTATGCACAGAAAGAGGCCAGAATGGTGGTGTTCTTTTTTCTGGTTTACTTTGGATTGACCTTTGTCGCTGACAACGAGTTGATGGATTCGTTCGGTTATCTGGAAACATTCATCTTTTATTCGACTTTACCATTTAAAGAGTTTTTCAAGGTTCTTAGTGGATATTATTCTACTGGTCCCAGTTTGGATTTCATAGAACCAACGATTACTTTTCTATTATCCCGATTTACGAGAAACTACCATATTTTCTTTGCTGTTTTTGCGTCCTTATTTGCCTTCTTCTATCTGCGCTCTTTTAACCTTTTATACGATCAGTACAAGAAAAGTCCCAATTGGAATGCCTGGATATTTATGGCATTCTCCCTTGTAGTCATACCCATTACTTCTTTATCCGGTCTTCGTATGTGGATTGCGGCCTGGATGTTTTTTCTGGGAGCTTATCAGGTCCTCTTAACCCGCAAACCAAAATACTTACTTGTTGCACTGAGTGCCTGTTTGATGCACTGGAGTTTTATCAATTTGAATTTGTTGCTTATCGTCTGGTATCTTGCAGGTAACCGGAATGCTATTTACACTCCACTGGCTATCGCATCTTTCTTCCTCCCACAATTTTTACAACCAGTGCTTGTGTGGGTGGCTGCATTTACTGGTGGGGGAATAGCGGCCCGGGTGGAAGGTTATTCTGGCGTATCACATAGTGAGACATATCAGGAATGGCTTGACAGCACTGCCTGGTTTCTGCAATTGAATCATGATATGATCTGGTATTTCTTTATAGCTGCCATAATTCTCATACGGGTTTTTAAACGGGATACAGTGAAAGGCAAGCTGGAAGAGAACTGGTATAGTTTCATGCTCTTGATGTTTACTATGGTCAATTTTGGGCGATCCATACCTGACTTTGGAAGGAGAATGCAAACTGTATTCATACTCTTTGCCTCGGTCTATGTATTTCTATACTTCAGAAATCTATCAGAACAAAGAATAAGATTCATTACTGTTGCAGCTGCCTTTCCTTTGCTATTATATACGTTTATCGAATTCAGAGCAGCTGCCGACAGTATGAGTGCATGGTATCTCGCCCCGGGACTTGGCTTGCCATTGCTGGATCCTGGTCTGTCACTCGCTGAAGTACTCTTCTAATTGTATAATAGGTGTTATGATAAATAAATCTGTCAGAACGGTAGTAAAAGGACTTTCTAGTATTCCGGATTGGAAAACGAAACGGCGCATTGTTGTTATTGAATCTGATGACTGGGGCAGCCTTCGAATGCCATCTCTTGAATCATTCAAGCGATTGGAAGAAACAGGAATTAACCTGAGATTTAGTGACGCAGAGGGATTCAACCTGAATGATAACCTGGCCACAAGTCAGGACCTCGAGGGCCTTTTTGAAGTTCTTTCAAGTGTAAAAGATAGCAGGGGGAAGCATGCCGTTTTTACGCCGGTAAGCATCGTGGCCAATCCCGATTTCCCAAAGATAAAGGCATCCGGATTTAAGGATTATTTTTATGAGCCCTTTACTGAGACTCTGAAACGTTCTCCTGGATGTGAAAATGCCTTTCAGCTCTGGAAGGAAGGAATAGAAAAGAATTTGTTTGTGCCTCAGATGCATGGTCGGGAACACGTGAATGTCCTGGCATGGATGAAAGGCCTTCAGGCAGGAGAGAAGCAAACAAGAACAGCTTTTGAGGAAGGAGTCTGGGGTTTTAAACCTTCTTCAAATCATGATCTGAGTTACATGGCAGCATTTTCAGTGGCTGATCCGGGTGACCTGGAATATCATGAAAGTGTAATAAGTGAAGGCCTGCAGATCTTCGAGGAACTATTTGGCTACAAAGCCGTCTTTTTTGTGCCTCCCAACGGGGTAATAAATAATTCCCTGAACCGGGTTCTGGCCGCAAACGGTATCAAATACAGGTCAGGTTCAAGGGTCCAGAGTGAAACTCTCGGCACCGGCAAAACAAGAACCAGGCTGCATTATCAAGGACAAAAGGACAAACATGGAATCCGCTACATCATACGGAATTGTGTTTTTGAGCCCTATAGACAAAACATTGACTGGGTAGATACCTCCATGAATCAAATAAACATGGCTTTTCGCGGGCACATGCCTGCCATCATCAGCACGCACAGGGTAAGCTATGTGGGCGCATTACATCCCGAAAACCGGGACAGGGGGCTTGGACAACTTTCCAGCCTCTTGAAAGCGATTGTTAAGAACTGGCCCGATGTGGAATTTCTGACCACTGAAGAACTGGGATCGCTGATGGAATAGATATTAATGTTGTATACTAAAATCCTTACAGATGAATAAAAGAAAGCTGAATCGTTTTGAAGCGCTGAATGATGCAAGTGCCACCCTATTATTGATCCTGCTTTTAAGTGCCGATTTGGTCCATATTATATTGCATGTGGTAAATTCACTTGCTCCTGCACTAGACAATCGAATGTTAGACCTTACCAAGGATGTCTCTTATGCAGAGTGGTACCAGTATATCAAATTCTTTTTTCTGACGATTCTTGTCATCAAACTGGCCTTCAAAAAGGAACCTTTCAGATTTCTTATCTGGGCAGGTATATTTGCCTATATGCTCTTTGATGATTCATTGGAAATTCACGGTAAAGTTGGAGGTTACATTGCACTCAACATGCTGGAAGGTGTTACCCCTCCTTTTGGGCTGAGATTGGAGGACCTTGGATCACTCGCGATATCAGCTCTTGTCGGAGTTCTTATCATCATAGCTCTTGGCATCGCATACTGGAAAGCTTCAAAGCGTTTTAGGACTATAACCCACGATTTTATCTTGTTATTGCTGCTCATGGTTTTCTTCGGGGTTTTCTTCGACATGGTTCATGTAATGGTGAAAGGAGGAGGTGCAGTAGAGCTAATCTTTGGAATAATTGAAGACGGAGGGGAAATGGTTACCGCAAGTCTTATGCTTTGGTATGCTTTTCTGATAAACACCAGCAAGGACGAAGAGCTCAGTTTATGGAAGAGCTTAAGAGGCTCGTCAGGTAGTAAAAGTCAATAGCGATGAAAATAGCCATACATCTTACAAAAGGGTATTATAGTGAACGCTGGGTAAGCTATTGTGAATCCAAGGGTATCGATTATAAGCTGGTAGATTGCTACCGATCGGATATCATAGATCAGTTGTCTGATTGCGATGCACTAATGTGGCATTTCAGTCACCAGAGTGCAAAAGCCAGCAAGTTTGCCATACAACTCTTATTTGCTGTTGAGGCTTCAGGGAAAAAGGTATATCCGGATTTTAACACAGTCTGGCATTTTGATGACAAGGTTGCACAGAAGTATTTACTTGAAGCAATGGATCTGCCTACTCCACCGGCCTATGCCTTCTACAGCAAAAAGGACGCACTTGCCTGGGCAGCAGAAACGACCTATCCCAAAGTATTTAAACTCAGGAACGGTTCTTCCTCAGACAATGTAAAACTGGTAAAATCGTATGGACAAGCAAGAAAGCTGATTAGAAAGTCCTTTGGAAGAGGGTTCAAGCTGTATAAACCCTGGAACAGTCTTATGGAAAGAATCCGGAAGTACAGGCACGGAATTACCACCTTCAATAGTGTGCTGAACGGGATAGTGCGCCTCTTCTGGACCACAGATTATAACAGGGTTACAGGAAGGGAAAAGGGCTATATCTACTTCCAGGATTTTGTTCCCGGGATGGATCATGATATTCGTGTGATTGTGGTAGCAGGTAAAGCCTTTGCAGCTAAGAGGATGGTACGTAAGAATGACTTCCGTGCTTCGGGGAGCGGATATGGTTATTTTGAGAAAGAGCTATTTGACGAGAAATTTATAAAGGCAGGAATTGAAATTTCTGATAAACTAAAAACTCAGAGCCTGGTTTGTGACTTTGTATCTCTGGACGAAAAGCCTGTAACGGTGGAGATCTCATATGCATCAGTTGCTTACCCTTATGACAACTGTCCGGGTTACTGGGACAGGGAGCTGAACTGGCACGAGGGGGCTTTTGACCCCTATGGTTGGATGGTGGATAATCTCCTGGAGAGCATTGAAAGTGAGTAAGCAGAAAAAGAAAATTTGCCTGGTGATCCCCTCTCTCCAGGCCGGAGGAATGGAGCGGGTGATGTCTGAGCTTGCCTGGTATTTTTCTGAAAAGGAAGAGGTGGAGCTTCATCTGGTACTTTACGGCATCAGCAGGCAGGTATTCTATTCCCTGCCGGAAAACGTGAAGCTGCACAGTCCCGGCTTCAAATTCAGCAACCGGCTGAGGTTCCTGAATACAATACGGACGCTGGCTTTCCTTCGGAAGAGCATACGAAAAATTGCCCCTGATACGATCCTTAGTTTTGGGGAGTACTGGAATAATTTTGTATTGCTGGCCCTTCTGGGTTTGAAGTACCCGGTTTACCTATCCGACCGTAGTCAGCCCGACAAGAGCCTGGGAGCTTTCCACGACCGGATGCGCCACTGGCTCTATCCCGGATCCAGGGGACTGATCCTGCAAACGGAAAAGGCAAAGGAGATCTATCTTCGGAAGAACAAGCACGATAACATTGCCGTTATCGGGAACCCCATCCGCAGCTTTGGTGAGGTGAAAAATGGCCGGATGCGGGAGAAACATGTTTTAATGGTGGGACGGCTAATCCAGACCAAGCATCAGGACATGCTGATCGAGATGTTTGCCCGTGTTTGCCGGCACGATTGGAAACTAATAATCGTTGGCTATGACCATATGAAGCAACAGCACATGGATCGTCTGAAGGGTCTGGCCAGAGAGCTGAGGGTAGAGAAGCAGGTGATATTCATGGGCAAGCAGGACAAGATAGAAGAAATCTACCTGCGTTCTTCCATTTTTGCTTTTACCTCCAGTTCGGAAGGTTTTCCCAATGTAATCGGTGAGGCTATGTCGGCCGGTCTGCCTGTTGTGGCCTTCGATTGTGTGGCCGGTCCGTCCGAAATGATCCAGGACGGGAAGAACGGATTTTTGTCCCCCTTATTTAATAAGGAGGACTTTCAGGGGAACCTGGCCCGCCTGATGGATGACCCTGAACTCCGTATACAGATGGGGAGCAGAGCCCGGGAAAGCATTCAAAGATTTTCGCGGGATCGAATTTGTGAAGAGTTTTATCACTTTATACTGACATAAAAAGTTTGCAGATGAAAATACTCGTGATCGGTTCAAAGGGATTTATCGGACAGCACCTTTGCCACTATTACCAGGAACAGGGACAGGAGGTCTGGGGGGCCGATGTCGTAGTGGACTATGTAAATACGGCATCTTATTTCCTGATCGATGCAAGCAATTCTGACTTCAGCTCTGTGTTCGAGCAGCAGGAGTTTGATTTATGTGTCAACTGTTCCGGGGCAGCCAACGTACCTGAGTCCATAAAAAATCCCATGCGGGATTATTTTCTGAATACGGTCAATGTCTTCAGCATCCTGGAGGCCATCCGCAAATATCAGCCATCCTGTTCTTTCATCAATCTTTCCAGTGCAGCGGTCTACGGAAATCCTGAGCGGCTTCCCATAAGTGAATCGGATGCCACTCATCCGCTCTCTCCCTATGGGATACATAAGTTACAAGCTGAGCAGATCTGCAGGGAGTTTTCGGAATATCACCAGCTTCGGACCTGCTCCCTGCGCATTTTCTCTGCCTATGGCACCGGGCTGAAGAAGCAGCTGTTCTGGGACCTGTTTCAGAAGGCCATCAAGGGAGATTCTTTCTCCTTATACGGGACCGGGATGGAATCAAGAGATTACATTCATGTGTATGACCTGGTAAGGGCCATAGATCTGATTGCAGAACATTCTGATTTTAATGCAGATCTTATCAATGTAGCCAATGGAGAAGAGGTATTGATCAAGGATGCGGTAGCCTCTTTCTTTAGTAATTTCAAGCAAGCTGTTCCATATTCCTTCTCGGGCGAATCCAGGAAGGGAGACCCGGTAAACTGGAAGGCTGATATCAGCAAACTTAAATCCTACGGATACAAAGCCAGGGTGGAGATGTCCGGTGGACTGGAAGAATATTACAACTATAACAAGCAGTAGAATGAAACATGCACTAGTTACAGGAATAACCGGGCAGGATGGAGCCTACCTGGCCAGCTTTCTTCTGGAGAAAGGATACAGGGTATTTGGAACCTACAGAAGACTTTCTACCCCGAATTTCTGGAGGCTGCAATACATGGATATATTTGATAAGGTTGAGCTCCTTCCGGTGGATCTGCTGGACAGCTTTTCCATCACCGAGGCCATAAAAATTGCCAAACCGGATGAGATATATAACCTGGCTGCAATGAGTTTTGTAGGGGCTTCCTTTGAGCAGCCTCTGGCTTCTGCCGAAATTACCGGACTGGGAGTGGTTAAGTTTCTGGAAGCCATCCGGAACATCGCCCCTGATGTTAAATTCTACCAGGCTTCTACCAGTGAGATGTATGGAGATAACCTCTTCGAAGAGCAGTCGGAGGATACCCTGTTTGAACCCTCCAGCCCCTATGCAGCCGCAAAATTGTATGCCCACAGTATGGTGAAGATCTACCGAAAAGGATATGGCCTCTTTGCCTGTAACGGCATCCTGTTCAATCACGAGAGTCCGATCCGGGGCCTGGAATTTGTAACCAGGAAAATTACCAATGCCGTGGCAAAGATCAGCCTGGGACTGGAAGAATATATTGAATTGGGCAATATTGAGGCAAAGAGGGATTGGGGTTATGCTCCTGAATATGTGGAAGCCATGTGGCTGATGTTGCAGCAGGACGAACCCGATGACTTTGTCATTGCCACCAATGAAACACATACCATTAAGGAATTTCTGGAAGTTGCCTTCTCCCATGTGGGACTGGATTGGGAGAAATACATCCGCATCGATGAACGCTTTATGAGGCCGGTGGATGTGCGTTACCTGAAGGGTAGCTATAATAAAGCAAAGGAAAAACTGGGCTGGGAACCGAAGACTAAATTCAAGGGACTGGCTGAGATTATGCTTAGTTCGGACCTGGAGCGCTGGAAGAAGTGGGGGAACGGGGAGCATTTCCCCTGGGACGCATGGAACTATCCCAATGAGAAAAGAATCCTGTCGAGAAAACTGAAGCTGGATAGATAGATGGGAAAAATTGCCTCAAAGGAAAGGTTGAAGCTGGGCATTATTTTCAAATACAGTGAAAATTGGCTGGGGGGGATCTTTTATATCATCAATGTGGTTAAGACCCTGAATTTCCTGGAGGACCGGGACAAGCCTGAAATAGTCCTTTTTTATCGTCCCGGATTGAAAAAATTCCTGGATAAATTCGATTACCCATACCTGAGGACCGTGGAGTGGGACTTCCCATCCCTGATGAAAGGAACCCTGAAGTCCTGGCTTACCCGGAAGAACATTTTTATTGATGGAATTCTGAAGCAGTTTCCTCTTGATGTGGTGTACCCGATGCAGGATTACCCGGTCAAGACAGCCACCCGGACCAGGCTGATCTCCTGGAATGCCGATTTTCAGTACAAATACTACCCGGAGTTTTTCACCCGGGTGCAGATAAAAGGGAGGAGCCTGCGGACCAGGATGGCTCTGAAGAATACGGATCACCTGGTGCTTTCCAGTGAGGATGCACGAAGCGACCTGGAGAAGTATTTCATGGTAAAAAAGGGAATGCATATTCATATTTACCACTTCGTATCCATTATGGAGGACCTGGCCCAGTTGGATATTGAGGTATTAAAGGAGAAGTACCACTTGCCCGATCGCTATTTCCTGGTATCCAACCAGTTTCACCCGCATAAGAACCACAGAATCTTGCTGCTGGCTCTGGCAAAACTGAAGGTAATGAGTGTTCAGGTTCACCTTGCATTTACCGGCAAGCTTCCTGGTGCAGACGATTCGCCTTATATGGCAGAGCTGCATAGCATCATCCGGGAGAATCAGCTGGAGGATCGTATCAGCATCCTGGGGGTCATTTCACGAGCCGACCAGTTGCAGCTGATGAGGCATTCCCAGGCAGTTCTGCAGCCCAGCCTGTTTGAGGGCTGGAGTACGGTCATTGAAGATGCCAGATCCTTGCAGGTCCCGGTGGTGGCTTCCACCCTGGCTGTTAACAGGGAGCAACTTGGGGAAGATGCTGTATATTTCGATCCGCACGATCCGGATGAATTGGTGACAATACTGGAAAATTATCCTGAACGGAATCTTGAGGAAAAGTTTTATAAGGACTACACTGAGCGTGTAGAAGAAGCGGCGCTTACCCTGCTTAAGATATTCCGGAACACATAAAAACAGATTTGAAACACTATTAAACCATGGCGCAATGAAAGAAAGGTTAATGGGACTGTTTTCTTCCCTGCTGACAAATATATTTTTCTATCGACTATTCTATTTCTTTTACAGAAGCAGAGTAGGGGATCCTGTAAGGTTACCCTTACGTACGGATGATTTCTTTTTTGATGGCTACCCCAGATCGGGAAACACTTTTGCTATAAACATGATTCGTCATGTTCTGGAAAGAGACAAGACGAAATATGCCTCTCATCTTCATTCGATTGCAGGACTGAAGTTGGCATTGCGAAAGGGGCTGAATCCTATAATCATCATACGCCATCCCAAAGATGCCATTGCCTCGTACTATTTTACGAGGGCTTCAGCAGATGCTCCGCTCAATATGCAGCTCCTTAAGCGCTTGACTCATCAATACAGCTCTTATTATCAGCTTGTTTACAAAAAGAGAGCAAGTATAAAAATTATCCTCTTCGATATTGTGACAAAGGATGAGAGTGCTTTCATAAAGGATATGGCAGAGTGGTTCAAGCTTCCGGCAATGGATGATGCCACAGTTGAGAACAGGATAAAGTCTTACAAAGATCTGATGAAAGAAAAAGAAGGCGAGAAAGATGTTCGGATTTCGGCACTTCCAAACAAAGCAAGGAGTAAACACACAGGAGCAACAAAAGAACAACTGGAAAATACTCCTGATTACAAGTCTGCCCTGGAGATATATCAAAAGCTGAATTAAGCATGAATGTTCTTTTTATTTCCATAGCATGGCCTGCTCCGGGTAATCGAAACCTCTATTCGGACCTGATGGATGAGTTTGTGTTGCATGGACATCGTGTGCATGTGGCCGCAACCCGCTATGATAACGAAGAAGGCGGGGAGGAGTTAAGTGAAGAGAATGGCATAAAAGTACTGCGAATCCATTCCGGGAAGATCATGAAGACTTCCTATTTAAAGAAAGCAACTGTGTTGCTGACCCTTGGGAGAAAACTGCGCCTGGCCATATCCAGGTCTTATGGAAATGAGCACTACGATTTAATTATTGGTC
>RCNC010001284.1_pt1 | contig 16788 bp, 12 predicted proteins | sample 2041301 | NCBI WGS metagenome assembly RCNC01 (sample SAMN09708231, study PRJNA481090) | Marine sediment metagenome, whole genome shotgun sequencing project. | biome: marine sediment; feature: ocean; material: sediment; isolation source: Sewage treatment plant 13A marine sediment (STP13A) ... | reverse complement strand
CCATAGGCAGTATTGATAAACATGAACTCGTCGCACCAGGGCGGGCTTTAGATCACTTATAACTTTAGATCACTCAAAACTTCGGATAAATTTAGAGGCTATCCCAATATAGAGGTATGGTAAAGCTTGTAATTTTGGCATAGCATATAAATCCTCCCAAATTAAAGTATGAATATCTAATGACCTTGGGTGGTTTGCTCTATCACTATAAACAGGTAACTTAAGGAATCCAAAGGGCGGTCTCTGTACAGCTGACCCCTTTTGGGCTATAGTTCTATTAATTGCTAACTCATACCCTATAAAATCGAGGACACGAATGCCTATTAAAGAAGTCAGAAAGGTTTGCTTTGCGGGAGCCGGGACCATGGGGTGCTACAATTCTCTGATTACGGCCCTGTCCGGCTACAGCGTGGCACTGTATGACGTCTCGGAAGAAGCGCTGGAACTGTTACCCGAGCGGCAGTCACACTGGGGTGAAATTCTAATTGAGCTGGGAGTTGCCGATCACAACACCGTCCAGGCCGCGGCCGCAGCAATTGTCCGGACCACCGACCCGGAGAAGGCCGCCAGGGATGCCGATTTATTCAGCGAGTCCGTGTTCGAGCTGCTGGATGTCAAGCGTCGAACCCACCAGCAGTTCGATGCCCTGCTTCCTCCCCACGCCATCATGACCACCAACACCTCGACGCTGCTGCTATCCAGAATAGAGAGCGCCGTGCAGCGCGGTGATAAATTCGCCGCCATGCATTTCCACCAGCCAACGCCTCTGGTGGATATTGTGCCCGGACCACGAACATCGCCTGAAACCATGGATACTATCCGGCGTTTCGTCCAAAGCCAGAAACAGGTTTATGTCGAACTCAAAAAGGAACGCGAAAGATACCTGCACAACACCATGTTTGGCGCACTCCTCGGGACTGCCCATGCGCTGGCTGCGTTTGCCGGCGCCGATTTCAAGGAAATCGACAGGTCCTGGATGCTTAACCAGAATGACACCATCGGCCCTTTTGGCATGCTGGATGGTGTTGGGTTAAACCTGGTGATGGACATCGTGGTGGAAAGTGTTAACCGGGAAAAGTTACCCAGCACTCCACAAATTGCAGCCGCGCTCGCCGCTTATCTGCAACCCTTTCTCGACAGGGATGACCTGGGCATGAAAACCGGCAGAGGGTTTTATGATTATCCGGATCCGGAATATCAAAAACCACAATTTCTGGAAGGATAGCGAACATGACGATGATTGACGGCGGCGCACTGGTGGGAAAAGCCCTGGCCAACGAAGGTGTGGAAAAAGCGTTTGTATTGTGCGGCGGGCACATCATGCCCATTTTTTACGGCTTGCGCAACGCAGGGATAGAGATCATCGACATGCGCCACGAGGCCGCCGCAGTATATGCGGCCATCGGCTATACGCGCACCTCCGGAAAAGCCGCAGTGGTGATCACAACTGCCGGCCCGGGGGTGGGCAACACCCCGGCCGCAATGATGGAGGCGACATCCATGGGCATCCCCCTGCTCCAGATCGGCGGGGCGGTAGCCATGAGCATGCGGGACACCGGCGATCTGCAGGATATGTCAACCCTGACCCTGATGGAATCCTGTTCCAAGTGGGCCCGTAAAATCACCCAGACAAACCGTATCCCGGAATATGTTTCCATGGCCTTTCGCCAGGCATTGGACTCAAAACCTGGGCCGGTATACCTGGAAATACCCACGGACCTCCTGTTTTTTCAGGTTGAGGAGGATCAAGCGCCTTTTCCGACAAATTATCGCACGGATGCGATTCCCTGTGGTGACCCGGCCATGGTTGCATCGGCTGCCGCGCTCCTGGCCAGTGCCCAACGGCCTGCTATGGTTGTTGACGATGGGGCCCGCTTTTCAATAGGAGACAATGCCGCCTCAGTCAAAGCCCTGTCAGACCACTTGAAAATACCAATTGGGGTAACCGGCCCGGCCTGCCGGGGGCTGTTCGGCGACGAATACGAGAACCCGCTGTTAAAAAACAACGCCATATGGGGTGCCGATGTGGTGCTTGCATTTGGATGCCGTTTTGATTTTCGCCTGGGCATGGGCAGGATGATTCCGGCCGACACCAAGATTATCCAGGTACATACAGACACGCACCAGATCGGCTTCAACCTGCGGGCGGATATCGGCATTGTCGGCGGGACTGGGCCTGTGGCAGGCCAGCTGCTGGAGACAGTTACAAAACTGCGGCCAACGCCCGTCGAAGTCCCCTGGACCGGTCCTCCCGGAAAAGGCGGCACCGCCATCCTTGGAGATGACTACCGCGCCGAAGGGGTTCCCATCCATCCCGGACGCTGTGCCGGCGAGGTGGCCCGCTTCCTGGAAGAAGATGCCAGGGACTGGACCGTGGTTTGCGACGGTGGTGAAGCCTCGATCTGGATGGGGATGGCCGCCACGGCTTCCCGCCCGGGCCAAATTCATTCAACCGGACCCAACGGCACCATCGGTACGGGTCCTGCCCTGGCTGTGGGCGCCTGGACAGCTAACCACAAACCTGTACTTTGGTATACCGGCGACGGCAGTTTCGGTTTTTATGCCATGGAGCTGGACACCATGGCCAAACTGGGCATACCCGTGGTGTGCGTCATTTCCAATGATTCAGCCTGGGGGATGATTAAGCTGGCGGAAAAATATATCCGGCCGGATGAAATTACCGAAAAGGGGCACTGCAACGTGGAGTTGCACCCCATGCGGGCCTATGAAAAAATGACCGCTATGTGGGACGGACACGGTGAGCAGGTAACCGCTCCGGAAGAGATCATTCCGGCCATCAGAAGAGCCGCTGCCAACGGGAAGCCGTCCATTATCAATGTGGAGGTGGACCAGGTCAGCCTGTCGCCGATGATTGCCGCCTACGCAGATATGGTCAAACCAGAAAATGAATAAATGATCTAAAGCGCCTGTCGTTTAAGTGTCGTGTGCATTTGGCCATCAGACCGACATGAACCGCAAAGTCGCAAAGACCGCAAAGAATTAATACACTTGGCGTTCTTGGCGTCTTGAGCGAAGCGGGCGGTGAAAGCTCTTGGGCTTAATTTATATTGTCGTATTTACGAATTGAAACACTTAAGGAGTAATCAATGACAGACTTTTCCAAACTTCTGAAAACAAGACGATCGATACGGCAGTTCGAAGACCGGGAAGTGCCCCTGGAAACCGTCAGGGAAATCATCAAGGAGTGCTGTCTGGCTCCCAGTGCGGCCAACCGGCAGCCCTGGAAGTTCATCATCGTCCAGAACAGGGACTTCATTAAACAGATATCCGATGAGAGCAAGAAAAACATTCTGGCTTTTATCGAACAAAATCCGGACTCCCCCAGCAAACGCTACGAAACAGCCATGCGCAACCCGAATTTCAACGTGTTTTACAACGCACCCAGCCTGGTGTTTATCGTCGGGTCCACGGAGACCGCAAACCTTTACGTGGACTGCACCCTGGCGGCCAGCTATTTCATGTTCGGTGCCTCGGCCAGAGGCTTGGGAACCTGTTGGGTCGGCCTGGGCACGAGCATACTCGATCCAGAACTGCTGGATCGCATGGGTATGCCTGAAAATCATAAAATCGTTGCCCCGATCATCCTGGGCCACCCCAAAGGGATTCCCGGAATACCGGAAAGAATGGAACCGGATATTATTAAGATCATTCCCTAACGAAGAGGATCATCTCCGAGTTAGTTGTCATGGATCACATCCCGATTAATTTAAAGGTTGGGGAGTTTTAACATAAACAGGCGTCATTCCCGCGAAAGCGGGACACGAAGTGAAGCTTTTGCGCTATCCAGAAAACGGCCGGCCGAAAGCCCTGGATATGAAAACCTGGTGATGGATATGGTCGCAAGACCGGAATTTGTCCATCGTCTTTTTACCTTTCTTTGCGACGAGATCCAGGTGATGCGCAGTGAAATGGACATGCCCCATTTGTTTATGGACGGCTGCCAATCCCTGAAAAATTGGACGAGATCCCCTTTGAAGTACCTCAAAGGAAAAGTTTTGCAGAATTCATTAGAAACAGCCAGACGTCCTTGTGAACAGCATCCCTGTCCCTAAACCCGGGGTATCAAACACTGGCCGTGCTGATGCATGTTTCTAATGTATATGACTAATTAGAGGTCTGATTCTATACCGGCGGCGCTGTGTGGCTTTTAGCCCGTGCCGGCAGTTGTTCGTTTTTGTTACGCGTCAAGGCCAACGCCTCGATGAGCTTCCGGCGGGTGTCCTTGGGCAGGATGATCTCGTCGATCATCTGGGCGGTCCAGGTGTGCCCCACGTCAAACACATCCACTTTTTCCCGCGAACGGTTCAGGTAGGCCTCGTAGGCATCCGCCTCTATTCCCTTGCCGTACTGCTCGCAGTAGTTCGTAGTGGACGCTTCCACGGCAAACCGGGCAATGGGCCAGGCATAGGTCAAGTCGGCCCCCATACTTTTCACCCCGCCCATGACCATGCTGCCGGCATCGGCGTAGGCTTCACGCAGGACCACGCTGATCTTGGGGACAGTGGTGGTGGCGTAGACATCCAATATTTTGCCGGTGTGACGGTTGAGCCCAAGCTTCTCCTCAGCTTCCCCCGGCAGCGCCGGCGGCGTGTCCACCAGGTTGATCAACGGAATGTTGTACGCGTCCAGGGACTGGAGAAAGCGGTAGTATTTGTCGCAGGCATTGATGTTCATTCCCCCGGGGTATTTCGGGTTGCTGGCCACGATTCCAACGGGTTGACCGTCGAGGCGGCAAAAACAGGTGATCAAGCTCTTGGCATATTCATCCTTGATTTCCAGATACTCACCATCGTCCGCCAATTGTTCGACAACGTCGTGCATGTCGTAGGTTTCGTCAAAATTGTCTGGTACGAGATCATTCAGCGCCTGGGTTTCCCGGAGAGGATTGTCATTGCTTTCCCACTGGGGAGGTTTTTCCCTGAAGTTCTGGGGCAGATAGCGCAGCAGTTCCCGGCACTGTTTGATGGTTGCCTCGTCATCATCACACACTGTGTCAGCACTTCCGCTCAACTGCATGTGATAGTCAGCCCCGCCCACGTTCTTGTCAAACACTTCCGAGGTGGCGGCCTGGGTCTGGCGGGGTCCCCCCAGCCACATGTTGGCCGATATCCGGCTCATCAATAGAAAATCACACAACGTGGGCAGATAGGCACCGCCGGCAATACAGGGACCCATCAGCACCGTTATCTGGGGTATGACCCCCGAATAGAGGGCCTGCAGCCTGAAGTACCAGTCCACGCCGGCCGGAGCCACATCGGAATACCCCAGACGCCCACCCGAGGAATCCAGAAGGTTCACCATGGGAATGCCCCAACGGGCGGCCATCTGCAGGGATTTTATAAATTTCAACATGTGCTGGACGGCAGTGGACCCCCCCAGGACAGTGAAATCAGAGGCATAAATCATGATCAAGCGGTTGTTGGCCCGTGCAGTACCCACGACAGCGCCATCGCAAGGCGCCAGCGCTTCACGGCCATCCATGCGTAAACCCGTGGTTCCCACGCAGGACCCCAGTTCGCTGAAGGTGCCCGGATCGATGAGCACGTCAATACGTTCCCGGGCGGTGAGCTTTCCGCGGTTGTGCTGCCGCTCGATGTGCTGAACACCGCCGCCTATCAGATTTTTTTCCTGTATATCGTGATAGCGTTTTATGGCTTCTTCAAGTCGTTTTCCCATTTTGTCTTTTTCCTCTCCACAACGATTACGCATTCCCTGAACACCCTTAAAACAGGTGGTTTGTAGATACCCGGGTCCAGAGGACCAGGTCTTTAATACTGGAATAAATTCATGCCGGTTTGATAAAGCGCCTCTTTTCAGGTGTTTCTTCATGCTTGTCCATGGAAGCGCGCAGGGCCCTTACCACGTAAGCACGGGTATCCCGGGGGTCGATCACCTCGTTAACTGTGTAATAGGTAGTGTAGGTCCGACCCATGTTCATCACGCTCATGGATTCCTTCAAAGGTGTCAGAAACATGTTGTACACCTCTTCGTAGTTGCCCTCTTCCCTGGCCTTGGCCAGTTCCTTGTGGAAAATCGCCTGGACAATGGATTCAGGCCCGGTGGGAGCGAATTCAACAGTGGGCCACCCGAACACGTAATCAGGCCCCATTTTGCTGCAGCCCATGGTAATGTTGGATCCGCCGTAGGAACGACGCAATACCAGGGTGATCTTCTGGTTGGTCAGGTGGGAGTAACCGTGCAGGTTTTTGGCGCCATGACGGATGACTCCCTTTCTTTCCCACTTGTCCCCGGGCGGGTAGGCCGTGGTGTCTGACATGTTCACCAACGGGATGTTGAAGGCGTCCAGGAACATGATGAACTTGTCGTATTTATCCGATGAATCCGGTTCCATGATCCCGCTGAGCTCTTCAGGGTTACTGGCCACAATGCCCGCGACCATGCCGTCGAACCTGCCAAACCCGACAATCAGGTTGGGGGCGTAATCCTCCTTCAGTTCAAACAATTCGCCATTGTCCACGATCAGTTCGATGATCTCGTGCATGTCATAGGTGAATTTTGGATTGTCGGGCATCACATCCAGCAGGGCCTCTTCCCTTCTTTCAGGGTCGTCCGTGCTCTTGATGGGAACAGGTTTTTGCCAGCAGTTCTGGGGCATATAATTCAACAGGTCCCTGGTCAGCTCGAGGGCCTCTTCATCACTTCCGGCGATCAAATCGCACTGGCCGCTCTCTTCCATGTGAAACTCAGCTGAGCCGGCATCCTCAGATTCCATCTCGCCGCCCATCCAGAGAAAGCCCGTGTGCTCATTGATGATCAAAAAGTCGGACAAAACCGGCACTTGCGCCAGGGGCCCGGTGCAGGGGCCCAGCAGCAGGGCAATCTGCGGTATGACACCGGAGTAGAGACAGTAGTTTCTGACCAGCTGCCCCAACCCGTTCAATCCCGCAAACCCGTCCTTGAAACCGATACGCGAACCTGCAGAGTCGAAGATGCCGATGACGGGCTTGCGCTCCTTGCCTGCCGTTTCCACCAGTTCGGCTATCTTCCATACGCCCTGATCGCCGATAGCCCCGGACATGACCGTGAAATCCAGTGAATAGACAGCCACCTGCCGGCCATGGATAGTGGCATTGCCCATCACCACACCATCCGAAGGACTCAATCTCTGTTCCTGCACCCTCTGCTGATAAGGATCACGGACCAGCGAACCCAGAACCTCGAAGGAGCCGGGATCCACCAGTTTTTCGATGCGTTCCCGGGCCGTCAGTTTGCCCAGGCCGTGCTGTATCCCGATGCGGTCCTCGCCGCCGCCGACGGCATTCTCGCGGTGATTTATCTCCAGCTTTTCGAGATATCCGTTCATCCATTTTCCCATGCCATTAATCTCCTTACCGAATTGAGATTTCAAACCAGCAACCGCTTTTGGAAAGGTTGCCTGGCGCTGCCCCTTGAAGGGGCCTATATCTCTCGCAGAGCTCTCAGAGACACAGAGGAAATAATGGGTCCTTTTCTATTAAATCCTGTGAATCCTGTATATCCTGTCTAAAAATTACCTCTGTCTGCGGCTAATTTGCTATTTTTATAATTTCGTGTTTTCGTGATTCATTTTTTATCCTTTTATAGCGGGAGTATACAGACTGTCCAATAATGCTTGATTCGCAGCGATGACATGATTTTTTCAGGGCTGAAGCCCTGGCCTACATTGGCAACACTCTGATTACTCGAATCATATTTTGACCGACAACATGCACTGCCATGTAGCGCAGGGATTTATCCCTGCTAAACCGGGTCGCGACACAACCTGTATAGCCCCGTTATTTTATCGTCACTTCGGCCGGCAGTTTCCGGGTCAGGATGTCCACGGCCTCTTCCACCATTTCCTCGACTATGTCCCTTGCTGGTTTGATCTCCTTGATCAAACCGGAAACCTGGCCGGAGAACGGCCCCATGAATTCCTTCTTCTCCGCTGTGTTGAACATCTCCGCCAGGGCGGATGCAAACAGGCTCTGTTCGGGAAACGGCAGAGGGTCAAGCCCTGAGTTTTCCCAGAGGTCGTGCATTTGATTGTTAATGGTGCGCGAGGTCTTGCCAGTGTACAGATAGGATCGACGGGTGTCTTCGTCCGTAGCCTCCACAATAGTCTCCTTCTGAATCGGCAGGGCGCCACCCTCTTCTGACGCCAGAAAGCGCGTCCCCACCCAGACGCCTGCACACCCGCACGCCAGGGCGGCAGCAACCCCCCGTCCGTCACCAATACCCCCGGCAGCGAGCAAAGGCGTCGGAGCTACCGCATCCACTGCCTGGGGCCACAGGGCCATGGATCCGACCCGGCCGGTGTGCCCGCCGCCTTCGTGTCCCTGGGCCACCACCAGGTCGGCACCGGACTGGGCAATGCGCCGGGCATTCTTGGTGTTTCCCGAGATGCCCAGCACCTTCATGCCCGCAGCATGGGCATCTTCCACCATGAAACCGGGGTTCCCCAGGCCGGAACAAAACAGGGGCACCTTTTCCTCGATGCAGACCCGGACAGCTGCGTGGGGCCTGGTGACGGTGCTGCCTGCCGAGGAGCTTGACGCCAGTTCCGGCAGATGCATCTCCTGCTGGACTTTCAGGATGAAATCAAGATACTCACCGGGCAAGGTCTTGATGATGTCGGACAGAGCATAAGTGGCGCCTTCCTCAAAGGGCTGGTCGCCGGCCTCGACGATCATGCTGGGAAGCAGCAGATCCACCCCAAAGGGTTTGGTTGTCTGCTTTTTGATCTCCCGGATCTGTTCCTGCATGCCTTCCACGGTAAAACCGGCCGCCCCCAGTACCCCCATGCCGCCGGCCTCGGACACGGCCACCACCAGTTCCACTGGAGCACCGGTTTTTTCGCCGATGAGACTGGGCCCCATGCCCGCGCTTAAAATGGGGTAGTCAATACCGAGCATATCGCACAATTTAGTTCTGAAAATACGTTTGCCCATGCTTTCTCCTGTTTAAGTGTAGGACGCTATTAGCCCCAGGAAAGGAATTATCATCTCTCGCAGAGCTCACAGAGCCTCAGAGAAAAATAAAATTAAGTCAACGACCACCCCTAAAAAGGGTGGCATGATATTGGCCCTAAAAGGGCCTGATATATCTCACCGCCCGCTACGCTCGAGACGCAGAGGACGCTGAGATAATTTTCTTTAAAAGAATCCGGAGACGAGGATTCTTTTAAAACATCATGCTATATCATCACAAAATAATTATGTGGCGGTGTCAAATTAGTATCCTGAACAATATATATTGTCACATCTTCCGAAGGAATAGTTGGTTTTCTTCAATTGTCGTCTCCCAATTGAAGAAAAATGAAAAAACTCTGTGCTCTCTGTGCCTCGAGTGAACGAAGTGAACGGGTGGTGAAATATATTCACTGACCCAGTCGCATAGCAAAGATTGGACTTTCAGCTTAGCTGAAGGATTAAGGAACAAGTTTAAAGTAAATAAAAACCATAATACCCTTAACGACAAGCTATCCTTAGGCCTCTAATCCGAATCGCCGGGCATGTCGAATTGATCAAACGTCCCTTGGGCCTCTAGTTTTTCGAGAAAAGACGGCTCATAGGCTTCTTCGGGAAACTCGCGCGTAAGGCGGTCCAGGGTCTGGGCATCCTCGCCCACCAGGATCCGCCATTTTTCCTCCCGAACCCCGTCCAAAATGATGGTGGCCGCCTGCTCCGCACTCACGGGGGCAGTGTCGTGGAAATCATCCATCTGCTGCTGAATCAACATCCTGAGTTCCTCATCGCTGACATCATCGGTGGGTATGCCCATGCGTCCCATCCGTTCGCGCTTTATCTCCAGATCTTCCGCCCCCAGATCGGCGGGTATGGGATGGCCGTGCAGTTTGCGGGTATTTTCGGCAATGGAGGTGCCGATGTGCCCGGGCATCACCACGGACACCTTCACGTGGGGCGCATTGATGCGCAGGTCCACCACCAGGGCCTCGGAAAAGCCCTTGATGGCAAACTTTGCGCTGCTGTAGGCTGTTTGCGGAACCGGCCCCATGCAGGCCCAGAAACCGTTCACGCTGCTCACGTTGATGATATGCCCTTCCGTACCGGCCACAAGCAAAGGCATGAAGGCCCGGGTGCAGTAGTAAACGCCAAACCAGCTCACACCAAAAGTCTTTTCCCATTCACCCCTGTCGTCCTGGATAAAGCTTCCCCCGCCGCCCACACCGGCATTGTTGAACAGGAGGTTGATCTGTCCGGTTTTGTGCTGGTGTTTGACAGCGTCACAAAAGGCCAGCACCTGGCTTTCGTCGGACACGTCGCATTGATGGGTAGTGATCCACGTATTGTTCAATGCATCCTTCTCGCACAAGGTCTTTGTCTCGGCCAAGTTCTCCATGAAGACATCGCAGAGCGCCAGGTGACAGCCTTCGGCGGTCAGTTGTCTGGCCAACTCCCGGCCCATGCCAGTTCCAGCGCCGGTCACCACGGCAAGCTTGTCCTTAAAGTTATTCATCGTAATATCCTTTATTCAATCGTTTCCAATATCATGGTCAAGAACTTGACCGGGTCCATATGTTCCTGTGTCTGGTTGGCCACCCTGACAATCACAAGATCTTGGGAGGGTATGATGAATATGTTCTGCCCCAATACTCCCTCGGCCATGTACCCGTCCCTTGGAATCGCATCCGTAGATAAAGACGTCTGGCTGGATTTGAGGCGGTATGGCAGGTTGACGTGCCAGAGATACCCGTAGGCCGGCCACATGCTGACGCTGTCATCCGTTTGCGTGGACTGCTCAACCCATGAGGCAGACACGATCTGGCGATCGTCCCAGCGGCCTTTGTTGAGAAACAAATACCCGAATTTGGCGTAATCCCGCACTGTGGTGTGCAAGCCCCAGGCTGTGGCTGTGTAGCCATCCAGATCTTCATCCCAGTTGACCTCGGTGATGTTCAAGGGGGTAAACAAATTTTCCCGGGCAAACTCAAAAGCGGTCATGCCCGTGGCTTCCTGGATCACCCGGGACAGGAGCATGGGATCACCGGTGGAATACATAAATCGTACCCCGGGTTCATAAAGGCCTTTTCGCGCCGCCATATAGGTTATGAAATGGCCGTTGGCACCCATTTTCAGGGCGTCATTGGTGGCAAAGTCCCACTTGGACCAGTCCTCGTGCCATTCGAGCCCCGTGGTCAGGGTCATGGCGTGACGCAGGGTGATCCGGCTGCGCAGATCCTCTGCGTCCGCACAATCCCATTCGTCATAATACTCGCAGAGCTTCGCATCGACATTTGCGATCATGCCTTTATCAATGGCCATGCCCACCAGGGCGCTGGTAAAACTCTTGGCCATGGAGTGGCTGATATGCAGGGTTTCGCGTTTGAAATCACCAAAATAGGCTTCGCCCACGATGTAGCCTTTACGGATTACCGCCACCCCTTCCGTATTGAATCCGGGCGTAGCCGCATACTGGATAGCCTTTAACAAATTCTCGGAATCCATGCCGGCTTCCTCGGGCCGGCAGGTCCGCCATCCATCGGTTGGCCAGTAGCTTCCCGTGTAGTCTCCGTCGCCAAGCATAATCTTGTCGACGGATGGTTGGTTTATCCCCTTGGAAGAAGTATTTTGGCCGGTGGTGGTGCAGCTCGTTATGCTAAAGACGATCAGCAGGGTTACTAAAACGATTCTCAAGGTCATACGCATGTGAAGCTCCCTCTTCAGTATCCGGTAATCGGTTGTCAGTAAATATCTCACTTTATATCTCTGTCTCTTTGTCCCTCTGTCCTTTCCTTCAGTATTCAACCTGCTACCTTTTTGTCGGTTGTCAGTGGACATCTCCCGTTGTCATTCTGTCTCTTTGTCTCTTCCTTCAGCCTTCAGTCTTCTACCTTATACCTTCATCCTATGATCGCCCCAACTTTCCGGTTTGCTCGAGTTCAGCGGCCACATATCCTAGGCCCAAGGATTCAAGGGTTTCCCCGGTGGGATAGCCCGTTGCCGGATCCCAGCCCTGGAGTTTATAAAATCGGGTTTTGAATTCATCGAACTTGTCCCGGTCCAGCGTCCTTTTCCCATAGTCGTGATAATCCCACTTGCCGTCTTCAAAACCCGGCATGTAGGGTTTCAGACCGTGTACATTGAACTTGGGAATTTCATTGTAAACGATATCGGCAAAGTGCACCATATCCCGATGGCGCCCCTGCAGGGTCCAGATGGCGTGGTCCAGGTTCCAGATCTTCTTGCCCAGGTTGATGCCGTCCAAAAAAGAAAAATCCTTGCCGGTTACGGCCTTCAGGTATTTGGGCTCAGCAATCCCGGTGGATCCCACCAGATCAGGAGCATACGCATTCATGAAATCAGGCCAGCGCACGTCGCAGAACAGCATGGACTGCTTCCAAAAACGCGTGTAATAGCGGTGCCAGCTGACCAGTTTGGCCATGTGCTCCGAGTAGATGTTCTCCGCGCTGAAGTCGAGCATGTGGAGGTCACCGTCATAGGGCACCATCTTGTCCGTGATGATCTTCACCGCTTTTTTCGCCCCGGCCATGGGCTTGCCCCCATATTGCTTGGCAATGGCCACGTCCGCTTTCAGCCAGTCTAAATCGTGTTCGTTGATGTCCCGATCCCCCAGAAGCGTCCCGTAGCCCCAGTAGACCTGGGATCGCGGCTCCTTGTGGATGGGGAGGCCCCAATAGGGAAACTGGAGGCTTCCATTGTTCAGATCCTGCTCCCGCCTGCCCCATTTCTCGGCCGCCCAGACAAATCCGCCGGAAACATCCTTGCCGAATTGGCTCTCATTGCCCAGGCCATCATCACCATAGGCAACCATTTTTACAAACTGCTCCACAAATTCCAGGCTGCCCATATCATCGAAATCAAGCGGGCAGTCCGGTATGCCGCCTCCTTTGAGCTGTCCGTAGCTGTCAAGGAGATCAATGTACAAAAGCCCGTAGATCATTTCCACTGCATTGAGGCCGTAAAGGTTTAAAAGATCGCTGGCCTGGCGCTGGATCTCCTGGTTGTCGGCATCCCAGTAAAAAGCGGTCGTATAGCAGGAAGCCTCGTTGCCCAGGCCATCGGCGTACCGGGCCCGGCACCCGGAATGGCAACCCATGCAGGCTTGAGGCCTCTGACCGACCTTAGGTCGGCCACCGCGATAGAGAGCCACGGGAGTGGGTGACCCGTGAAATTGACCAAAACCTGTCCAGGTCATTTTTAAATTGTCCAGGTCAAAGGCATAATTCTCTTTTTGCCAGAGTCGCGCAGCCATGAGCGCTTTGGGGTCATTGACGCTAACCGCCCCGGTCCCGATAACGCTGATGGCTTTGAGGTTCTTTGATCCCCAGACCGCCCCGAAACCGCCCTGTCCGGCCGCGTTACTGGCATCGTGGATCAAACAGGCCAGGCGGCTCAAATTTTCCCCGGCCGGCCCGATTGTGAGCACGGCTGGTTTTTGCGTCGACCTGTCCCCATCTACATCCATCCATTCGCCAAAATCCTGACCGGCCATCACATTATCCCAGATGGTTTCCTGGGTTTCTTTGGTGTCTTTGCCCCACAACCCATTGGCATCCCGGATCACCACCTTGTCATTGCGGATGTCCAACCACACCGGCCGGTCGGCTTTGCCCTCCAGCACGATGCCGTCCCACCCGGCAAACTTGAGCATGGGCGAAAAACGCCCACCGAAGTTGCTGCGGGTGAACCAGCCAATGGGAAAGGACTGCACCCCGATGCCCTGTACCTCGGTGCGGGCAGACGCCCCCGGAACCAGGGTCCCGGTAAAAGGCGAGGTCATGATGGTGACCACGTTTTGAGGGTCGAGCCCGTTAATAGTCTTGTCCTTGACCCGGTCGAAAAAAATGGCCGACCCCATGCCGTGGCCCCCCACCCACTGTTCGTACTTTGCCGTGGGAATGCTGCTGATTTCCCCTGTACTCAGATCGATGTTCAATATTTTTCCGGTATATCCGTTCATATTTTAAATCTCCAATCCATAATTAGCCGGTGGGATATTTCAACTGCACCCATCCACTACCCCTCAGGTTAACCTTGTATCCTTCGTCCCCTTTTTGAACAGGTATCTCCCGGGTGAATGCAATGGCGCCCACCGGACAGACCGCCACACAGGCCTGCTTGCCTTCAGGTCCGCCGCCGGCCGGGTCCCAGTGATAAGGAGTTAGGCTGCAAAGGTCACATTTATAAGCTTTGTCCTCCCCGTTATATTTTTCCACAGCCGCCAGCTGGGACCGGCTGGGACTGAAGGGGCAGGCCTCCACGCACTCCCCGCAGCCGATGCACTTTTCGAAATCGACGATTCTCGCATTGCCGAACCTAGGGTCTGCAGTTAACGCATCTGCCGGACAGGCCTCCACGCAGGCCGGATCAACACACTGCCGGCACTGCTCCACACTGACATCATCCGGAAAAGCAGCAAATGAATTCTGGATGATCTGAATCCGGGAAAGCGACAGGCTCTCCACGCCTTCATGCACCAGGGAGCAAGCCAGCATGCAGCTTGCGCAACCCTGACATTTCCGGGTGTCCACAATCAGGTAGCCGTCCGATATCGGCAGCCCGGACAGGCTCTGTATGGGTGCTTTTGGATCGGCCGTAGGGCCGTTGACAGGGACAGCACAGCCGCTGCCTACCAACAGGACAATCGTCCCGGAGTATTTTAAAAATTCACGGCGGGTCTGCTGCTTTTTCATAGCTCAGTTTCCTTAACGTTGAGGTCGAATGATTATGATTTAATTGAATTAGTGTATGTATTCTTTGCGTCTTGAGCGAAGCGGGCGGTGAAAGCTTTTGGTCTTAAAATACGTAACCGCATTCAAGAATCTACGTATTTAGGCATCCCGAATACAATATGCGGTCTGTCCCCGCATGATGGCACCAAAGCATCCGTTGCAGGAATTACAGGTCGCTGTTTCATCGCCGATCCCCTGCAGCCAGCGTGCGGGCAGTTTCGGTTCGCGGATCAGAGGCCGCGCCAGGCCGATAAAATCAATCTCTTTGGTTTGCAAAAGCCTTTCCATGTGTTCCACTGAGCGGTTTCCGCCAGTGAGGATAATGGGCACCCCCACATCAGCAGCTTTGGCGCCCTTGAAGAAATAGGCCTGGTCTTCGACCTCTTCGATATCATCCTGCAGGCAATCGTTCCCGCTGACATCCAGGGCCACAACGCCGGTCTTGACAATCTCATTGGCCAAGGCTGGAAAATCTGCTGGTTGGATACCCGCATATGCGTTGTCATCGGAATTAACCTTGATCATGATGGGAAAGTCGGGGCCCACGCGTTTCCTGGACGTGTCCATGATGGCCCGGACGATGTGCACACGGTTTTCAAGGGATCCGCCGTATTTGTCGGTGCGCTGGTTGGTGAGTGGGGAAAGAAAAGAGCTTATAAGGTAAGCGTGGGCACCGTGCAGTTCCACACCGTCAAAGCCTGCGGTCTTGACCCGCCAGACTGCACCTGCAAAATCATCCACGATGGCATCCACCTCATCAGTGGACAGGGCGCGCCCCATATTCTTCCAGGGAAAAGGCCATTTGATCCCCGAGGGGCTGACAGATTCACCGCTGTGGCCGATCTGGGCCACCAACCGGCATTCACTGTTAGCAGCGTGGACAGTGTCAGCAAGCCGTTTTAGCCCCTCGATGTGACTGTCGTCGTAGACAAAAATCTGCCGTGCGTAGCTGGCATCGGCCTTGGTCGGGATCATGAAACCGGTAATAATCACCCCCACCCCACCCGCGGCCAGTTCGCGATATATCTGCAGGTACTCCTCTGAGGGCCGCCCTTCTTCAGCGGCAGCCACCATGGCAGCCGAACGCACCAGGCGATTCTTGACCGTCATCGAACCGATCTGTCCTTTGGAAAAAGTCTTGTATGCATCTCTTGCCACCGGCGGGGTAACAGCTTCCGTTACCATGGCTCCGGATTTGGCCGAACCTTGGGCACAGCTTCCGGCCAAGCCTGATAGAATCACGGTTCCGGCTATTTTCCCGCTGGTTTTCAGAAATTCTCGGCGAGTGGTCTGTCTGAAGTTCTTTTTCATGTCTCCCTCCTCCCGATCCTTGAAATCCGGTTTTCCGACTGTGGCAACACTCAGGGCATCAAGAAGTGCTTTCTGATTTCCGACGCTGCCAGCACAGCCATCTCCCTGTGCCCCTGGCCGTTGGGGTGCACTCCGTCTTCCAGAAACAAGGCAGTGCTGACCGTATCGCTGTCATCCGTGAACAGCCGGTAAAAATCCAGCACCGGGATTTCACTCTCCCGGGCGGTTGTTGTAAGTTTCTGCCCCAACACCTGCACATTGTCCAGCAGCCGGGCATAGCCTGATTCAGGCGGGTTCCAGGGCTGCAGTTTTGCCTGTTCCATGTCAATAGGAATAGGCAGGCCGAATACGGGCGCAATCCCATGGTGTCGAGCCTGGTAAGCCATGGCATATAGATTGGCCATAACCATATTGACGGACAGCCCCCACCAGAAATCGTTGGTACCGCCCATGAGGATGACCGCATCCGGTTTGTGAAAAACCACATCTGCTCCAAACCGGCTCAGCAGACCGGCGGTGGTGTCGCCGCCGATCCCCGTGTTGATAGTCTCTATGCCGCCCAAAGCATTGTGCAGCAAAGCGGGCCAGCGGTATGCCGGCTCGATATCCGCCCCGTGGGTTAAACTGTCGCCATGGCAAATAATCTTCTGCAGTGCGATTTACCTCCTCCGGTGAAAGTAGATACAGGATCCAGAGGGTCCGATACTGGTTTCTCCCTGGAAGGGAGTGTTTATTTCATAACACAAAGTGACTAAAGTGCG
>RCNC010004471.1_pt1 | contig 16790 bp, 14 predicted proteins | sample 2041301 | NCBI WGS metagenome assembly RCNC01 (sample SAMN09708231, study PRJNA481090) | Marine sediment metagenome, whole genome shotgun sequencing project. | biome: marine sediment; feature: ocean; material: sediment; isolation source: Sewage treatment plant 13A marine sediment (STP13A) ... | reverse complement strand
CTCCAGAACAAAACAGCAGGGCCAAGACGGGGTCCGGTTGTCATCAAAATCCATCTATTTCTGGGCATTTGAAAGATCACATCAGCATTTACCGCATCCTTGCCTATATTGACACCGGGCGCTGTTGTCAAAAGAGAAGAATCCGAACTCTGGTACCATTGAAGATCAACTGTCTGGATTCCAGGTTTCAGGGGGATAATAACTTCCCGTTTTTGCTCTTTTATTGGTTGCATTTTCCCCGATATTTTAACCTGCTGAAGCTTTGCTCCTTCCGGCAGAGTTATTTTATGCTGTCCGCCCTCACTGCTTCGAATTTTTAATAAAAGTGCCGCTTTATTAAACCTCTGGCCCGGAGTAAAGGTTAACCTGGTTGAATCAATTGTCACTGTTTGTCCGGGAATAGCTTTCGGCCTGGATATATTTATGGCCACCTGTTCACCGGGCCATGGCTGCCAATGTGGCCGCCATAGACCAGATTGGTCCTGATGAAAGATAATTGGAATTCCGGAGTGTTCACAGTGCCATATGGGGCTGGCATCCAACACCCAGGTCTCTGCCCATGGGACGGATTTGGGTGCTGTCAGAATAATAGCCTTACTTTGTTTCAAAGACGAAATCCACTTGACCTCTTTCACCTTTGGTCCCATATGTACAAGGACCCTCCCCTTATCAACGCGAATCCCGGCTGTTGTGACCGATTCACCTGCAATCAAAGGTACCGAGACAACTACAGGTGTTCCTGTGGGTGTCACACGCGTTACTGTAGTCCTGATCTGCCAGTTAAGACCTAAAGATAAAACCCGTTTAATATGTAGAAAAGGCTCAAGAGTCATTGCAACTTCTGCCTGTTGTTTTGAACTTTTTTTCTCCTGTCGCGTAAGTTTTATACTTTCATCCAGCAAGCCGCTGCTGTCCACTCCCTGAACGTCCCAGCCTTTACTTTTAATAGTTCCCATGTGGGGTTTTAAAGGAAGAAGAACCTGAAAACTGTTTTCAGGGGGTGTCTTTCCAATCAGGGTAATCGTGTGGATTCCTTTTGGAACCAGAATCCAAAGCAAGCCTTCTTTATCCCTTGCCAGGCCTGTGGCGGGAACGGAATCGAGCAGTACCTGTCTGGGCTGCCACGACACTGCTGAGGGGCCGGGCAGAGGAACAGCCGTTTTTACTGCAGCATGAACAGTAAAAAGAATTTGCAGGCTGTCGCTTTTTACAACGAGCTCGATTTTCGGGCTGTCGGCACATTCCGGCAGACAGTCCGGTTTTTCCAGGAGCCGCTCCTGAAGCTGCTGTAAAAGTTCAGGGGATGGATATAAGGCACCTTTTGTTTCTCCTGCCGACAATCCTGGAAATAGCAGCACGCACAGTACGACTGCTGCAGGAGCAAAACTCCCGGCTTTTATTTTCCACCGTTTAAAATCGATCAGGCCGAAAATTAATAATGCAAGGAAAAGGACTCTCACAAAGCCAAGGATAAGATTTACAAAAGGCGGCAGCAGCCACAAGCGAACCTGTTGATCTTTGTTTACAGGTCCGTTCCACTTCATTGCAAAGGATCGCCATTTCCAGTTCGGCAATCCCGGGCCTGTTTGAATTAGTGCGTTTGGGTCCTGGATAAAAACCGCCTGCTTCTGGCGATAGTCAAGTGATTTCTGCACGGCACCTGACGATGAATAAGGCATTTTTGTCAAAGCCGCCTTTCTTTTTTTAGGAGCTGAGCGGCTTGCCATAACGCCATCAGTCTGCATAGTTGAATCAATGCTTTTTTCAGATGTAAGCCACCTGCCGATTCCATGGGATTCCAATTGCGGGTAGACACTCCAGCGGATTTGCTGGACCATGAATGGAATCGCTATAACCAGAAGGGTGACAATGGATGCCAGACGCCAGATACTGACCATCCTTTTTACCCATCCATCAGGTAAAAATCTTAAAAGCGCAGATGCCGCCAGTAAATGTAGCCATACAAGACGGGGAGATCCGGGTTCATGATATGTTAGAGTGACTGTCACAAGTGCCAGCAGTCCCCAGCGCCAGTTCCAGAGCTTTAGCACGGTTAATGATATGATCAAAGAAAGAAAAAGGTCAAGCAGGGTCCAGCGCTGAAACCACGTTCCGGGCATCACATCCACACCGCCTGCTGTAAGAAGACGCCAGCCGGGCGGCAGGTTTAAATAACCCGATACAGACTGAAAGTCGTGATCCCAGCCCACTGCCGGCAATTTGTTTGTTGAAGCTTCATATCTGGAATCCGCCACAAGATCGAGTTTTCCCTTACGGAGTTCCACCCCCGGCTTTTTATCTTTGCCCTGGCCGGTTATGAGCTGGTCTGTGCCATCAACAGACACCCGGCCTAGAATTCCGGGCAGATTCATCGCAAGATACCACTGGCTGCTCATAGTTCCATTAATCCTGTCCTGAACAGTAAAACCGCTGCCGTTAAAATCGAGCCACCAGGTTTTTTTTAAATGAAGTTGATCAGGTGCAGGATCAGGATCTCCCCGGCGAATCTCTTTAAATGTTATTGCACTGCCAGGGTTTATGATAAAAGCCGGTAACCTTTTCCATTCTGAAGGCATATCTGTCTGGTTGGGGTCAACCGATTGAGTTCCTTCGGTCCTTACCATGCGAAGATGATTTTGCGCCTTAAAAGCCCATATTTCCTGACCATAGGCCATTTTTTCAGACCCAATTCTTTGGACAGGCTTTTTTGATCGCGAAAAAATTTTAATTTCCCACCGGCCGGGACGTGCCTGGATCATCAGTTCTCCCTTTGTCCCAAGCCTGGCAGGGAGAGGACTCTTAATGCTCATGGGGAAAAAACCATCTAGAATAGCTGTATTAATTTTGACTTTTCTGGCCTTGCCGGAAACATTAATTTTCAAATGAGTTGTGACCTGCATCGGAATAGCATCGTCTATTAAACGATAAATCCGTACTTCCATTCGCTGTTCTTTAGTTTGAATTCCTTTCTGTTTTTGCAACCATAAACGGCCACGATTGTCTAATAAAGGAGATACCACAGGTTTGCGGTTTATTGAAAGGGTGACAAGGCCGCTTGCCTCAGGAATACGAATGATTTCCGGCATTTCATTCCATGAGAATAGACCCTTCAGTAAGTGCTGCCCGACGGTCATATAAACACAGGGGATGCCGTCTTTTTCAACAACAGCGGCCGCCTTTCCATCAATTGTGACATCTTGGGGCCATATTTTCCTGCTGCCCGGCAAGGGGACCCAGTCCTTGGCAAACACCAGCCACTGCTGGGTGAATCGGCCTCCATTGGTATCAAGATCTAAATTAAGACGTGATGGCCAGATACACCTGTACTCTTGACCGTTATTATAGGAAACAGGACAAAATCGATCCTCCTGTCCATGAAGAACCCAGGCCTTCCATGGTTCAAGAGATGGGGGTATAGAATCTAAATCGAAAGGTGGTGCAGCCGACGCTGCCACAGTGCTTATGAGAATTGCGAAGATAAAGACAAGAGTTTTTAATTTCATGGTTTGTTTCCCTTTTTCCGGTTCAAGGCTTCTTTCCAGACGTCTAAACATACCGATATTTTTATTTTTTATAACATATTCTGGTTTGTAATGAAAGCGTAGCTCCCTGTCGTGATTTATTTTTAACTATAATTCATACCTTCAGGGTGCGAAGTAATAGCAATGGTACCGAACCGCTGGAACGGTTTTAGATCAGCATTGATATTTGTTTTCTGGCTGCGCCGGATATCGATGGATTCATAATACGGTTTATGCCTGTCCTTTTCCAGCCGGATAATATGCCTCCCCTGTTTTAGTTTGATCCGCTCAGGAGTTCCTCCGTAATACTGGTCATCGACATAGATTTTTGCCTTGGGCGGATGTGATCGGACCATAAGCATCCCGAATAAATGCTTGTGCTCCAGCTTAGCAAATATTTTTAACCTCTTACTTTTGGGGATACGGATCCGCGTTCGATATGGGTTATACCCTTCTTTTTCAAGCCGCAGGCGGTATTCCTCTGGATACAGCCGCACCCTCATCGGCGTATGTCCGTAAAATTCACCGTTGATTAACACCCTGGCGCCGGCAGGCGCTGAGTCGACCACCAGTTGGCCGCCTTGAGAGGCAGCGGTGGAATCGAAAAAGAGGAAAATCGATGCCAGCATAGATATAAGGAGAATAACTCTTAATCGAAATGATTTCATAACTAACTCCTTTATTTTTTTTGATAAGCAATTGTTTTTTGAAAGCGGTTTAAGCTGAAACCTCGGTTTTTGTACAATAGTAGGATAGATCACAATATGTGGTATCCCTTGCTATGAAGTGTCCATTTTTTCAATACTTCTTGACATTATAGCCTTTTCGTTCTTATTTTTACATTTTCGCAACTAATAATGATTAATCAATAAAAAGCTAAATTATGCCCTATCTTTTGCTCACATTGACGGTGCTTTTTTGGTCTGGAAATTTTATTCTCGGAAGGGGTGTTCATGACGTTATTCCTCCAATCGCCATGTCTTTCTGGCGTTGGGCCATTGCTTTGCTGATAATCCTGCCCTTTGCCGTAAAACCAATGAAAAGCCAATGGGATTTGATTCGAAGCCACTGGAAAATCATTACACTTCTGGCCATTTTTTCTGTAACCATTTTCAACTCATTTATATATTTGGCCCTGCACTCTACTCTGGCAGTCAATGCAATTTTAATAAACGCCATGACGCCAATATTTATTGTTTTATTTTCGTGGATCGGATTCAAGGACAGGATCACCCTTCTACAGACATTCGGAGTTATCCTTTCATTTTTCGGGTTATTATGGATCATTTCCAATGGCAATCTTACAAATCTTATGCCGGTTCAATTTGTACGAGGAGATTTGTGGACTTTATCCGCTGCTGCGAGCTGGGCTATGTATACGATATTACTTAGAAAAAAGCCAGCAAAAATGAACCCTGTCTGCTTTCTTTCTTCGATTATAATAATCGGGCTATTCTTTCTATTTCCATTTTATCTTTGGGAGATTCAAACGGGCGCAACAATTAGACTGACAATGACAAGTGTCATCAGTGTTCTTTATGTTGCTATTTTCCCATCTGTGCTCGCCTATATGTTCTGGAACAAGGCAGTAGAAATTATCGGAGCAAGCAAGGCCGGAATATTTATACACCTGATGCCGGTTTTCGGTGCTATTATGGCGCACATATTCTTAGGCGAAAGACTGCGTTCTTATCACATTGCAGGTATCTGTTTGATATTTTCAGGCATCTATTTAACCACCATTCACAAAACAAAAATGCAAACTGCACGAATAACATCTCTCAAACACCTGCCCAAAGACTCGTAAAACAATAATAAGGAGATTGACCCATGTCAGGTATAAATTTTGACGATCTTAAAAAAATGATTGAAAAAAATGAAATAGACACCGTTCTTGCAGTTTTTCCTGATTATTTTGGAAGACTTCTGGGAAAAAGGCTTACAGGTCAATTTTTTCTTGATAACAAAGAGTTTTTCTGCTGCGATTATCTTTTAACTGCAGGTATGGAAATGGAACCCCAGTCTGGATTTAAGATGGCATCCTGGGAAAAGGGTTATGGAGATTATGCATTTGTGCCTGACATGAAAACTCTTCGTGTAATTCCGTGGCTCACAAAAACGGCTATGGTAGTATGTGATCTTACATATGAAAGCGGTGGACCTGTCGTTCAGTCTCCAAGGGCAATACTAAAAAAACAGTGTGACATTCTGGCACAAAAAGGAATCACTCCATATATGGGGTCTGAGCTGGAATTTCATCTCTTTAAAGGAACCTATCCTGATTTAAGAAAACAGTATTATAGAAACATGGAACCCTCCTCTACCTACAGAATAGATTATTATATTCTTTCAACTTCATTTGATGAACCTTTGCTTCAAAAGATAAGAAACTATATGGATCAGGCACAAATCCCCATTGAATGTCACAAGGGAGAATGTGGTGCAGGACAGCATGAAATAGGGCTTTACTATGCCCAAGCAGTTGAGATGGCTGACAGGCATGCTATATATAAAAATGGAATAAAAGAAATTGCTTTTCAGAATGATGCTGCGGTTACTTTTATGGCAAAATATGACAATAAGGAGTCTGGTTCAAGCTGTCATGTTCATTCAAGCCTTTTTAACAGTGAAACAGGAAAAAATCTTTTCTGGGATGAAAAAAGTAATTCTCCCTCTGAAACCTTTAAGTATTATCTTGGAGGAATGATCAAGTTAACCAGGGAATTTTCCCTGCTTTACGGACCCACAGTCAATTCTTATAAACGGTACTGTGCTGAATCATTTGCACCCACAAAAATCGCATGGAGTTATGACAACCGCACCACAGGATATCGTATTGTAGGTTCAAAACAGAGTTACAGACCTGAAAACAGGATTCCCGGAGCAGATATCAACCCATACCTGACGTTTGCAGGAATCCTTGCATCCGGAATATATGGTATTGAAAACAAAATTGAGCCTCCCAAGGAGTTTTCAGGAAATGCATATGCTGCAGATGATCTGCCACAATGCCCTTTGTCTCTTTCAGAGGCAGTAGCGCTTTTTGATAATTCCCGGGCAGCAAGATCCCTTTTTGGAGACCAGGTTGTTGATTATCTTGTGCATTGTGCTTTTCTGGAGAATAAAGAAAACGAAAAAGCCGTAACTGACTGGGAACTTTTCCGTTATTTTGAACGAATTTAAAAAATTAGGATGACACAACCGGGTTTACTTTCCAAAACGTTGTTCGCCACTGAAAATATATAGGCCACCTCCTTTGGCCAGGCATGCAAGGGTTAGATTGAGTTTTGATGCAAGATCAACAGCAAGTGAAGTGGGGCGAGAGATAGAGAGAATAATAGAAATTTTTGCCCTTGCAGCCTTTTGTATAAGATCATAACTTGTACGGGAAGAAAGGAGTAAAACAGCGGCCTTTTCCAGCTTGTTGTCAAGAAAAAGCCGGCCGATGGCCTTATCAACAGCATTGTGGCGGCCGACATCCTCGGCAGATGATAGAATTTCAAACTCCAGGCTGCAAACAGCAGCTCCATGGGTCGCAAAGGTTTTTCTTCGCAAAGGCTGATGGTCACCAAGATTTTCAAGACACTCCAGTGCAGGCTCGATGTCTATTTTAAAATCATCTGCCTGCGGAGAAACGATTTGGAAAATATCACTTGCCAATTCTTTTCCGAATATGCCGCTGCTTGTCTGGCTGACAAAACCGCGCTTTTCGATAAGTCGAGTTATTTTATTCAGTCTCGATGGTGTAAGCGTAACCATAACCGTGTTTGTATCGTTTTCATCACTAAATTCAATGGATTTGAAATCATCGAGCGTATCGATAATACCTTCATAAAGACAAAATCCGGCAACCTGCGCTATTTCATCACCCGGTGTACGTAATACAACAGAATACGGTTTTCCTTGAATAAGTATTGATAATGGCTCTTCATTAACAACATTAAGCAAAATTGCTTTCCCGGATACCTGATCCCAGTGTGTTGCCTTATGCTTTCTAAATGTGTTCAACAAGTCCTCCTTGCCTGCCGGTTGATTCTATTTCATTACCATAAAAGTAAGCCCTTAATGACTATGTAAAAAGGCTCATATACAAGGCATAGTGGTTTTTCATGGATGAGACTATACATATAGTATGTCGAGTTCCTGAAAAACCACTACAACGCAATCGATGAGACTTTTTACGACGCCATCAAGATATTTTTCTTGACAAAAGCCTATGTAAGTTAGATATTTATTGTTTTTAAAGATAATAAAAACAGAGCCGATTAAAGGAGGCTGTAAGAATGTATGCTATAGTTGATTCAGGCGGAAAGCAATATAAAGTTCAGGAAGGTGAAATCTTAAGAGTTGAGAAACTGGCTGGAGAAGTGGGGAACAAGGTTTCTTTTGACAAAATCCTTATGTTTTCAGATGGTGAAAATGTAAACATCGGCACACCGATTCTTGAAGATGTGGCGGTGAACGGACATATCGTGGAGCAGGGAAAGGCAAAAAAAATAATTGTTTTCAAATATAAACGGCGCAAAAGATATCGCCGAAAAAATGGACACCGCCAGCAATTTACAGCTGTTAAGATAGACAGCATTAATAACTAATCACGAAAACACAAAACTATTTTTCCGGTTTATTAGCAGGTAGCGTATTAACCCGGCTTAAGGAGTCTAAAAATGGCACATAAAAAAGCAGGCGGCAGTACAAGAAATGGCCGCGACAGCAATGCACAAAGACGCGGTGTAAAAATTTATGGCGGACAAAAAGTAAAAGCAGGCAATATACTGATTCGACAGCTTGGAACAAGAATACATCCCGGAGAGAACGTTGGAATGGGTAAGGATTATACCCTGTTTGCCAAGATCAACGGTGTTGTAGCTTATGAACGATTTGGCCGTTCCCGTAAAAAAGCAAGCGTTTATGTTGAGGGCTCTCTCTAAGTGTGAAATTTATTGATGAAGCGATTATTACTGTTCAATCCGGGGACGGCGGGAGCGGCTGTGTCAGTTTCAGGCGCGAAAAGTATATCCCGCGGGGAGGACCTGACGGCGGGGATGGTGGTAAAGGCGGCGATGTTGTTTTAAAAACAACTTTGCGCAAACGGACGCTGCAACATTTTCAATTCAAAAGACAGTTTAAAGCCATAAACGGCGCCAGTGGCCAGGGTAAGCAAAAAACCGGAAAGACCGGCCATGACCTTATCATAGAAATCCCTCCGGGAACACTTGTCAGCGACGCTGAAACAGAACAAATTCTAAAAGATCTTACAAAACCAGGTGAAGCTTTTATAGCAGCAAAAGGCGGCAGAGGCGGTCAGGGAAACAGGCGGTTTAAATCATCGACAAACCGTTCTCCCCGATTGGCGAAACACTGACACTTAAGCTCGATCTTAAACTTCTTGCCGATGTTGGCATCATCGGTCTGCCCAATGCAGGCAAATCCACGCTTATCAGTTCCATCTCTTCAGCAAACCCTAAAATAGGAAATTACCCCTTTACAACCCTTTCGCCAAACCTGGGTGTTGTTCAAACCCCCTGGGGAGAACCTTTTGTTGTAGCAGATATTCCGGGATTGATTGAAGGCGCACATAAAGGAGCCGGTCTTGGCATTAAATTTTTGCGCCATATTGAACGCACCCGCATCCTTGTCCACCTCATTGACGTTTTATCCATAGATCTGGAAAATCCTCTCAAGGTTTATAATACAATTAACAAAGAACTTGCCATGTACAGCAAAGAACTTGCAGAGAAACCTCAAATTGTGGTTGTAAATAAACTGGATTTACCGGGCGCTGATGAGGCAGCCAATATATTCAAATCTGCAGCAAAAGATAAAAAAATATTGCTGATTTCCGCAATCACCCAAACAGGGATTGAAGAGCTGAAATCTCAAATTGTTAGATTGTTGGATAATTATTCAGGAGTTCGCGGGTCAGCGGGTCAAGGTTCAGAGTTGAAGGTTGAAATGACATGAAAAGCGCAAAGCTAATGCTGAGAAAATTGGATGCTATGAGGCCAGGAAACTAAGGACTCGCGCAGGCAAGCATAGACTCCGAAAAGGAATTAAAATGCGAATAGGACTTTTTGGCGGCACATATAATCCGATTCATCTTGGTCACCTTCGGGCCGCTTTGGAAGCGAAAGAAGGTTTTTCTTTAGATGAGATTTATTTAATTCCCTGCGCTATCCCGCCGCACAAAAAACCAGGGCACGTTGCCGGTGCCCAAGAACGCTATGAAATGGCTCGTATTGCAACTTCAAACACGCCGGGCTTTTCTGCTTCTGATGTTGAATTAAAACGCTCAGGACCTTCATATACCATTGATACGGTTCTATATTTTAAGTCGGTTCTGCCAAAAGAATCCAAACTCTATTTTATCCTCGGGCTTGACGCTTTCCTTGAGATTGACACATGGAAATCGTATATGGATCTTTTTCCCCTTATTCCTTTTATTATTTTAACAAGGCCTTATGCAGAACACATAGATCCGTCCTTGAGACAACAAAAGATTGAAAATTTCATTAAATCCAAGATATCTGCCGGCTATAAATATGACTCTTCACAATCCGGTTTTATTCATTTGGAAATGGAGCCCCTTTTCCTTTTTGATGTAACTCCTCTTGAAATTTCATCATCGGCAATACGAAGCCTTATAAAAAAGGAACGATCCATCCGGTTTCTGGTACCTGACGAGGAAATCGACTTTATAAAAACTAAAGGGCTTTACCTATGAAGCATGATTATGATCCTTCACTTGATCTTTATGTTAAAGCGGCTTTAGGCAGAAAAGCGCTTGGGCTTGTTGTGCTGGATGTCCGTAATCTCACTTCTGTAGCAGATGTATTTATCATCTGTAGCGGAAGTTCAAATCGCCAGGTTACGGCAATAGCTGAATTTATCCAGACAGAGCTAAAAAAAGCTGGGAAAAAGCCTTTGAGCGTAGAGGGTAAAAAAGAAGGGCACTGGGTTTTGCTCGATTATGGACATGTGATTATCCATGTGTTTTATGAATCAGTGCGAAATTTTTATGACCTCGAAGGGCTCTGGGTGGATGCTAAAAGGATAAAGACAAAAAGCCTCATTGAAGCAATAAAAAAGGAAGGGGTGTAAAAACAAATGCCTGTTAAAAAAAGACCCTGTATGCTGATTATTCTTGATGGATGGGGAATAAGTGCCAAAAAACAAGGAAATGCTATTTACCTTGCCAAAACACCTTTTCTGGACAAACTTAAGGAAGAATATCCCGATACACAGCTTTTATGCTCAGGTGAAGCTGTAGGACTTCCGAATGGCATTATGGGAAATTCCGAGGTAGGACATTTGAATATCGGTGCAGGCAGGGTGGTGTATCAGGATCTTTTGAGAATCGATAATGCAATCAGCAATGGAGAATTTTTTAAAAATGAAATGCTCAACTCTTTGATATCAAAGGTAAACACAAAAGGTTCAGCACTTCACCTTATGGGTCTTGTCTCAGACGGAGGTGTGCACAGTCAGCTTGAGCATCTGTTTGCCCTTCTGGATATGGCCAAGGAAAAAGGGGTAAGCAAAGTCTATATTCATGCCATACTTGACGGTCGCGACACACCGCCGGATAGCGGCGTTGGATATATTGAAAAGTTGCAAAAACATATAACCGATAAAAATTTTGGGGCAATTTCAACAATATGCGGGCGTTTTTACGCAATGGATCGGGATAACCGCTGGAACAGAGTAGAAAAGGCATACCACCTTTATACGCTGGGTGAAGCAACATGTGAAAAAGATCCGGTTGAAGCTGTAAAAAGCGCCTACCAGCGGGATGAGACTGATGAATTTGTCCGCCCCATTGTTATGACAAATGAAAATCCCCTTGGATTGCTCCGGGACAATGACGGAGTTATCTTTTTTAACTTTAGAGCGGACCGTGCCAGGGAGATAACAAGAGCTTTAACTGATCCGGCTTTTGAATCTTTTGCAAGAAAATGTTGCCCGAAGCTATGCGAATTTGTCTGCATGACCCTTTACGATGAAAAATTTACGCTTCCCATAGCATTCCCACCGGTTCATCTTGATGAAATCCTTGGCGAGGTAATAAGCAAAAAGGGCTTACATCAACTAAGGATAGCTGAAACAGAAAAATATGCCCATGTCACCTACTTTTTTAACGGGGGGGAAGAAAAGCCATTTCCTTTGGAAGATCGATGCCTGATTCCCTCACCTCGTGAGGTTTCCACTTACGACCTGAAACCGGAAATGAGTGCCTACCTGGTTACCAAAGAGGTTCTCCTGAGGTTAAAATCAAAAAAGTATGATGCGCTGATGCTAAATTTTGCCAACATGGACATGGTAGGACATACCGGCATTCTTGATGCTGCGATCAAGGCGGCTGAAACCGTTGATGAATGTGTTAAACAAATCGTTAGTGAAGTGAAAACCCAGGGCGGTGTTGTCCTGGTTACTGCTGATCATGGAAATGCTGAGCAAATGACAGCTGATAACGGACACCCTTATACAGCCCACACACTTAATCCTGTCCCGCTTATCCTTGTAGATGATGACCGTCGTGGCTCCAGTCTAAAACCCGGTAGCCTGGGCGATATTGCTCCCACTATTCTTCATATAATGGGCATTGACAAACCTGAGCTAATGACAGGCAAATCGCTGCTGGATACCTGATGGCGTCATAAAGGCTCACCTACTGCGTTGTAGCGGTTTTTCAGGAATTCGACATACTATATCGTATAGTCTCGTCCCTGAAAAACCGCTACGCCTTGTACATGAGCCTTTACGACATCATCAAGCGTTTATTTAAAGGCTTTTTACTATAGCATCAAACTTGAGACTATCATTTCTTGTCGAGTTCTTTTTTTAATTTTTTTTCTACTTCATCAAAAAGGCTTTTTTTCTTTTCCTTTTGTTTTGCCGTAAACGACTCTATTTTGTTAGCAAAAGATTTTTGTGTTTCTTTAAATTTTGCAAGTTCCTCTTCAAGAGCGCTTTCCTTTTCTTCCTTTGGAATATCTTCAATTTTTATGTGGTTTTTGACGGATAGCCTCACTCCGTATGGACCTTCAACAGCTTCTATAATTTCCATTTCTTTAAGCTGCTTGCAGATAAAATTTCCACGTTCCAGAGAAAAAGATATAGACCTGCAGACATCGTCAATTGAAGGAGGGGCAGATTTCCGATGTTCCCAAACCCTGATGGCTGCGACGAAAAGATGGGCGTTAGAATAGAGATTATTAGTCTTCATAACGGCAAAAAGATCTTGGAAAAACAGTTTAAAAATAATGTTTTAAGATTATCCAAATACTTGACATACAACCCCAACAAGAGTAACATTTCCACTTTATTTGTCAAGTTTTGAGTTGTTTGTAGTTCAGCTTAACAAGCATTAATCCAAAAGGGGGAGCAATGACTGAAATTATTGATATAAAAGCAAGGGAAATATTGGACTCCAGGGGAAATCCTACAGTTGAAGTAGATGTAATTGTTGCCTGTGGTGCAGTCGGCAGGGCGGCAGTTCCTTCCGGTGCTTCCACAGGAAAACGTGAAGCCCTGGAGCTTCGCGATAAGCGGTCAAAACGCTATGGTGGAAAAGGTGTTAGGGGCGCGTTGAAAAACGTGATGGAAGAAATATTTCCTGTGGTGCGAGGTATGGATGCTTCGGATCAAAAGGGACTTGACACATGTATGATTGAGCTGGACGGCACTCCCAACAAGGCTAAACTGGGAGCAAATGCAATTCTTGGCGTTTCAATGGCTGCCGCCAGAGCCGCGGCATCTGCTTTCGGACTTCCCCTTTACAGGTACCTTGGAGGTATAAATGCAAGGTGCCTTCCCCTTCCAATGATGAACGTAATAAACGGTGGAGCACATGCTGCAAACAATCTCGATATCCAGGAATTTATGATCCTCCCCTTTGGTGCAAAGAGCATTTCTCAGGCTGTACAGATGGGAGCTGAAACCTTTCATACATTAAAAAAGATATTGAAAGAAAAAGGCTTAAATACTGCCGTGGGTGACGAAGGCGGGTTTGCTCCCAACCTTAAGTCCAACGAAGAGGCCATTAAACTTATCATAAGTGCCATTAGATCTGCGGGTTACAAACCAGGAAATGATATCGGCATTGCCATAGATGCGGCTGCCAACGAGTTTTACAAAAAAGGAAAGTATATTTTAAGCTCGGAAAAGAAAGAACTGACATCATCTCAGATGATCGACTATTATGAAGGCTTAATTGAGAAGTATCCTATTCTTTCCATTGAAGATGGTCTTGCCGAAGATGACTGGGATGGCTGGAAAATCATGACCGACCGTCTGGATGGATCGATACAGATTGTAGGCGATGATATATTTGTAACCAACCCAAAAATATTTAAAACGGGTATTGAAAAAGGAATAGCCAATTCTATACTCATCAAGTTAAATCAAATAGGGTCGGTTACCGAAACCCTTGATGCAATTGATATGGCCAACAATGCAGGTTATACCACCGTCATATCTCACAGATCAGGCGAAACGGAAGATGCCTTTATTGCAGACCTTGTAGTTGGTGTAAACGGTGGGCAGATAAAAACAGGCTCCATGTCCCGAAGTGACAGGGTTGCAAAGTATAACCAGCTAATAAGGATTGAAGAAGACCTAGGAAATGGAGCCTTGTTTCCGGATTCAATATTCTAAAAGCTTGGAGGCTATGAAGCCAGGAAGCTGGAAGGCTTAAAAAGACATGCATCCAAGCCTCAAAGATTCATGATTTTGTGTGATTAGATCTGATAGAGGAAACAGAAAAAAATGCACAGGATTTTAAGAAGATCGATTATTGTTTTCATAAACCTTGTAACTTTGGGATCGCTTTGTCTAAGTGCGGACGCATATGTTTTATCCGGTCCACACCTGCTTGAATTGATGACCCAAAAACATGGAAAGGCCGAGAGTCTTTTTGTATCACAAAAACTGGTGTTTTATGATGACAGTTTCAAAGAAGGCTCAATTGAACTTAAAGAAACTCTAAAGTATATCTTTCCTGAAAAATTTCGTTCGGATATAGTTTCCAAAAACAGTAAACGAATTCACGTTGTTTCAAAAGGAAGATCTCTGACCGTTATAGACGAAAAAACAGTTGCCGGTCATGAAACCCTTTTTGATCGATACAAGGATATTATCCTTTACAATTCCAGGTCTGCGCTTTTGCAAAGGCTTGCCCACTTAGGCATAGACGTCTCGGTTTCAAGTTTCGGACGTTTTCAGAACAAACCGGTATATGTCCTTGGTGCACAATACCCGGATGAAACGGCATCCCAGATATGGTTACATAAAGATACATTCAGACCTTTTCGCTGGATAATAAACAGCAATAAACCCGGTGACCGTCGGGATTCTCTGGAAGTAAGATATTTTAAATGGCGAAAGATAAGGAAAATATGGTATCCTATGCACATAGAGTTTTATCAGGATGACAACCTGATTCGTTTGATTGAGGTTGACGAAATTAAAGTTGTTCCCGGCTTTTCCGCAGGACTGTTTGATATTAATCGTCTAAAATCAACTTATCCTAAGGATACACCTAAGGATACAATGGATTCACAGGGTCTACCAAAACAAGCTCAACCCGGTGAACTTGGCGAAGTTCAGAAAATGATTGAGGAGTTTAAAAAAATTTATGAGTGATTCTACAAAATTCATCTTTGTAACAGGGGGAGTCGTTTCATCCCTTGGCAAAGGGCTTGCTTCGGCATCCATAGGAGCGCTTTTAGAAAGCCGGGGCCTTACCGTTACGATTCAGAAGCTTGATCCGTACATTAATGTCGATCCTGGAACCATGAATCCTTTTCAACATGGAGAAGTTTTTGTTACAGATGACGGTTCTGAAACCGATCTGGATCTTGGTCATTATGAACGGTTTACAAACGCAAAACTGGGCAAAGATAATAATTTTACCACTGGGAAGATATATCACTCTGTTATTACCAAGGAACGAAGGGGTGATTACCTGGGGGGCACAGTACAGGTTATTCCACATATCACCGACGAAATTATAAACAGCATAAAACTTGTGGCGGACGGAATAGATATTGTTATCGTTGAAATAGGCGGTACTATAGGTGACATAGAAAGCCTTCCTTTTCTTGAAGCCATACGACAGTTTAAAGCTGAAGTCGGAAAGGAAAATGTAATTTATATACATCTTACCCTTGTCCCTTATATCGGAACGGCAGGAGAGCTTAAAACAAAGCCTACCCAGCACAGTGTAAAGGAACTTCGGAGCATAGGTATTCAACCTGACGTACTCCTTTGCCGTACGGACAGGTATCTGTCTAAAGATATCAAGTCCAAAATAGCCCTATTTTGTAATGTTTCTGTAGATGCCGTGATTACGGCAAAAGATGTGGAATGCATATACGAAGTTCCGCTGATCTTTAACAAGGAAGGTCTGGACGATAAAATTGTAGAATTGCTGAATATCTGGACCAGGGCTCCCAAGCTCGATGCCTGGAAAAAATTTGTAGAAATGTACAAAGCGCCGACACATTCCGTTACCATAGCAATCGTCGGAAAATATGTTGACCTGACTGAATCTTATAAAAGCTTAAATGAGGCTTTATATCACGGTGGTATCGCCAATGATTGTCGTGTTAATCTCGTTTTTGTTGATTCAGAAAAAATAGACAGTAAAACATGCAATGAGTATCTTGCTGATGCAGGCGGAATACTGGTTCCCGGCGGGTTCGGAACGCGCGGTATTGAGGGAAAAATATGCGCCGCCAATTATGCGAGGGAAAAGAAAGTTCCCTATTTCGGTATTTGCCTTGGCATGCAGATTGCGGTTATTGAATTTGCACGAAATGTTGCAGGCCTGGAAAAGGCCAACAGCTCCGAGTTTGATAAGAATACACCCCAGCCTGTTATATACCTGATGCTTGAGTGGTATGACGATAAAACGAATGACGATAAAACGAAAAACATTGAAAAGCGCGACGTCACCTCTGACAAGGGCGCTACTATGCGCCTTGGTGCCTATCCTTGCAGGCTTGAAGAGGATACATTTGCATTTAATGCTTATAAAACTAAAGATATTTCAGAACGGCACAGGCACAGGTATGAATTTAACAACGAGTATAAAGAGATACTCAAGGAAAAGGGATTGACAATAAGTGGCATGTCGCCAGCCGGTGATCTCGTTGAAATTGTTGAGGTTAAGGACCATCCGTGGTTTCTTGGCTGCCAGTTTCATCCGGAATTCAAATCACGCCCCATGAAACCACACCCGTTGTTCAGAGATTTTATCAAGGCATC
>RCNC010003152.1_pt1 | contig 16794 bp, 17 predicted proteins | sample 2041301 | NCBI WGS metagenome assembly RCNC01 (sample SAMN09708231, study PRJNA481090) | Marine sediment metagenome, whole genome shotgun sequencing project. | biome: marine sediment; feature: ocean; material: sediment; isolation source: Sewage treatment plant 13A marine sediment (STP13A) ... | reverse complement strand
TATAAATAAAGAATCTCCTGCTTGGAAAAAGTTTTATCGATCCGATAGGCAAGTATGGCCTCTTTTATTTTCCTGTTATAACTTCTTTCAGGTGTCAAAAAGAACGATTTGGTAACCTGTTGTGTAATTGTGCTGCCTCCCTGAACAATTTCACCGGCTTCAAGATTTTTTATAAAGGCTCTGACAATGCTGAGAAAGTCTACCCCCTGGTGCTTGTAAAACCTTGCATCTTCTGAAGCAATGAAGGCCTCAATCAACATGGCCGGAATTTCCGCTAAAGGAACTACAACTCTGCGCTCATGATAAAACTCAGCAATTTTTCTGTTGTCGTCGGAGTATACCTCTGTTATTATAGAAGGATGATACTCGGTTAAAGAAGATATTTTAGGTAGATCTTTGCTTAAATAAAAATAAATTATAGCTGATGTAAGTGCGCCGGATAAAATGAAAATAGCCGCTGCCAACAGGGAATATTTAAGAATTAACCTTGCACTGATTCCTTCAGTCGGCCTGGCGCGTTTTTTTAATATTTCAGTGGTACTTCTTCGTTGAGGCATATTTTCATTACTCCCATAAGATCGTTTTGGGCTTTCCTACCAGGTTTTAATCTATTAAGCAAGGCACCGTTAAATTTAAAAATAAATTGACTTTATGTACGTGTACGGGTACTTCACAGATAATAAAAACAAAAATTGATGGTCTCATAAAAAGGCGAATTTACCACAGAGGGCACTGAGCTCACAGAGATAACTAATTAATTAAATAAGATATTTTCTGTGTTTTCTGCGAACTCAGAGATGAAAAATGATTTTTTACGAGTTCATCCAACTTGGTGGTTACCTTTTGGGCCATTAAGGAAATATATTTTATGATAAAACTTGATTTTAAAAAAACCGGGGGACTGATACCTGCAATTGCCCAGGACTATGAAACAGGTGAAGTATTGATGCTTGCCTATATAAATAAAGAAGCATGGGAGGTGACCCTTTCCACCGGAAAAGCCACTTATTTCAGTCGCAGCCGGCAAAAACTGTGGATAAAGGGAGAAACTTCCGGGAATATGCAGATTGTCAGGGAAATCAGGATCGATTGTGATGATGACACGGTTATTTTTAAAGTTGAACAGATCGGCGGTGCTGCCTGCCACAAAGGATATAGAAGCTGTTTTTATAAGAAAGTTGAAAATGGAACTGTCGAAATAACTGAAGAACGGGTTTTTGACCCGAAGGAGGTATATCATAAATGAAAGGCAAGTTAAAACTCGGGCTTCCTAAAGGAAGTCTTCAAAATGCGACCATTGCACTGTTCAAACGTTGCGGATGGAAAATTAACGTCAATGGAAGAAGTTATTTTCCGGAGATAAATGATGATACAATAGAATGCGCGATCTGCAGGGCACAGGAGATGTCCCGCTATGTTGAAAGCGGCACACTTGACGCCGGGCTTACAGGCAAGGACTGGATAGCTGAAAACAATTCCGATGTCCATGTTGTGGAGAACCTTGTTTATTCCAAGGTAAGCGCAAGACCTGCCAGATGGGTTCTTGCCGTTCCATACGATTCACATATCAATACACTAAAAGACCTTGAAGGGAAAAAGATTTCAACAGAACTCGTAGAATTTACAAAAAATTATTTTTCGGAGCGAAAAATTAATGTAGATATTGAATTTTCCTGGGGAGCTACCGAGGCAAAAGTTGTATCAGGGCTTGCTGATGCCATTGTAGAGGTTACAGAGACAGGAAGTACCATAAAGGCCCACGGTCTGCGTATTATACATGAGCTGATGCAGACAAACACCCAGCTTATTGCCAACCACAGGGCTTGGGAGGATCCGGATAAGAGGGAAAAGGTTGAGCAGATCGCCCTTTTGCTTAAAGGCGCCCTTCTTGGAGAAAAACTTGTAGGTTTGAAAATGAATGTTCCTGAAAAACAAATGGAAAAGGTTGTTGCCATGCTGCCAAGCTTAAATGCACCTACGGTTGCCCATCTATACCAGACAGACTGGTTTTCCGTTGAGATAATGGTTGATTCAGGTGTTGTAAGGGATCTTATCCCCCAGCTTCTTAAAAACGGTGTTGAAGGTATTATTGAGTATCCGCTTAATAAGGTTGTATGATTCTTTAAATAGGATTCAAGGATTCAAGGATTCAAGGGGTCAGGGGTTCGAGTGATCCGCCATAGAACAGGCGGATAAAAATGATTAAGAATTATACTTGTCACGGCGTAGCTGATAAGTGTAGCCGGAAAGAATTAAAAGTTTAGCAAATGTCCTATCAGCTATATTGATACTGATAAATTAGAGATACTACAAGTTGGGATAGGAGAGGTTGATCCGCCTGAGGCGGAAAAGCACTTATCAAATCGGTAGAAAAAAAGCACTCGACCCCTTGGATCCTTGAATCCTGGAACCCTTTTCATCAACTAACAGAGAGGAGAACTTTAAAGTTTTATTTCGTGCTTTAACTCTTTCGTGTTTTCGTGATTGTTAATAAAAAAAGGATAGAAAATTGATTGCAAAACGAATAGAAAAAATTACATCATTTATTGTCATGGACGTCCTTGAAAAAGCTCACGAGATGGAACGTGAAGGGACTCATATAATCCACCTGGAAGTGGGCGAGCCGGATTTTGATACTCCTCAATGTATTAAAGCTGCCGCTTGCAAGGCCCTTGATGAAGGCCATACCCACTACACCCACAGTCTGGGCCTACTTGAACTTAGAAATGCAATTTGTGAGCACTACCTTTCCGCATACAAGGTTTCAGTTGACCCGGATCAGATTATTATAACGTCAGGCACTTCTCCTGCCATGTTCCTTTTGTTTTCCGTGCTGCTTGAAAAAAATGATCAGGTCATTATTTCAGATCCCCATTATGCCTGCTATCCTAACTTTATCCGTTTTTTAGAAGGGGAAGTTGTTACGGTTGAAGTTTACCAGGAAGACGGTTTTCAGTACAGGCCTGAAGAAATCAGCAAAAAGATTTCAGACAAAACAAAGGCGATTTTAATAAACTCACCCTCTAATCCCACGGGAAATCTTTTATCTGAAAGCCGAATGAAGGCGATAGCTGAATTTTCACCTTACATCATTTCAGATGAAATCTATCAGGGTCTGGTTTATGAAGGAGTTGAGCATTCAATCCTGGAGTTTACAGAGAATGCATTTGTACTAAACGGTTTTTCTAAACTCTATGCCATGACAGGACTGCGTCTTGGATATCTGATTGCGCCAAAACCATTTATCCGCCCCATGCAGAAACTTCATCAGAACTTTTTTATTTCTGCAAATTCCATGGTTCAAAAGGCGGGAATTGCCGCCTTTAAGGAAGCAGGGGACGATGTCGAAAAAATGAGGAAGACGTATAATGAGCGAAGAAAATATATGATTAAGCGGTTAAAGGGGATGGGGCTTGGGATTACCGTTGAACCTACCGGAGCGTTTTATGTCTTCGCAAATGCCCGGCACATATCCGATGACTCCTATAAACTTGCCTTTGATATACTGGAAAAGGCCCATGTGGGTGTAGCTCCGGGTATCGATTTTGGAAAAAACGGCGAAGGATACCTCAGATTTTCCTATGCAAACTCAATGGAGAACATCACCGAAGGAATGAACAGGCTGGAGAAGTATCTTGATAATTAAATCTGCTGAATTTATTACAAGCGCTGTTAAGCCATCCCAGTATCCTCCAGCTGTTTTGCCGGAGATCGCTTTTGCCGGGCGCTCTAATGTCGGCAAATCTTCCCTTATCAATACTCTTGTAAACAGAAAACGTCTGGTAAAAACCAGTTCTACGCCCGGTCGAACCCAGCTTATCAATTTTTTTAACATAAACGAAAAGTTTTCTTTTGTAGATATTCCAGGATATGGTTATGCAAAGGTTCCGGCGTCTGTTAAAAAAAAATGGGGACCTATGATTGAAACATATATTACAACGAGAAAGACGCTTAAAGGTGTAGCACTGATTATGGATCTCCGGCGTACCCCCGGTCCGGAAGAGATGAATATGCTCGACTGGCTCAATCACTACGACATTCCATCTGTACCCGTATTGACCAAATCCGATAAACTCTCAAAAACAAGGCAGAAAAAGCAATTAAAGGAAATCTCAAACACTCTTTCAGCCGATAAAGATAATTTTATTTTGTTTTCAGCAAAATCACGGCAGGGAAAAGACGAGGTTTGGGATGTGGTTAAGAAGCTAATATTCTAAGTACTTAAAAGCTAAAGGAGAAATCGAATGTGTAAAAAAAAATGTTTTACCCTTACTATGTTCCTGGCTATTTTCTTTATTTTTGTTTCAGTTTCATTTGCAGGTTCCCTTTTCAATGAAGGTCTGTGGAAAATTACCTCAAAGATGGAAATACCGGGAATGCCAGTGCCCATGCCGCCGATTACGTATACTCAGTGTTTGACGGATCAAGATCCTGTGCCCAACCAGTCTCAGTCCGGCCAGGAATGCCGTATGAAAAACGTCAAAACAAAAGGCAAAACAGTATCCTGGGAGATGGTTTGTGACTCTCAGCAGGGCGAAGTGAAAAGCAGCGGCAAAATCACTTATAAAGGCGACCGGTTCGATGGAGTCGTTATGATGGACATGCCGGGGCAGGGAGAAATGAAAATGACAATGACCGGCCAGCGCATCGGAAAGTGTAACAAGTAAAAATCAAGTAATTATTACAATGTTTTAAGATAGTGAATTCACTGCCTTCTTGTGATATACTATTCCAGCAGAAAATAAACTGATATAGTCCGTTAGGAGATATAATGCTGTTGCGTTCCAATAATGTTTTTTTTGCAAGTATAATCATACTTACGCTTATCATTTTTTTCCTGATAACCAATATTGTTACACGCAGGCGAGCTGAAAAGGCGCTGCGAGAAAGCCAGAAAAGAATGAAGGCAATTATCAAAGCTTCGCCTGTGGGAATTTGCCTGGTCCTAAACCGCAAACTGGATTGGGCAAATGAGGAGATGTACCGCATGACCGGTTACGAACAAGGTTCCCAGATCGGACAAAGCGTAAGGATTCTCTATCCGGATGATAAGGAGTATAATCGGGTTGGCGGGGAACTTTATGCCGGCATTGTAAAAACAGGAATCAGTCATGTAGAAACACAATTGGTTCAAAAGGACGGCACAACTTTTGATTGCAGAATCCAGGCATGTAATTTAGACTCGACAGACCCCGCTAAAGGACAAATTATAGCTTTAACCGACATCTCCAAAACCAAACTGTTTGAAGCCCAGCTCCTTCAGGCCTGCAAAATGGAGGCTGTTGGAACCCTGGCAGGAGGAATTTCCCATGACTTTAACAACCTGCTTCAGGCAATCATGGGCTATACCCAGCTTCTCCTTCTTAAGCAATCAAAGGAAGATTCCGGATTTGCCCAATTAAAGCAAATCGAAAAGTCAGCCCAAAGGGGCGGTGAACTGACCAGACAGCTTTTAACATTCAGCCGAAATGTAGAGAGCAAACCAAAACCTTTAAACCTCAACAATGAGATTAAACGAGCCTACAAGATACTAAAGAGGACCATCCCCAAGATGATTGATATCGAACTTATCCTTGAAGATGACCTTAAGAACATTAATGCTGATCCGATCCAGATGGAGCAGATAATTATGAACCTTGGGGTCAACTCCAGGGATGCCATGCCTGACGGGGGCAGGCTGATCTTTGAAACAAAAAATGTGGTTTTAGATGAGGAATATTTCAAAACCAACCCGACTGCAATGCCCGGAGAATATGTCATGCTGAATATTGCAGATACCGGTTGCGGAATGGGCAAAGCAACGATGGAGCATATCTATGAGCCCTTTTTCACAACCAAGCAGTTAGGAAAAGGGACCGGCCTTGGACTGGCCATGGTCTATGGTATTGTGGAAAGTCATAGCGGACATATTACAAGCTACAGTAAACCGGATGAAGGCACTAACTTCAGGATTTACTTTCCCGTGCTTAAGCCCGCGACATCGAAATGCGAGCAAGGGAGAAAAAGGAAGAAGAGATACAGAGCGGAAGTGAAACTATTCTTCTGGTAGATGATGAGGAAACCGTGCTGGATATAGCAAAGAGTACGCTGGAACATTTTGGATATACTGCAATTACGGCCGAAAGTGGTGAAGATGCGATTGAAATATTTAAAAAATCAAATCCTTATCCTGATCTGGTAATCCTTGACGTTGGAATGCCCGGTATGGGAGGGCATAAGTGCCTCAAGGAGCTTCTTAAGATTTATCCTGAAATAAAGGTGATTATTGCCAGCGGTTATTCAGAAAACGGAAAGGTAGAAAAAACCGTTGAATCAGGCGCAGCCGGGTTTATCGCAAAACCGTATCACTTATCGGAGATGCTAAAAAAAATCCGTGAGATTTTGGGCAGCTGATAAACAAGGACGAAAAAGGCGACAGCATAAACAGGAGGGAAAATGACGTTACATATCTGGTAAACAATCTGTGCACCAAGTATAAATATACAAAGCGGGGGGCAAAGGAGGTCTGTATTTATTCAATTGACAACGATCTGGCAAAGAAATTTGCAAACCCTTGAAAAATATAAAGGTCCTCTTAATTCGTTGCATTTATCTGGGCCTTCAGGCAATCGCAGTACTCATCAAAGATAAAATACATACATTTATTTCTTAAGCGGGATTTTTCGTAATAAACGCAGTTTTTCTGCTCTGCATCGCTGTATGCCGTACGGACAGACATGATATCCCTTTTGCAGAAGCTGACAAGCGAACCGGCCATTTAAATCACCCCCTTTATATAATCTTTATGCTTTGAAAAAGTAACCCATGTTAAATCTCTTTATCTTTATTATCGACACTTTTTAAAAAAAGCTGAAGTTGTTTTTTATAGATGATGCCTTAAGACAGCAAAAGCATATTTTTTCTTTATTAACGAGGGTAGAAACCATGGCAAAAGGACAAATAATAAAATATCCTTTACTTCAAGGCAATTGGGGATGGTTACAAAAAACGGGATAGCTTGAATAAGACAAAATACGCCAAATTTTAAAGCCGGGTGTCAAATCCTTGATAAACTCGTAAAAAGCTGTTCAGTAATCCGAGATTACTAATTCAACAATGCCCCCAAAGGTCCCCTTTAGTTTATAATGTCAATCTTTTTTGCTTCAAATTCACCCTTGTCGATTTCGCCTTTGGCATAGCGCACCTTAAGGATATCCAGAGCACTGGATCTGCCGGCAGAAAAACCTTTTTCTGTACTTGTTATCTGCAAAATCCATCTGATAAGCAATATTAAGCCGAGAAGCACAAAAATCCAGAAAGCCATCATAAACCATCCGGAACTCCATCCTCCCATCATTCCGGGGCCCATGTGCCAGCCACTGTATCTTCCCGACCAAGCAAAAGCTTCACTCCAGGGGTAAAGCAGGAAGCTGAAAAACAGATATTTTGTAAATCCTGATATAGATGATTTTATAAGTCTCATGTTGCACCTCCTCTTAAAGTCCTCATAAACATCTTTACCTGTGTCGCCAGTTCACCAATAAGCCCTTTTATTTCCATATGTTGTTAGTTTATTTTTCATGCTTTAAATAAGCACGCTATGATTTTGCAGTTATTTATCTGCAACCAGTGTGCCAAATTTGAGGTTCTAACAATTAATACTTAATAACCAACTGAATAAACATGTTTATTTGATGGAGCAAAGCTATTCGCTTTAAGGAATAATTAATTCAGGGATATTTTAGGCGGGTAATATGTATACACTTGGGGACTTGTATTTGGATACAGGTGGATAAAAAGTATCCAGCAAAGAGTGAGAAAGGGGTCGATGACAGGAAGCCGATTTTTCCTAATCTTTTCAAGATCGGCAGCCAGATTGGGGCATTAACATTTTAAGAATTTGTATGATAATCTATTTTATGATATCCAAAGGTAAAATTGACGGTTTCGTAAAAGGTTAAACAAGGAAAGATGAAAATATGAAGAAACTATCTGAATATCCAAATGCCTATATCAGAACATTTGAGCATAAAATAATAATCACCCTTACTGCTTTTATGCTAATTTCTCTCAGCAGCCTGTCGTTTTTATATGCTGAAGCATCCAGTCAAAGTATTCCTGATGCAATAAAAAAATTTGCAAAAAATAAAAAGCGCATGAGAATTGCGGTTCTTGATTTTGCGGATACATCCGGCGAAAAGACCAGGTTTGACGGCTATATCGCTGATACAATTGTAAGTGAGTTAAGCAAATACTCCTTGACGCTCCTGGAGAGAAAAAGACTTAAGATGCTCTTAAAGGAACACGCTCTTTCACAATCCGGTGTTGTTGATTCAAAAAAGGCCCTTAAAATGGGTATGCTGCTGCCTCTGGATGTGATTGTATCAGGTTCATATACCCATATTGGCCAAAGTGTGGTTGTAAACGGCAGGTTTATTCATGTTGGATCAGGTGAAATTCTGTATGCTTTTACAGCATCAATAAAAACTCAAATTGAAAAGCAGACAAAAAAGGAAGAAAAACCGACATGCGAACCGGTGTGGCAACCTGTTAATAATGCATTGAAAAACTTGAAAGATAAGGTAGCCGTAAATAATGCAGTTGATTGCGCAACAGGTGTTCCCTTTGAGAGTGAATGCGGGAAGATCCATTACCAGGTAATGTCTACTTTTAGACGGTTTAATATATTTCCGGGAAGATATAATAAATTTTTAATTGATACACTGATCTTAATTGAAGATCCCTCAAGTGACGAACGAGCAAGGGCGATAGCAAGGTTTTTATCTGCAGATAAAACTGTTGATAATGCAGAATGGAAAGCACTCCTGACTGCTCTTAAGAAGATGAATCATTATGCTTTGCATATCGATCTTTCATTAATGTTAAACAATAGATATGAAGAAAAGAATAAAGTCAGAAAAAGGATAGACGAAATCATCAAACTGACGGAAGCAAAAATGATAGGAAAGCCTTTGCCGTTTCCAAAAGAAAAGATGTTTTTTTCTATCCTTGCCGGTTTAAATGTATATCACAAGAAGAGCATGGCCAACCCTGTATATATGTTTGAAAAATATGAAAAACTTATTCCTGATAATGACAAGTATAATAAGAAAGCCGCAGAACTTTTAAAAATAATTTATATGGTAGACAACGACAGGGATATACAAAAAAAAGCATTGGCAAATTTAATACGGTTTTATAAAAACCGGTGGAAATCCGAACTTTTGGCCACAAAAATCGCTGAAACATTGCGCAGTATAGAATCAAAAATAAATGACCGTTATGAGCCCGATGAAAACAAAAAGATCAATTATAAAAATGACCTTGAAGTAGTAAACAGATCTTTACCGGAAATTATATGTATGTCTGTTGTCGCAGCCAGGAAAAAAGGGTTCAGGTCACAGGTAAATGACCGTATAGAATACATACTGAAAAATAATATCAAGTGTGAACATGCCCCTTTAGTCAAGGACCTTGAAAATGATATGCGATCCGGCGACTGGGACAGGAAGCTTAAGGCTATAGAGCTCCTTTCGAAAATAGGAGTTGCTGCAAAACCAGCCGAACAGACTGTTATAAAGTATCTTGGCCAGCAGGGTTTTGGCCGTAATGGTGGCAGGTTGCGCCGTTTTTGCGCTCTTACACTTGGAAATATAAAAACAGGTGACCCAAAAGGGATTACACTTTTGATCGAATCATTTCCGGACTATGATAACGGAGTGTCACATGAGGCTAAGGAAACAATTAAAAAGATCAATGTTGCAGCCCTTCCATATTTAATTAAAGGGCTTGCACACGAACACCATGCAGTCCGTTACGGGTGTGCGGAAGCACTTGGTAATCTCGGTGCTAAAGCTGAAGAAGCGGTTGAAGAATTGAAAAAAATTGCTAAAAAAGATGACAACCCCTATGTGCGGAAACAGGCCAAAGGGGCTGTTCAAATGATAAAGAACAGTTTTTAGATATCTGATTAGATATCTGGTTAAATATCCGGCAGCTTTTTATGGCCTTTGTGCAGGCTTTAAAAATCATTTTTTCTTTGGTGTCCCTAAGAAATCCCTTGACAGGAGCAATCGATATATTACCTGAATTTTTAACGAGTTGCAGGCTTTCATATGCAAGGGATCTGAGGGCTCACTTATAGTACGTCGCAATGAGGCGTAGACAGTCCCGCTCTGTTGGATTTACTAAGGTTTCAAAATAGACTGCGCAAGAAAGTATAAAGGGTGTTTTCCGTGTCAGCCCCGGCCCCTTTTGCAAGCTACTTTCTTGCGCAACTTTTGAAAGTGGTTAAAAAAACCACTACTGAAAGGAGGGTAAATGAAAAAAAGAGTTAAGCTATGGGCGGTCCCTTTCCAAGGACCGCCCTATGCGAAAAAAAGCAGTGCGTTCTCCGACACACTGATACTTATATATAGCAAACTTTGTGCCAAACTATCAGATTTGATTTATCATCTTGAATATCAAGTAGTTAGCAAAATTGTACTTGGAAAATTGGACAACAATAACCCTTTTTTTGTGAAAAATATTTCAGAAAAAATATGAAAAGTTTTTCACAAAGTAATTCCAGGTAGTACACTAAAACCCAGGGAAAACGCATTTGTAAATAATGTAACCTTTGAAACTGGTCCAAGTGAAACTGGTCCAGGGCTAAAAAATATTTCTCCAGTCGACATAAGAAGAGGATTTCCTGATTCAATTTGCAGGTTGGAAGAAATGTTTTGCAAGAATCCTGTTTTTCCATGTAAACTAGGATAGAACCTGACTGTTCCGTCTGTAATAACGTATAGAGTCCGTAGTGTATATAGCTAAAGCGGTCCAGATTAAGACAAAGGTCCAGACCTGGGCCATGGAGAACGGCTCATTAAATGCTAAAATCGCTGAAAGGAACATACCGCTTGGGGCGATATACTGCAGCAGCCCCACTGTAGAAAGCAAAATACGTCTTGCGCCCAGCGTAAAAAAAAGAAGTGGAACAGCGGTGACCAAAGAGGCTCCCATCAGGAGCAAATCCATTCCATAGCTCACCCGGAATATAGACCCCATCCCTTTTGTATCTAAGTAGACTATGTAAATTAAGGAGGGAAAAGAAAGAAACATGGTTTCAACGGTTAGCCCTACCAGGGCACTCACCGGAACTACCTTGCGAATCAAACCATAAAACCCGAATGTTAAGGCCAGAGTGATAGAAATCCAGGGAAAGACTCCATGGTAAATAGTAAGATATAAAACACCGGTACTTGCTAAGAGAACAGCCAGAATTTGAGGCTGTCTCAAGCGTTCTTTTAAAAATATCACCCCCAAAACAACGTTCACCAGCGGGTTGATATAATATCCGAGACTTGCCTGTAAAAGGTGATCGTTATTCACTGCCCATATGTATAGCAACCAGTTGCAGCCTACCAATATCCCCGTTGAAGAAAGAATAAATAGCATGCGTAGATTGGTCACAATATCAATGAATTCTTGCCAGCGACGCTGCAAAATTACTAAAGGCAACAGAAAGGCAAAAGACCATACGATCCGATGCAAAATGATTTCCAGGGCAGGTACTGCCCCGAGCGCTTTCCAATAAAAAGGGCTGAGTCCCCATATTAAAAAGGCAGAGGTGGCATATAAGACACCTAAAACCGGCTCGCTTCTTAATTTGGATGAATGAGCATGTGCCATACTATTTTAAAGTTCCGTGTAGGTTTCTGCTTCACATAAGAGCCGGACAAAACACGTCATATATCAACAAATCTTGTGTAACATCAAAAATTTTATGTTTCTTGCCCTTTGGCACTCGTACAATTACTCCAGGTTCCAGTGAAAAGTTCCCTGTCCCATCAACCCACATAACTGCTTTTCCCTGTATTAGATAGAGGATATCATCCTGCCCCTCATGGATATGTTCGGGCACTTCCTTCCCCGCTGGAACATTAACCAGCATACAGGTCACGTTCAAACCGTGTTCTTTCTCTGAAATCAAAGGTTTGATCGTAATCCCTTTTGCCAAAGGGTGGGGCATCCAGGAAACCTTTTCAACTGATCGATAAACTTCCATTGAATCCTCCCGTGTTGTTTTAAATGGTTCTTCTTTAGTCACCCTCTCCCATCCCAGCTTGTAGTATCTTTAATTTACCAGTCTCAATATAACCTCTTAATACAAGGCGTTACAGCTTCCCTTTCTTTTTCTCCTTCTTTTCCTGCCTCTTTTCTTTTACTGATTTAGCCGGCTTCTTTTTGGTGTCTTTTTTAGCGTCCCTTGCTTTTCCCATTTTTATCCTCCTGAAGAAAATATTTGATAAGAATTAGCCTTTTTTGCACGGACATCCCCGAAGGCTCTCCTGCAAACTTCTCACAAGTAAAGCATTATATCAAGATTTGATAATCACAGTATAATTGTGTAATAAGTCAACTCAGTCAACAACGTCGCCAAGGTTCTCCAAGTTTGTTAATATTTAAACTTAATCGTTTTCATATTGTCCTTTATTAGCAGTATCCGGTATGCCCAAAAAATAAAGCAACCCGGAAATATTATCGCTGGTTATCACACCGTCACTGTAGTCTTTTAAGATTTCTTTGGGATTAAAGCCGATGGCCAAGCCGGCATTGCTCATCATAAAGCGGTCGTTTGAGCCATCGCCCACGGCAACGATCTGATCAACGGTTACGCCTTCAATATCGGCGACTTGTTTCAGTAATTCGCCCTTTTTTTCCGCATCAATGATTTCCCCCTTTATTTTTCCTGTAACAATACCGTTTTCTATTTCCAGCTCATTTGCGAAAACGTAGTCCAGGTTGAGGAGGTTTTTGAGATGGTCGGTAAAGAAACTAAAACCTCCTGAAATCACGGCGATCTTATATCCCATAAATCTTAGAGTTGAAATTAATTCTTCCGCTCCAGGCGTGAGTTTGATTGTGTTGATCAACAACTCCAGCTTTTCTACGGGCAACCCTTTTAAAAGCTTTACTCTTTCCCTTAAGGATTCTTGAAAATCCATGGCGCCGTTCATAGCCTTGTCGGTGATTTCCTTAACAACCTGATCAACGCCGGCGGTTTTGGCCATCTCGTCAATCACCTCCTGCTGGATAATGGTGCTGTCACAGTCAAACACAATTACCCGTTTGGGCCTGGAAAAGACGTTGTCGTCCCGCAGGGAAATATCCAGTCCCAGCTTTTCCGTATGTTTGTACAACACCTTGCGAAGGGACTGGGTATCCGGAAAATCGCAAGTGTCGACGGTCAGGTTCATGGCAATGTATTCACCACGGGCAATCATCTTGATTTTTTCAATGTTGATTGAGTTTTCGGATAAAATGCCCGAAATGGAGGCGACAAGGCCTGGGCGGTCACGGCCCATAAAGGTCAGTACCATTAACTTCTTGTTGGACTTGCGGCGTCCGGCCACATATTTTTCAGTACGCAAGCCTAAATTAAAATTGGCATTCACGGTCTCAAGAGACTGAACCATATCTTCATAGCTGCATTTAGAGGTGATCAAATCCACTACCAGGAACATGGAAAAATGTCCCCTGACCGCGCGCGCATCAGCGTCCACGATATTGATGTTCAAATCGGATAGAACGTTGGTTAATGAATGGACCAGGCCGGGTTTGTCTTTACCAACCGCCGATATGACATAAAGAGAGCTCATTGTTAATCCTTTATTATCAAATAGTTATAAGTTCTTCCTTTATAATTTGAAGCGGTTATACCATATTTCACTTTAAAAGCAAATATTTTGATGGCCTTTCAGCAGGCTTTAAAAATCAATTTTTCTTTGGTGTCCCCAATAAATCTCCGGCCAAGATAATATATCAAAGATGTCCCGATAACCACGAAACTCATTCCGATGTGGTTATATTTTAAAAAAAATGAATATTTAGCTTGCCATTGCATATAAAGGTGCTTAGTATGTACCATCAATTAAGTCCTGCCGTAAATAGGCGGGAGGGTTTCTTTCTGTTGGGATTATCCGTTTGTTAAACGCTATCATCCTTCAGTTTGTAACGTTGAAATTTTTTGAAAGGAGGATGATATTATGACAAATGGAACTGTTAAATGGTTTAATGACAGCAAAGGTTTTGGATTTATCGAACAGGAAGACGGACCGGATGTGTTTGTGCATCATAGCGCAATCAATGCGACCGGTTTTAAATCTCTCAGCGAAGGTTCGAGCGTGACCTTTGACATCGAGCAAGGACCAAAAGGTCCGGCTGCTGCCAATGTGACCGCTGTCTAAACTGGTTTTTAAGACAATTAAAGGCATCACCTGTGAAACGGGGGATGCCTTTTTTAATGATCGTTTGCATCAAACCGCGATTATGCCGACTGAGATTCTTTTCCTGTTATCAGCGATCTTATCTATCCGGCAACCGACCAGCACCAATTACCTGAGCTATGCAATGGTATTAAATGAACATAAAAAAGGCAGGGCCCAAAAAAAACAGGCCGGTTTTTATGAAGGACAAAAAGTAGCGCTGCTTATCTCCGATCGAACCGATATGGGATTTACAGCCGTAATCAACGGTGCCGAGAAGGGTATCCTGTATAAAAGTGAAGTGTTTCAGGCGCTTAAAATCGGTCAAGAAATTGACGGGTTTATCAAAAAAGTGCGTGACGACAAAAAAATAGACCTTTGCCTGCAAAAATTCGGCTATAATGCTATCGGTGCACTGTCCCAAAAAATTATGGATAAATTACAGCAACGGGGTGGATTTATTGCGGTCACCGATAAAAGTCAGCCGAAAGTAATCGCCGACATTTTCGGCGTCAGCAAAAAAACATTCAAAAAGGCCATCGGCAACCTGTACAAAAAAAGGTTGATTACCCTTGAAAAAGACGGCATACGGCTTCGAACCGCCGGCGCTTCGAATTAATCCATCTCCGGTAAACTCTGATCGTTTCCCTTGATTTTCCCATTTTTATCACCTCTAATAAAATTTACAGTTCAACACACGATACCAATCTTTTCTGAGATGGGTTTTTAAAATTACTTCTGGATATCTTACCGGCCAGCAAGCCTCTTCAATCCCTCGCGTATGGGGTTTTCAATGGCCTTTTTTAAAATGGAACCAAAAAAAAGAAAGGGTAGTTTCGGTTCAAAATCAATCGTATAATTAAGCCTGGTTTTACCCTGCTCATCGGAGAATTCCATTCGGCCTTTGTGATTTTTAATGGGGCTACCTTTGCTGACTACGTACTCCATCAGCTGGTTTGGTTCGAATGTGACCACGGTTTCTTCAAAAGCAGGGGCTGGAAAAGCGTTAATCCGCCTGACTGACCCTAATCCATTTTTGTTTTCGTCTTGACTATCGACCACTCGTTTGATTTTTGCATTTACCACTTGCCCGAAAGCTTCGTGGTCCGTTAAGAGGCTGAAAATCGTGTCAACGGGTGCATTAAATAATTGCCTAATTTTAATGTGTTGTTCGCCCATGTCGTAAACCCCCTGTTAAAAAAATAAAAAAGATATCATCTTCATAGTTTTTGACACATAAATTTTGTTGAGCTTAAGGTTGAAAAGATTTGATTTTTGCGCAACACTATAAAATTAAACCGATTACAAATAAAAGAATAAAAACCCCAATCATAAAACAGGGACTACAATGCGAAAACATAATGGGAAACAGTTATATGGGATTCAGAAAATTTTGACAACATTGAAAATGGGTATGAATAAGGAGCTTAAAAAATTATCGATCAAGCAAAAACTTGCAATGAATTATGTTTCAAAGGAAAGCAAGCTTACCAGGATCGGAGATAAAATATATACCAATACGTTTACACCATATTATCCGTCTTTAGCTTATGACCGTTTTCTCAAAGGTGTTATCTCAATAACTTCCGGAAAGCCTCTGCCGGTTGTAACAAATTTTGCAATAACTCCCCGGTGTCCTTGTAACTGCTGGCATTGTTCATTTTCCGATCGTTCCCAAAAAGATATTCTATCCCTTGACCAGCTGAAAAAAGCTATTTCTGATGTCCAGGACTTAGGGGCAAGCGTGATTGGCCTCACCGGAGGAGAGCCTTTATTGCGGGATGATCTTGAAGACATAATAGCATCCATTGATAAAAGATCGATACCGGTTTTTTTTACAACCGGATATAAACTGACCAAAGAGCGGGTAAAAAGCCTTAAAAAGGCAGGACTTGAAATTCCGGTTATCAGCCTCGATCATTATAAAGCTGAAATCCATGATAAAGGCCGTCGAAAAGAGGGCATTTTTGATTATGCTTTAAATGCCATAAAACTGTTTCAGGATGAAGGTTTTTATGTTGCCGTTTCGTTTGTGCCCGATAAACCACTTGTCAGCGACCGCGAGGAAATATTTAAGGTGATCGATTTTTTCAAGGATATTGGAATTAACGATATGAGGCTGACGTCTCCGATCCTTAGCGGAAAGCTTATCACGAAACCGGAAGAGAGGCTGTCAGCTGAAAATGTAGAAACAATTTTTGAAATCCAGAAAAAATGTACCAAAACCAAGGGCTATCCTGGTGTATTTGCCTATGATTTTTTTGAAAGTGAAAAATACTACGGATGCGGCGCCGGTTTTAACTATATGTTTATAGATTCTCAGGGAAATGTCTGTCCCTGTGATTTCACCATGCTGTCATTTGGCAATATTCTTCAAAGGCCGATTCAGGAAATCTGGGAGGAAACCAGCAAACATTTTTGCACCCCGGGCCCGGCATGCTATGCCAACATCAGCAATGATGTGATTTTTGCAAAAAAGAAAGCCCAATGGCCCCTGAAAAAACAGGCAACCCTTGAAATTTTAGATGAATGTCCTTCTTATAATGAACAAAGACTACCTGAGTTTTAT
>RCNC010001283.1_pt1 | contig 16807 bp, 13 predicted proteins | sample 2041301 | NCBI WGS metagenome assembly RCNC01 (sample SAMN09708231, study PRJNA481090) | Marine sediment metagenome, whole genome shotgun sequencing project. | biome: marine sediment; feature: ocean; material: sediment; isolation source: Sewage treatment plant 13A marine sediment (STP13A) ... | reverse complement strand
CACCTGGTATCCGCGGGCCACGTCGGCAATACGGTCGGTTTCCATCTTTCGTTCTGCCGAGAGGCCTTTCTCAGGATCTTCGGATTTGTTCAGGCATTTTCCATGTTGAACCAAATAAAGCGCCATTATACTACCTCAAGTTTTTATGGGGCACAGGTGAATAGATCCATAACCGATAATCCAACCCGACCAATTAAACCAACAAACGGATTGAACCAATCAAATCTACCATTTTACACCATTAGGTTCATCAATTTATCATGAAGCACCTCGTAAGAATAGAACTTTTCGGCGAGCGCATAGTTGGTCTCCACCATTTTTTTTCGCAGGGTTTCATCCTCGATCAACGAGCGGGTGCGCGCGACGGCTTCATCGGTCACATATCCGTCTATTTCAACGGCCGTGAATCCTTTGGGTTTGATATCGAAGGTGTAAATGGAGTAGCAGTTAACCATGATCGGTTTGCGAAAATAGACTGCTTCTAAAAAAGCGTTGCCGAAGCCTTCGATCGTTGAGGGATAGGTGATAAAATCAGCGTGGTTATAGATGTCGTAAAGGGTGTAGATTTTGCGGCCGTCCGCGGTTGTCCCGCGGCGGTCGCTGATGATATCCGAAACGAAAAGGGTATTGACCTGCATGCCCCGGGAGTAGTCGATAAGCCGTTGTTCATAGTCGTGCCCCTCGTCTCCGGAGGCATGTGAGATGACCAGACGGGCTTTTAACCCCAGCCGACTGACCAGTTCGATGGCATTTTCGATGCCTTTTCGCTTAACCACTCGGGTGGGCTGGAGAATTAAGCGTTCATCCGGATCGAGACCCAGTGCCTGACGGACGTCGCTGGCGTAGTCATCCGGCGGTGGCGGTGGATTCTTGAAATCCATGACATTGGGGATGAGGGTCGCGGAAATACCCGTCCTGAGACCGAGCTGGTTGTCGGCTGATGAATTGATGACCACATGGCGGATGGGCGGCAGATGGGGTGGGAAAGCCATGTTGAGATAATCCCACACCGAATTGGTTTTGAACTGTTGCCGTTCCCAGAAAAAATCATGGTGATGGGCAATCGTCGGCAGGCCGGTCTCCGCAATGACCTCGGTAATGGCAAGACCCAAAGGGATGTTGAGGGGGATGGTCAGTGCATTTTCGGAGATCAGCAGATCGATGTTGAATTTTGCAATGAATTCGTATAGCTGATCCTTCAGGTGCTCCTTGATGGCATGGATCTTCGTGGTCAGTTTACGATCCCTCACCCGGTTAGCCGTAGAACCAAATGCGGTGTTGAAAATTGTCCGGATTTCCGGATCCATAAAATGGGCCTGGGGAACCAGAAATGCCTGTGCCGGGTCGCGGTCCAGCTCACCGGCAAAATAGAAACAATGGAACCGCTCTTTTTCGAACACCCCGGCCCATTTTTCCGTTTCGAGGGACACGCCGTCGGTTCCGGCGAATCGGGTGGAGATGAATCCGATGTTATGAATCTTGTCAAAGGGGATATACATCGCGACACCTTTCATACGAAAAGGAGAGGGCATTGCATTCCATGAGCAAACGGTCCGCTACCCCGTGGCTGTTTCTTTAAAATTCATCAATAAACCGTAGATGTCAACGGCTTAAAACGGCAACCAGGCAAACCGCCTGTTTTCGCCAAAGGTAAACGGAATGAAAGCGATTCTAAACCGGATATATGGGCGACAAAAGGGCGATGCCGCCTTTGCACGTCTTGCGTCGGTTCTGGATGCCGTTTCATCCGAGCCATCGGCCGCGGAAAGGGGCTTTTTCACCGAGGCCGATATTATCCTTATTACCTACGGCGACACGCTTTCACGAAACGGGGAACGGCCGCTGCAGACCCTGCATCGCTTCTCCGGCGATCATTTCAAGGGGGTGTTTTCCGGTATTCACATCCTGCCTTTTTTCCCCTATTCCAGCGACGACGGGTTTTCGGTCACGGATTTCCAAGCGGTGAGCGCCGACCTGGGCAGTTGGAAGGATATTCAGGCCATCGGCGGGGAGTTCAAGCTGATGGTCGATCTCGTGGCCAATCATGTGTCCGCCAAAAGCCGGTGGTTTCAGGCCTATCTGGCCAATGAGAAAGGCTTCCGACAATTGGCCATCGAGGTCGATCCGACGGCAGACCTGTCCGGCGTGGTCCGGCCCCGGGCCCTGCCCCTGTTGACTGCCTGCGAGAAACGATCCGGTCGGCGGGTTCATTTGTGGACGACCTTCAGTGCCGATCAGATCGACCTCAATTATCAGAGCCTGGACGTGCTGGAGAAAATGGTGCGGACACTGCTCTACTACGTTGCCAGAAGTGCGCGCATCATCCGGCTGGACGCCATCGCCTACCTGTGGAAACAGATTGGCACACCCTGCATCCATCTGCCGCAGACCCACGACATGGTCCGGTTGTTTCGCAGGATCCTGGATCTGACGGCACCCGGTGTGACGATCGTCACCGAAACCAACGTGCCCCACGCTGAAAATATCAGCTATTTCGGCAACGGTGCCGATGAGGCCCAGATGGTCTATAATTTTTCCTTGCCGCCACTGCTGCTTTATTCGCTGGCCACCGGCAACGCCCGTGTTTTTTCCGATTGGGCCCGGAACCTGGCACCCCCCACGGAACGAACGGCTTTTTTCAATTTCACCGCCTCCCATGACGGCATCGGTGTGCGTCCCCTGGAAGGGATATTGCCTTCATCGCAGATTGCATGGCTGGCCAATCATGTCCGTCTGAACGGCGGGCAGGTTTCCGAAAAGGTCAATCCGGACGGATCCAAGAGTCCCTATGAGTTGAATATTACCTATCTGGACGCGCTGAAAGACCCGGCATCTCCGGCAGATCCACTTCACATTCCCCGATTCCTGGCTTCCCAGGCGGTGGCCCTGGCCCTTGCCGGGGTTCCTGCCGTATACATCCACAGCATATTGGGATCGCAAAATTGGACGGAGGGGGTGCGCTTGACAGGGCGGGCCCGGACGATCAACCGGGCGAGATTGTCGGCAGACGCCGTCTGTGCCGAACTGGCCGATTCAAAGCAGGTTCGGGCACGGATATTTTATCCCTATATGAAAATGATCCGCATCCGCACCGGCCAGCCTTCCTTCCATCCCGCCGCCACCATGCAGGTCCTGACCCTGGATGATCGGGTATTCGCGGTAAAACGCGTTTGTCCGCAGCAGACAGTCTTCGCTGTAACTAACTTTTCCGCCGTCACCCTGACAGTGAATCTTCCGATCGATAACACGACTGACTCTTTGATTGATCTCCTCGGTGGTGAGCGGTACGATGATGGCTCCATTCCTCTCAACGCATACCAAACCATGTGGTTGAACCCACAACCATCTAACCATTGACGCCAAAGAAGTTGGCCATCATGTTGTCCAACTGCCGCCTGAGCATGGCGTATGAGTAATGACGCGCGGCCACGGTGTAGTTGTGGGCCGTCATCCGTTCCCGCAGGTCCGGGTTTTCGAGCAATTCACGGACTTTCAGGACATTTTTCTTGGTCAGATAACCGTCCATGACGATCAGGTCGAAGCTTTTGGGTTCGATATCCCGCACGAAGATGGCATAGCGGTTGATAAGAAGGGGTTTCTTGAAATAAACCGCCTCGAGGAAGGCGTTGCCGAAGCCTTCGTATAGGCTGGGGTAGGTGATGAAATCGGCGTGAGCATAAAGATCCCAGAGTGAAGGCCGGTCAGGGGCATCCGGAACGCTGGTAGTGATCAAACGAAGATCCACCCCCCGCTCCCGGGCATGATCCTTGAGCCAATCGGCGTACTCGACTCCCTCGTCTCCGGCTTCGTGGGAGATCAGCAGCTTGAAATGCCGATTCCCGAGTTGGTGGACCAGGTCGATGGCATGCTCGATCCCTTTGCGCTGGACGATTCGTGTCGGCTGGAGAATCAGAAAGTCCTCCGGGACGAGGCCGATCCGACGCCTGAATGCACGGGTATCCTTTTCGTCGGACTGCGGCGGGTTTTCAAAATCCAGCACATTGGGAATGATCACCGACGAGAGGCCTGTTCGCAGGGCCAATTCCTCCTGGGCCGCCGAGTTGATGACCACGTGCTGGATGGTCGGCAGGCTGGGCGGAAAAGCCATGCGAAGGTAATCGCCCACCGCGTTGACGGAAAAACGGGTCCGCTCCCAGTAGAAGTCGTGGTGGTGAGCAACTGTGGGAATCAGGGTTTCCGCGATGACCTCGGTCAGGGCCAGACCCAGGGGCAGGTGCATGGGGATGGTCAGCAGATTTTGCGCCACCAGCATGTCGATCTGGAACCGATCGATAAATTCATATAGCCGTTTTTTCAGATGCGCCCGCAAATCATGAATGGCCTGGGTCGTTTCAGGGCTTCGCCGTTTCCTGCCGAAAACTTCCACATCGATGGCTTTATTTGTTTCATGCTTGAAAAAAGCCTCAGGAACCATAAGACTTCGCTCCGGATCATGGTCAAGGTCACCGGCAAACCAGAAACAGCGGTGTCCGCTTCGCTCTAAAATCTCCGACCATTTGGCCGCTTCCAGGGATACCCCGTCGGTTCCTGCGAAGCGGGTGGACACAAAACCGATATTTTTACCCATTGTGCCTCCTTCAGACACGACCATTGGCGGTTGACAAACCGTTAATGTTACTCAACAATGACAATACACACCAAGATTATTCCGACAAGCGGTCGATGATCGATGGTCCCCTTGCGGAGGTACCATGAAGATCGCCTTTGTTCACTACCATCTGAAAACGGGGGGCGTCACCACTGTCCTTAAGCGGCAGGTCGAGGCCATCCATGGCACTTTTGATACCCTCGTCCTGACGGGAGATCTGGCGGCCGCCGAATTGCCTTGTCAGGTGGTGGAAATCCCCGAATTGGGTTACGACCAGCCGGGTGTTTCACCACCGGCAGCCGACGTGGTTGCCGAGCGGGTGCTCGAGGCGTTGAATGAAAAGTGGCCGGACGGATGCGACGTCCTGCATGTGCACAACCCGACCTTGGCCAAGAACCGGCAATTTCTCCAAATCATTAAAAGGCTGCAACAGGCCGGGGTCAACCTTTTTCTGCAAATCCACGATTTCGCCGAAGACGGACGGCCCGATCTCTATTTCAAGGAGGACTATCCGGCCGATTGCCATTACGGCGTGATCAACGCCCGGGATGCTGACATCCTGATAAGGGCCGGTCTTGATCGCGCCGGCCTTCACCACATCCCCAATGCCGTCGAAGGCCTTGCCGGAAAGGAGGGCCGATGCCCGAAGGCGCAGATTCTATATCCGGTCCGCGCCATTCGGCGCAAAAACCTGGGTGAGGCCATCCTGTTGTCCATGTTTTTCAAAAACCAACAGCGGCTGGCCGTCACACAGCCGCCGAACAGTCCAGCAGATGCTTCCAGCTACCGGGACTGGATCGATTGGGTGAGGAAAAACAACCTGAACGTCGATTTTGAGGTCGGGAAAAACACTGATTTTTCCACGCTTGTAGAAAACTCGGAGTCGATGGTCACCACGAGCATTTCCGAAGGGTTCGGACTGACTTTTCTCGAACCCTGGACCGCGGGTAAGCTATTGTGGGGGCGGCGGCTCGGGGAGATAGTTTCAGATTTCGAGAAAAACGGGATCAAGCTGGATTTTTTATATGACAGCCTCAATGTTCCTCTGACCTGGATCGATGCCGATGCCTTTTCTCGGGACTGGCATTATGCGGTCTTCGGCGCTGGTGAACGATACGGTCACATAGTCGCAGACGATCAGGCAAAACGCGCCCTTGCCTGTCTGATCCGCGATGAAATCATCGATTTCGGCCTGTTGAGCGAGAAATTTCAACGTCAGGTCCTCGCACGCCTGGCCACCGACCCATTGAGCAAGGTGGAACTGGTCCGGCTGAATCCCTGGCTCTCCCATCCCGGTGAGGTTGCGGACATGTCGGCGATCATCGAAAATAATCGACGTGCAATATTGCAGAACTATGGCACGCCACAATACCGGCATCGCCTCCTGGCAATTTACGATCAGGTTGTCAACCATCCAGTTTTCCATCGCATCGACAAGGGGGCCTTGCGCGACGTGTTTTTCGATCTCGACCGATTCTCACTGCTCAAATGGGGTGCGTATGAAGGATAGAGCCGCCATATTCGAGCGGCATATCCGTCCCATGGCGCCGATTCCCACCGGGGTTGCCCCGGATCTGTCTAAAATGCAGCGGTTTTCGGCCATGCTCTTCGACGTCTATGGCACTCTGCTGATCAGCGGGGCAGGGGATATCGGGCTGAATCGGCGTCCAATCGAGAGGATAGACGACTTGCAGGGGCTGCTGAAACGCTGCGCTATCGACCGCACACCCAAAAGCCTTGTGGATGCTTTGGACCGAACCATAGAAAATGCACACCGTATCCGGCGGCAGCAGGGGATCGATTACCCCGAGGTCGATATCGTCCAGGTCTGGCAGCAGGTGCTTGGGATAGATGACATATCCTCGGTAAAAGATTTCGCTCTGGAGTATGAACTTCTGATAAACTCAGCCTATCCCATGCCCGGTTTTGAGGAATTGCTGCTGGCTTGCAAAACCCGCAAGATGCCGATGGGGATTATCTCCAATGCGCAGTTTTACACCGTTGATGTGCTCGAACGGTTTCTCGGGGCAACCCTTGGGCGGCGGGGGTTTGATCAACGGTTGCTCTTCTTCTCCTGGCGCGAGGGATATGCCAAGCCATCGAGCGTTATGTTCAAACGGGCCAAAACGGTCCTCGTCGACATGGGTATTCCGGCTGCGTCTGTCCTGGTTGTGGGCAACGACATGCGCAACGACGTTCTGCCTGCCTCATCTGTGGGGTTCAAGACCGCGCTTTTTGCCGGGGACCGACGATCGTTGCGTCTAAGAGCATCCGATGGTCGGTGCAGCGATCTATCACCGGATTTGATCGTCACCGATCTACGACAACTGATCGCTGGAACCGGCCATTCTTAAACATGAGGTTGTTATGGAAAAATATCTCGACGTCTTGCCCACGTTCGTGGATCAAATACGAAAGATTCGTGAAATCATCATCAGCAATATCGTCCTCATCGGACAGATTCCTGCCCCCACCTTTCACGAGCGAAGGCGCGCGGAGTGCTTGGTGGAACGCCTGGCCGAATTTCAGGTGGACGAGTGCAGCATCGATGATTTCGGCAATCCCATCGGTTTGATTCGTGGTGCATCGGCTGAAAGGCAGTCCATCTTTGTCGTGGCCCACCTCGACACCTTTTCAGAAGTGGAGGCCGACCAGCACTACGAGGTGACGGATAAAATTATCAGCGGCATCGGGGTTTCGGACAATTCGGCGGCCGTAGGCGTCCTGGCTTCCCTGCCGGAGGTATTCAGACGGTTGGGATTAATGTTTGAATCGGATATCGTTCTGGTTGCGCCTGTCCAAACCATCGGCAGAGGAAACCTCAAGGGTATCCGCCAACTTCTCGAGGCATGGCCCACGCCGATCCAGGGTGCCATCTGCCTGGAAAGCGTGGAACTGGGGCGACTCAATTACTCTTCCAATGGCATGATCCGGGGCGAAATTAGTTGCAGTATCGCCTCGGAAAAGCAAATCGGCAGGCACCACAAACCGAACGCGATTCTGGTTATCAACGAGGTGATCAACGCGATCCTCAGACTACGCTTGCCCCAGAAGCCACGTACGCAGATTGTCATCGGCAAGATTGCCGGCGGGTTCAACCATGGAAAAATAGCTTATAACGCCAAAATCGGTTTTGAAATCCGCAGCGATGCCGATGCAATGGTCAAAGAACTCTTTAGCGATATCAGGGATATCGTCGATGAGACCAACAAGGCTTTCGCGGTTGATCTGAGACTCAACCGCATTAGCAATCTGAATGCAACCCATCTGCGATACAATCACCCGCTGGTCAAATGCGCCTCCCGGATTTTGAACCGCCTGGGCGTGCAAGCCGTGAGTGAGCCCAGTGAAACGGCCTTGTCCATTTTTTTGCAGCGCAAGATTCCGGCAGTCACCTTGGGATTAAGCCGTGGGGACAACTATCATCAGGATGGCGCCATGATTGAAATCGAGCCGATGTTCAAAGGCATTGCTCAAGTATCGGCACTGATCACGGCCATGGACAATGGGGTGTGTGATGAATAAAAAGTGGATCGAATCAAACACGTTTCACCATTCCGAATTCAAGGACCTCGATCGCCTGGTTAAGGCCAAACAGCGGAAAAAAATTTCCATCTCATTGTGCCTGCCCACGCTGAATGAGGAAAAGACCATCGCCAAAGAGATCGTCATCATGAGATCGGAACTGATGACGCGTTACCCGCTTATCGATGAGATTGTGGTTATCGATTCCGGATCGACGGACAAGACCCGTCACATCGCCCGATCCTACGATGTAACGGTTTACGAGGCCAATGACATCCTGCCGCACCTGGAGAAATTCAAGGGGAAAGGGGAGAACCTGTGGAAGGCACTGTTTGTGACCCGGGGAGACATCATTGTTTATATCGATGCGGACATTAAAAACATTCACCATCGGTTTGCCTACGGGCTGTTGGGGCCGTTGCTGCTTTCCGATCGCATCCAGTTTACCAAGGCCTTTTACGACCGCCCCATCTCTCTGGGAGACAACAAGCTGCGGCCCACCGGTGGCGGACGAGTCACGGAGTTGGTGACACGGCCGCTCTTTTCGCTGTTCATGCCGGATCTGACCCAGTTTCTGCAGCCGCTTTCCGGAGAGTACGCGGGATATCGCAGCATCTTCGAAAGCATTCCCTTTCACATCGGCTACGGGGTGGAAACCGGAATGCTTATCGACATCTATGAAAAATGGGGTCTGGATGTGATGGCCCAGGTCGATCTTGACCGTCGCGTGCACAAGAACCAGGATACAAAGGCACTGGGGCGGATGGCCTTCGTGATCATCAAGACATTCATGAACCGTCTCCGGAAGTTGAACCGGGTGGACATCAAACAGGAAATCTTCGATGAAATGATCCAGTACAGCCTGGTCCGTGACGCGCTTCGACCTGAGATGCATGTGTTGGAAAAGTTCGAGCGGCCACCTATGGCGCAGATTCCTGAATATATGGAAAAATACGCTGCCAAGGAGTCAAACTAGTTGGATATCACGTAATAAGGAAGCCAGACGCGGCTGTTTTCAGAATCCCAGCATGATTATTGACCCTGCACGTTATGATGGGCTTGTCTTTCCCATGTCCTTTCAATCCGCTGTACACTGCATTTAATCGAAAAAAACAGCGCCATGAAAAAACATCCTACCGCTGTGCAGATGCCCGGTATCGTGCTTATAGATATGACTGGTGACAGTTACGGTTCGAGTTTGTGATCAAAAATAACCATCAACCCCGTGAACATGCGCTATTCTGCATGGTAATTCGGCGCCGGTAAAACGGACCATCACCACCATTGATTGACGTGTTTCAGGACAAGAAAGGATGGGTATGAGCGAAAAAAAGATAGCCGGATATATCAAATCAGAAAATGTCATTTGGTTTGTCGTGGCTTCTCTGCTGATCGGATTTGTGACGGGAGTCGCCTTCGGTATTTATAAAAGTGGTACGATCGCCGATCCCCATGAATCGGAACCATCGGCGGATATGGATATAGAGCGGCAACAGGCCATCGACATGCTCAAGGCACAGACCGAGAAAAATCCCCGGGACATCACGGCCTGGATTGACCTGGGACATCAATATTTTGATGCCAACCTTCCGGAACCGGCCATCGACGCCTATGAAAAGGCGCTGGCCATAGCGCCGGACGACGCCAATGTCTGGACGGATCTAGGCGTGATGTACCGCAGAATCGGCAGCCCGGATAAAGCGGTTGATGCCTTTGACCGGGCCATCGCGATCGATCCCACCCATGAGATTTCACGGTTCAACAAGGGGATCGTCCTTTTCCATGACCTCAAGGATGAGAAGAATGCTCTGGCTGCCTGGGAGTCATTGCTGGCCCTCAACCCCAATGCGAAGTCACCCGGCGGCCAAACCGTGCGGGAACTGGTTGACCACATCAAACAGAAACACGAAGATTCTAAATGAATAAAGCGCAGTGCAACCAATCCACACTGATCAGAAAGGGCAGGGTATTTGATTTTTACGCGGAGACCATCACCTTGCCCAACGGCGTTAGCTTGGATATGGAAATTATCCGGCATCCCGGTGCGGCTGCCATTGTACCGGTGATGGATGACGGTTCGGTTTTACTCCTCAAACAATATCGCCACGCGGTAGGCGGTTTCATCTGGGAAATTCCGGCAGGCACCCTGGACCCGGGTGAAGACGCCCGTCAATGCGCCGAACGGGAATTGGTTGAAGAAACCGGATACGCGGCCCGGCATTTCGAACGGTTGGCCGACATCACTCCGCTGCCGGCCTACTCGGACGAACGCATTCATCTTTTCCTGGCCACGGGTCTCACCCCGGCGGCACAGAAACTGGATGAAGATGAACTGCTCTTTGTTCATCGGGTGGAATTGCGCCTGGCCGTTAACATGATCGCTGAAGGTGACATTCAGGACGCCAAGACCATGGTCGGTCTGCAACTGGCCGCAAACCGATTGGGATGATGAGAAAAATTACAGTCATTCACGCGAACATGCACGCCAGCTTTCTCGGTTTAAGCCTCAGGATTTAAAATCAAAGGTTTCAACCATGTTTTCTCGTCAAATCTAAAAAGGGGAAGACTGTGCCTCATTCAAGCCATCTCAAAATGAATTTCATTTTGATACTTCTCCTGGTTTCTCCTCTAATCCTGCTTTTTTCTTCCACACCAGGCTTTACCATCCCAAATCGCATTTCAACGGACAGGCCTCTTTTATTCGGCGGAAACAGTGATTTTGCGCCTTTTGAATTTCTGAATTCAGACGGAATGCCGGACGGATTTACAATTGATTTGTTAAAGGCGGTTGCCCGGCAAGAGGGATTGAATGTCAAATTTGATCTAGGCATATGGAGCGATGCCCGCAGCCAATTGAAAGACGGCAAGATTGATGGATTAACGGGCATGCTCTATTCAAAAGAGAGGGATAAATCCTTTGATTTTTCCGTACCGTATTTAGTTGTTCCCTATATGGTTTTTATTCGCAACGGTGCACCCTTCACTTCAATCAAGGAACTCAAAGGCAAAGAAATCATCGTTGTTAAAGATGTTTTTGTGTACGATTGGGCGACTGAGAACAGGGTAACGGATTCGCTCATTATCGTGAAAGAGGCCACCGACGCCCTGAAGCTATTGGCATCCGGCAAACATGATTGTGCCGTTCTTCCTCGTCTGCATGGGCTTGACCTCCTGAAAGATTTAAAGCTCAACAATATAGAGACCTTCGGCCCGCCGATTCTGGTAAAACACCTTTGTTTTGCAGTAGCTGAAGGCAATTCCAATCTGTTGGCCGAACTCAACGAGGGGTTGTTTGCTATTCATCACTCCGGTGAGTATGACGAGATCTACCTGAAGTGGTTTTCGGTCCATGAACAAGAAAAGCGCATGGGCAGATTAACAACCTATGTGTTGCTCATGGTTGGCACAATTATCATTATATTGTTGACCTTTATTTTCTGGAACTGGTCTTTGAAACGCAAAGTCGCTCAGAAAACTGAAGAGCTGTGCCAAAATGAAGCGCGGCTCAACCAGATCGTTGAAGGAATCCCAATCCCCACTTATGTGGTTGATGAAACGCGCACGGTCACCCATTGGAACAAGGCCTGTGAAATATTAACCGGTGTGGCAAGCGATACGATCATCGGCACAAAAAAATACTGCTCGAGTTTTTACGGCAACCGACCATATGCGACCATTGACCTGCTCATGGACCATGTCCTGACCAAGCGCATCCAACAATACCAGAATACGACATACAGGGAATCAACGATCGTAAAGGGCGCCTTTGAAGCCGAATGTTATCTTAAAAACATCGATGTGAATGGTAAATGGCTCTATGTGACTGCGGCACTGCTTAAGGATCAGGCCGGAAAAGTTGATGGTGCCATCGAGACCTGGCAAGATTTAACAGCGTACAAACAATTGGAAAAGCAGCTCATTCAATCCCAAAAGATGGAGGCCATCGGCACCCTGGCTGGCGGGATTGCCCACGATTTCAACAATATCCTATCGGCGGTAATCGGATATGCCGAACTGGCAACAATGGACATTCCCAAGGAGTCATCCACGCACAATCACCTGAAAAAAATTCTTTCCGCAGGCCTGCGAGCCAAAAAGCTGGTCAATCAAATCCTCACTTTCAGTCGTCAAACTGAAGATAACCCCCAACCAGTTCAATTATCTGTGATCGTAAAGGAAACGCTTGAATTTATGCTGCCCTCACTTCCCCCCTCCATCGAAGTCAGGCAAAATATCCAATCCGACGGGTTGGTGATGGCTGATGATACCCAAATTCATCAGGTGGTGATGAATCTGTGCACGAACGCAAGCCATGCGATGTTGGATGAAGGGGGGACACTTAGTGTTGGCGTCTCCGAGGTAAAGTTAGATAGAAGCCAAATCAATACTTCCGTCGATTTAAATTCAGGTCGATTCATCCGATTAACGGTGGAAGACACTGGGCACGGAATTCCATCAGAGGTCCAGGATAAAGTGTTTGATCCATTTTTCACAACCAAAAAAAAAGGTCAAGGTACTGGAATGGGACTTTCAGTTATCCACGGCATAGTAAAGCGATATGGTGGGCAAATCGATTTTGACAGTCAACCCGATAAAGGCACCGTCTTCAGGGTGCATTTACCGCATTTCACCGGTGAACCCATGTTTAAAGACGGGGAAACATGATAGTACGCAAGAAACCTTAAGGAACCACCAAACGCGTGCAAAGCGCTCAAAATTACGATCCCTTGTCCCACTCTTTTAACCCGCGCAGCAGGCACAGCATCCCCAGAAAAGTCAGTATGCCTGATATGCAGCCTGTGGCAAGGATGCCGCCGGCCTGCCATACCGCGCCACCCATCAGCGCCCCGAGCACTCTCCCGATGCCTGCTGTGGCAAGAAAACCGGACATCATCGTTGCCCGGAATCCGGGCAGTATCTCGGTGCAAAGGGTTAGACTGGTGACCATGGTGAATTCGAAAATGAAGAAAAGAATAGCCAGGCCGGTCAGGGCCGCCGTCAGGGACGTGTCCAGAAAAGGCAGCGCAACGTAACTCAGGACGGACAGGCTCAAACCGGCAATCAGAGCGCGCTTCAAGCCGAAGCGGTCGGAGACGGCGGCGGTGAGGCCTTCTCCCAATAGTTCGGCCACACCGATGAGGCTGGTTCCCAATCCCAGGGCAACGATGCCCAGCCCAAAGCTTTTTTCCAGCCACGCCCCATATACCACGAATAGATTGTCGTTGGCCGCACTGATAAAAAAGACATACCCCAGAGCACCCAATGCCGGCTTGTTGGCGATCAGGCGCGAATAGGCGCCGAGGTATTCAACGGGTGATATTTTTTGACTTGCCGGTTCAGGCTCGTCGGGGATGATAAAAAACAGGGCGACGGCACCGATGCATCCCAACCCGCCCATAACCAGAAATGGCGATTGCCATCCATACCGGTCCATGAGAATGGCCACCAACGGGATGCCGATCAGGGTGCTGGCAGACCACGAGGTCTCCATGATGCCCATCACCAGTGCCCGCCTGCGGTAAGGTACCCGGTTGCCGACCCACGCCTGCACGGCCGGATCGAATATGCTTTTGCCAAGTCCGGCCAGAAACATGGCCACCAGGACGACTGCATATATGGGGAAAATGGCTGCGGCCAGCATGCCGGTTGCCAGCATCGCCATCCCGGCGATCATCATTTTTCGGTATCCCAGTCGGTCGGACATGGGACCGATAAACGCGCCCAGCAGGGACGTCACCTGGTTGATGGCAATCAGGGAAGTGATCGCAGACAGGGAGACGCCAAGTCCGCGGCTCAACACCGGTGCAAATGGGTAGACAAAGCGCCTGGCGGTATTGAGCACCAGCCGGAAAAAAGTGGTGCCCACAATGGGCAAAAAGATGTTTGTTGGGGTCGTTGGGTTCATTGGGTTCAGTTATCTGAGAAGCGTGCCGCCAGGATCAGATCGATGTGATCCCGCTCGAACGTGTAGCGGGTATTGCAGTGGTGACATCGAATCTCAACGGGAAAAGGGCCTTTCTCCTGAATATCCTTTAATTCGTCGATGGGCAGCAGTGTGAGAACATTGCGGATCTGGTCACGGTTGCAGTGGCAGATGAAGCCGACTTTGCGTCTGTCAATGAAACGGGGCGAGTATTCTCTCAGATGGCTGCGCACCAGGTCCTCCGGTGCGGTTCCTTCTGCCAGTAAGGCGGCAATGGATGGCAGTGCAACCACTTGAGCTTCGATCCGCCGGACCACCGCATCCTCGGCGTCGGGCATGGCCTGCAGGAACATCCCGCCGGCAGCTGCCACATTCCCCAGATTGTCGAACTTGACGCTGAGACTGAATGAGGTGGGAATCTGCTCAGAGGTGAGATAATAGTGGGCCAAATCTTTGGCCAGACTGCCGTGGGCCATCATCACCTTGCCGGTGAAGGGTCGCTTGGCACCGGCCAGGATTCTGGTCACCGATATAAATCCGGCTCCGAAAAATGGAGAGAGGTTGAAGTCTTCCAGGGGCTTCTCAACAGGGATGGGCACATTTTTTAAAAACCCGCGCACCTCGCCGGCGGCATTGGCTTCGACCACCAGGCCTTTGACGGGGCCGGAGCAGTCAACCTGCAGCCCCAGGCGGTCTTTGCCTTTGAGGCTGGCACCCATCAGACAGGCCCCTAAATAGGCGTGTCCGAGCACCAGCGTTTCGAGGATGCCCAGTACGTGATTCTGGCGCATCTGGTTGATCATCCGGCTGCCGTTGAGCACAGCCCCGCGAATGGTATCATCGGCCATTAGGAATGAATGCAGGCAATCTTTCTCACGATCGATTTTTGTCGGTTGGCTGTTTTCAGTTATTTTCTTTTCCATGGGCAGGCATAGCTTTTTTTGGTGTAAGCAGATCAGCGATCTGACCGCATCCTGAATTTAACCCGGTTGCGAGTATTTTTCACATTTGACAACCAAAGGCTCTGAAGAATGGGCCCGTGCAACTTACGGTTGCGCAATAGCCGATCGGTTTATTTCAGGCCCATTGTATGTCGCGCACGTTCAATTCTATTTTTAACTTGTTCTCTATTGCGCATTTTTGACAAATTGGTGAGCAGTCCCGACGCCTCGGTGGGCGACTCCTTGCGGCTGTCCAGCAAGAGACGATACCAGTAGGGGATCTCAGCGCTGAAACAGGAGACCAGGTCCACGGCATGCTGCCGGGCCGCTCGCAGCATCGCATCAGCACGGTTTTGTGCGACCCGTCTATCCGGTTCGGCTGATTCATTAATCTGCGCCAGGTATCGAGTGAGTTCATGGTCAAGCTTGCGTTTGGTACTGTTGTAGCGAACGATAGGCCTGATCCACAGCCTGGCGATGATATATCCCAGCAGGCCGGCAATGAAACTGGCACCGGCGGCAATCAGCAGTGATGAATCCATGGGTATCCCTATTTTAACCGGCGTGCCGGTCACGAAACCGCTGGTACTCAACCATGCGGGCCGCCGCCTTTACCGCCCGTTCAGGCGTTTCGTAAAACACGCCTTTCAGATCATAGCCGTTGATCCGATAGACCGTGGCATCCTTTTCATCGGTGAGCAGACTGACCCCAAAGACCGGCTTGCCGTATTTTTCCATCAACCCTACAATCTGCTCGATGTAGCTGTTTTCGAAATCAACAAACGCATGCACGGCGTCATCCAGGAACTCCCGAGTATAGGACCGATCGGCGTTTTCTACTGAATCGGCCAGCCGTTTGAGAAAAATTCGGCGCCCGAGGATGCCCAGGTTGATGACCGCGTCACAGCCATTCCATTGAAGCAATGCTTCCATGACGGTCAAGGGGATGGACGGGTCGTTTTCCCCAACCAGATCGATGGGGTTGGACCGGCTCCAATAGGGCGGCAGGATTGTATCGATGACGGCAATTAACTCCGCGGAGAGATCCGGTACTTCCAGGCCGAACTGATTGCACAGATCGGCAGTGACCACGCCCCATCCACCGCCCAATGTCATGATGGCGATGCGGTTGCCCTTCGGAAGCGGCAGGGAGGAAAAGGCGGCGGACAGGTCCAGTAGTTCCATGGGTTGGTCCACCTTGACAATGCCCGCCTGCTGGCACACCGCATTGAACAGCCGGGTGTCGGATGCCATGGCACCCGTATGACTGGATGCCGCCCGGTTGCCTGCCCGGGTCTGGCCGCCTTTGAGCAACACGATGGGTTTTTTCTGGCTCACCCGCCGCGCGCTTTCGAAAAAGCGGCGGCCCTGCTTGACACTTTCAATGTAGAGCATCACGGTTCGGGTGAGTTCATCGACTTCAAATCCTTCCATGTAGTCTTCGATGGTGATCATGGCCTCATTACCGGAGCCGGAAAAGGCCCGGATGCCGATGCCCTGCGCTTCGGCAAAGGCCAGCAACTGGGTTCCCATGTTGCCGGACTGGGCAACCACCGCCGTGGACCCTGCCAACGGGCGGACCGACGTCCCCGTGCAGAAAAAATGGATGTGGGGATTGCAGATGCCCATGGTGTTGGGCCCGAGGATGAGAATTCCTGCAGCCCGTGCTTCCAGGGCCAGTTGCCTTTCCAGCGCCTTGCCGTCGGCACCGGTTTCACCAAAACCCGATGTGATCAGCACCATATTTTTAACCCCCTTGGCCTTCAGTTGGGGGATCAGGTTCATGCTGCCAGCGGCAGGCACGGTTAC
>RCNC010001282.1_pt1 | contig 16811 bp, 5 predicted proteins | sample 2041301 | NCBI WGS metagenome assembly RCNC01 (sample SAMN09708231, study PRJNA481090) | Marine sediment metagenome, whole genome shotgun sequencing project. | biome: marine sediment; feature: ocean; material: sediment; isolation source: Sewage treatment plant 13A marine sediment (STP13A) ... | reverse complement strand
AAATTTCAGGAAAAAAATCCAGCACCGGTGGCGACGGTGGCGGTAAGGCATCGAGTTGGCCTTCCAGATTAATCAAGCAGGCAAGGTAGCGTAACGGTTTGCAGGCAACACGATCGAACTGGGGCAGTCGATTAGCCATCACTACGGCAAGGAAACCATCGTCATCTCCCATCGCAAGTTCGGTATCGCTGATATCCACTTGCCGAACATGTGCAAGCAGATGAAGATCCTGCTTCGTGGGGAATACCTTCGTTACCGTGGTTTGAGGAACCGATAAATACACGCCTGTGGGTGTGTCGTTATAACCGGACAAAGTCACACCTTCAGAGACACACTCAGCAACCGGTACTTCCTCGGAAATAGATCCTTCCGACTCGGCAATGACTACCAATGCCAGCCAGGGGGTATTAGGGTCTGCATCAACTTCGCGCTCCCATGGCAAGGTACGGCGTTTAATCACAATTTGCGGTAATCGGCTTTCGTAGGCACCTTCGGAATTGGCCGGTGGGAAGGTCGACAAGATTTGATCGGGAGGTAAACGAAATCGTGGCGACATTACGCGTATGTGCGTCTCGTGGTCTTCCGTCGCATGATGGCCGCCGTCTCCGTCTGGAATTTGTTGCTCACCCTCAAGTACATAGTCATCGGCCGGCAGCGGCGGTTTTGCCCGGCTGTGTAATAAAAAATGCCCTTTACTCACCATTATCCGAACTCCCGATTTGTCGTTGTTCGATTTATATTCATGTCACTCTAGCCCGCCTTTCGCTTTAGCCTTTTGGTGGCTGTTGCTTTACGACTGGTTTTCTTTTTCGTCTTCTTTTTGGATTTTTTCCTGGTGTTTGATCCTGACGATCGACCTGGTTCAACTGGCCGTGGTTGAGGCGTCCATTTCAATTTCACGGCCGCGCCTGGCCCGGGTGCAAGCGGTTGCACAAGTTGATCAAACGAGTAATTTTCAATTTGATTGACGACAGAATCTGCCGCTCGGGCAGAAGCCATTACTCCCGCGATACGAAATCCCGCCTGACGTGCAATCGACACAGCAATGTCTGGCTGCTGCTTCCCTTTCTGAGCCTGCAGTTCATACACCAGCAAACTGCGATTGCCCATACTGACCAGTACAGGTGGTAACGGTAATCCGTCCGGTCCGATGGCCCGATCAGCGCCTTTCAATCCAAGCGCTAAATTGTTTTTCTCGGCATCATCAATGCGAGCGTCATCAATCAGAATCATCACCGTGCGTATGGCTACATTAAACCGCGTAACCACCAACGGTGCGCCTTCAATTAACTGTGCAGCCGGTATCCAACCCGCGCGAAAGCGTTGTCGGGTTTTTCCAGCGCTGCTGCCTTCTGCACATAAACAGCCACCATTGAGCAGTGCACTACCCCACCCAATGTAAGCAAGCGCTTGGCCGTCGTGCCAGCCATGCAACCCAGGGGCGGCGTGGTTTCGATCAGGCGGCGTGCCTTTTGCCAAAACGATCAGACGCTCAGTGCCCTTTGGAATTGCGACACCGGCCTTGTCGATTGCAGAATCACTCAAAATGCGCCCACCGGATGCCATCGCCAACAAACGGGCCGGCCCGCCGGTTGCCGATAATCTAGGTCGTGGCGCATCCACATCAACATCTCGTTCAGCATTGGGTAAACGCAGCACGGCGACTTCACCTGCGCTTAAGGTGGTCTGTGTTGCTATCCGCGGACCAGCGTTTGCTTGTGCATTGGCAAAGGGCGCTAAGCATCGTACCGATCGTTCATTGGAAAAATCCTTGACGGAGCCGAGTTGCTCGTTGATTGCCATCAATCGTTGCTGGCTGGCAAATGATGCACCGCGAGTCGCCACCGCACCCAGCCCCTGTGACTGGCCGCGACTAAAGGGCACCGTAGTCGATGCCACAACGGTCTCTTGCGAAACGGCGGCAGGGGTTGCTGCACGGATTAATTTTGCCGGCACCGCCCAGTCAAAGGCCGCTTCGATTTCAGCGAACCTGGGCGGCGCAGTTGCCACCAATCGACCCGCGTCGCTCACGGTGGTTCGAATTGATGGAATTTCCTGTGCAACTTCAGCGGTCAACACGGCTATCGCATGCGGTGCTCTGACCGTCGCATCAATCGGCGGCTTCACGACGCCGGGGGGTAAATCGATTACAGGTCCGTCCGGTTCTTCCGCTGCGATATTTTCGGCCAACGACCCAAGTCGGGGCGGCGCCTGTCGGTCACGCTGTAAAGCCGCAAGTGACGTTTTTCCATGCCCACCAATGGCCATCCACGGTTTCGCTTCAGCATACATTTGCGCCACGGATGCCACGTCAGGAACAACCCCTACCAGCGCGGCGGCGTCAGCCACAAAACGGGTGCGTTCGTCACGTGCGAGAATAAACGGTAACGGTTTACGCGGACCGGATTCAATCTGGTGATAGGCCATTTCCTGCGGCAAGCTGTCTTCGATCTCCGCAACCGCCTCAAAATACAATCCATCGACTGCCTCAATAACTTCGCCTTTAGGCACTTTGCGATCATCATCTTCCTGCGGATTTCCCCACACCCCTACCGGGAAACCATCGGCGCGATGCACCTGATAGTTGAGCACGTGTAAATGTTCGTCGTCGTCGCTGTCACGTAAGCGCAACACTAAGATCGTGTACGCAGAGGAATCGCCGATAGGCGCGATGCCAATATCACGGCTCGGTGCATGTCCGATGGTGGCGTGAATACCTACTTTCACGGCTTGGGTTGGCACTAGCGTGGTGACATTAAATTCAAACTCGCTTAACACCTCAAACGGTTTTTCGAGTGACCCATCCGCGGTGCCTCCTTCCGCGCTACCCTCGCCCGGACCCGGTGGCAACGTACCCTTACCCGTAAGCGCGGTGACACAGCGCGCTACACCGGGTGATGTCTCTTCTAAATACTTGGGTACAAACTGATTCCAGGTCAGATAGACCTTTTCGGCTTTTTGAGTATCGCCAAATTCAACAGTCAACTCAATAGGACCAACTTCAAAGGTAGCGACACCGCGAAATTTTGGCCCTTCCACTTTAATGCGCGCACCCAGTGAAATCGAAATGGTAATTTCACCAATCCACACATCGATCGTAATGCCCGCTGCAATGCGTGCATAAACTTCTACTTCAAATCGGAAAGGATCAAAATAAACAATGCCATCAGCACCAAACTTAACTTCCGCCCATGCGGGGCCAAACTTGGCTGAAGCCTCGAGTTTGCCACCCACCATCAGGGCTTCAGAGGTCAACGCAAAATAGTTTTCACCTTTAATGACAATGGCACTGGCAACCTGCCAGTTAAAGCCAAGGCGTGGCACGACTGGGTAACCATCGCGATGAAAGCTGGGATGAAATCCACCCATACTAAGCACAAACTCACCAGCACGTGGGCCATCAAACCAGGAAACAAACGCGAATCCACCTGTCAGGCGTACCGACTCGTGTAGCAACCAGGAGTTATCGGTCAGTTGCGCCTGGATCCACAACACACCCTCTTTGGTTGAGAATCGTACGATCAATCCAAGCTCAATCGATACCAATGCAATCTCTGGTCGCGGCAAGGCCAATCGTGCAAGACCCAGGAGTGACAGTTCAAATCCGTCGCCAATTTTCACCGCCACAACGGCAATGCCATCAACCAAAGCAAACGAATTAAAACTAATCCCTGCAGCAAACCAGAAGTCGCCACGTTTCATTGGAAATGTGTCGCGCAGCTCGATCAGTTCCTGCATGGGATCGCCCGTCGAACTGGCTGATGGATCAAGTGCGCGGATGAAAATGAATTCATCGAAGTTATTCAGTTCAGTGGGAATAATTAAATCGCGGTTAATGCCAATGCCGCCGCCGATCCCGGTTAAGAAAAACGCAGGGGGTCCGCCAATCGGACCATTGATTGCACCGAAGGCGAAAAAAGCCGTGAACTTCTCACCGTTGTCCACGCCGGTGCCATAACCGCCATAAATGGAAATTCCATAAGTCGCAAAACGCGCCATCAGCATGCCGATGTATTCGACAGTATCTCCGCCGCCAAATTTACGCAGGCCGCCCGCCAGGGAAATGCCCGCCATGTCTGCCTCAATCGCAAGTCCTGCAAGATCGACACTCCAGCGACTCGGATCAAAAATGGAGGCATCGGAAGAAACTACGAAGGTCAGACGCAAGTCATCCACCGAAGCGGCAAGACCTGAAATCGACACACCGCCGTCCAGAAGCAGGGATATATCAATCAACTTGTCATTGGCGACGGTGGTATCAAGGCCGATCTGTTCGATATATATCGGTCCGAAGCCTTTTTGAATGGGTAACCACCAGGGACCATCACCGTCGCCGGCGCGTAAAGAAAATAGCAGAGGGTCGGACCCGTGTTTTTGAATCGCAAGCGCTGGACTGAAACCGGGTGCCAGTTGCTCGTTACCACTGCCTGCATCTGCGACCATGCCCTGTGCAACCGGATTACCGCCAGAGGCACCGGATACACCCACAGCCAAATCACTGAACTGTACCTGCACACCTCCTGTCAGTTCTGTTGCGCTTACGCGTCCAAGTACGTGCAGTGCGATTGAACCCAAGCTAATGCCCGCTTCCAGCAGAGGCGCGCCGTTACGTGCAAAGCGCACACCCAAGCCATCTACAGCAATGCTCGGCGCAAAGTCATCCGTCGTTGCATTTAAAAATCCAAGGGAAAGCCCTGCAGCTGGTGTGTCCTTGATCCAGCGAGAATCTGCTTCGAGTGAAATAACGATATCGTCACTGCTTAAGTCAATTCGACCATTGATACCCAAAGTGAGCTGGACGATATTTGTACCGCTTACGTTCATTCCGACCGTCAGCCCACCACCAACATTGATATCAATACCGGCACCGGCCACATTTTTCAGCAGTTGTTTGAGCCGGTTTAGCATCGGCACCAGCTGGAACATATCTTGAAACAGCAGTGGGTCGAAGGCATTGGCCGCGACGGTATTTTCGAGAAAAACCCCTTTCAACAAGGAACGTACTTTCTTATTCCCAGGCGCCGGTAGTTGTTTGTCCAGTAGCTGTGTCACTGCAGGCGCCGACAACGTGAACTGACCCAACAGCTGCACAACAGCCTCAATCAATGCCAACGCGATTTTGTCTGGATCCGTGTGCTCACTAACTCCGTCAATGGCGTAGAGCGTGAAGGAACTGCTGTCGATCAACCATCGCCCTTCAACGCCGCGTATTCGATCCGCATCAAAGGCAAGCCCGATGCCAATCGATCGACCGCCAACGGGAGCATTACCTACGGCAATGTCTACGTAAGGGCGAATAGTCAGGCCGCCTGCATCAATATCACCGGGCCCGACTCTTGCGAATAGCGAATCCAGGCCCGAATTACTGAACGTGGCATCGCAGGTGAGTTTGCCGGCTCCTGGTATCGGGCTCACGTCGACGCCAACTGCGACTGCAAAGGGTGCAGTTTGTAATCCCAGACTGAAGCCACCGACATCGACGGTAATGACGCCCGCAATAAGTGACGCATTCACAGGTGCTGGTAGCAGCGGGCCAATCGCGGTAACCAATGCATTCAGTGCCGCTGTCGTCAGACCAGGCAGCGCGGCAGCTAAAGCGCCAGCCGGGTCGCTTGCCCATGTCTCCAAGGCAGCGCCGTCAAACCTTGCGGGTGCCCCGCTGCGCAGTGCCATTGCATCACCAATTTCTGCAACAACAGCGCCGACCTGTGCGGCAAGTCCAGGTGGCGTCTCGTCGGTGAGTGCATCGAGAAGTAAAGGCAGTGCCTGTGTAACCGCTGCGCTGGTAATGCTGCCAAGACCTGGCGGGTCCGGGTAAATTGAAATGTCCGGGCCGCTGGCAGGTCGTAAGAAAAGCTTAAGCCCGCCGTTAAGTTCAACATGCAGTGCCTGACGACCAGGGCTTGCACCTTCAAGTCCGACCGACAGTGCGATCCCAGGTTGCGGTGCGGTTCCGTTGGGCAATGTTAAAGTGACATCTCCCGACACCAGCAAGCGACCAGCGGCTGTCGGCACCTGTGCAAAGCCGCTGGTATCGAGCGACAGCGCCAGCCTTAAATCTCCGCCCGGGCTGTCGGCTTTTATTTGTACACCGTTTGCCAATGGCCAAACACCTGCGCCTCCGGCGACCCCCAGGATGGGTTTAAAGGCGTCCATCAAGGCGATGACTTTTGCCGGTGCAATGCTAAACGCACCGCTAGTGCCATCACCCAGTGCGCCCGCATGCCCCAACCAGCCCACCGGGTTTTCAAGTAACTCCAGCGGAATTTTGACCGAGCGCTCACCATTCACACCAACCGCATTCAACAGTCCAAACGCATCGTAAATCGCATCAACAATCGGCTGCGCAAGTTCATCCAAATCACGCAGATAAGACAAGCCGACTCTGGCAAGCTCCGCTGGTGCCATTCGCGACACCATGCCAAGCAGCGCATCACCGTCCGGATTGGGCCACAGTGGAATCACTTGCGAGGAATTTGCTTCTGTCACACCAGGTCGTTCACGTACCAGTTCAATGGCAAACGGATCATTGCCCAGTCGGATACCGACGCCGCCCGCAATGGCACCCGATGCTGCCTGCAATTCAAAACTGAATTGCGGGGCACTGCCTGCGCTAACTCCCAGTGAAATTTGCCACGGCAACAGACCTTTTGAACCGGGGACGCCACTCAACGTAAGGTCAAGTGAACGCGTTGCCAGGTCGATACTCAAACCGGGCACCTGCAATACAAGATCATTTATTGCGGTTTGTAATTTTGTACGGTTAAGCGCATTGGTCAGACTGTCTGTTACGTGTTGCGCGGGTTCGTTAATTAAATGCTCAATCGCATCCGCAACCATACCACCTGCATCATCCAGTAATCCCAAGCCGGACATCAGACTCTTAAGCGTTGCCATCTCGGCGCTTGTGGCATCATTCAATCGACTAGCGACTTGAGAGAGCAGTACGCGTACTTCAGGTAAGGCCGGTGTAACCACATCAGCTGCGAGAGATTCCACGCCGGCTGCGCTGACAACCCAGCGTTCCCGGGTGATGTCGAACACCTTTGGTTCAACCAATACAATTTCAGCTTGCGCCTGCCCGCCCGCTGTCAGCGGTACTGCGATGCTGGCCTGGATGCTACGTAACTCATGCTCAGCCCTTGGACCAGGTCCTCTCTCGGGATCAGGTCCACCGACCAGCCAGCCACTTTCTGCTGCGAGTGACAAAGCTATTTTTAAAGTCTTACCGGTGCGTACCTTTGGCCCGCCAGCTGCAAGCAAATCAAATCCCAGTGTTTCAAGCGTTGCCGTGCCTGATGCGACCAGCCCGTCACCACGAACTTTAAACGGCAATGAAACGCCAACGCCTGTACCACTCGCCTCGACCGCAGTTTGCTGCGCCGCTCGGGTCACCGCGCGTGCCGATAGTCCAGTGGAGACAATCGCTGTTAGCGCTCTGTCGATTACTTGGGAACTCAATAAACCAAACACGGCATGAACACCCAACCCTGCCCGAGGTGCTGGATGTGGAACCGCAGGTGGACGCAGTTCAACACCCGGATCACCCTTGGCTAATAACTTTTCAAACATGCCAAGCAGATCACGACCCGTTGCCAGGTCGGCATCATCGGGTTCGTCGTTATCAATGTCCGGCAGCAGAGCCAGCAACACCCGCAGGGCTTCGGCACCCGGTGCGCTGTCTAGAATAGAAAACGCAACCGGTCCCAGTGGCATGCCAAGCGTTACGACATCGGTGATCGCGTTGACCGTTTCAGCCACCTGACGCGCGGCGTGCCCGGCGCCTGCACCTGCGATTAGTACCACACGACCAAGACCACCAAATACCGACAACACTTGCTCAAGACGTTGACGCTGACCGGTCACGCCATCCAGATCATCTGTTTCAAGCTGCGTCGCGGCCCGCTCACCCAAAGCAATAAACCAGTCACCAGCGGCAGCGTCGGGCGCGGTAAAACTTTCCGGAAGCAATCCTGGTGCGCGCAGATCAAGTAGGCGATCTGCAGGCACTCCCGTCCACGGAAAAGCTTCGTCAACCGCAACGACCTCCACAAAAACACGCACGTCTGGTGTTGCCGAAATGAGTTCACTGACATCAACTTGGGCACCCAAACGATTGGACAAGACATCGTCGAAGCGATGCACCAGCACGCCTGCCGGCGCCTCCACCGGTGGCACAATCAAACCATCGGTGCCGATCCAGCGTTCAAGCAGTGCCTGCAATCCTGCGGCAATATCGTTACGACCCTGCAACATGGTTTGCAAAGATGTGGAGAGTGGGCTTTCGTTAATCAGTGCTTCGGCGAGCGCAGATGGTTGCAAGCCAGTGTTTCCTGGTTGCCAGTCTCTGATCGCATCACCGACATTGGTGACAATATCGAGTCCCGGCCCATGGGGTTCTAACCAGAACGCCAGTGACGGACCCAGGTCATCACCGAGTAACGGTAAGCGATACGGTAAATCCGGACGACCCGCGCCCAGTAAACGCCCGATACTGCAGTGAGTACCCGTCAGCAAACGGGATATCACCACCATTAAATCTTCAATTGACGAAGCCTGGCGGGTTAACAAATCACGCGCCCAGTTTTCAATCGCATTCGCGGGGTTCGCCAGAATATCAGCGAGGCGTAATCGTGGCAGGCCATACAGTGAGGGATCATCAGCAAGATTAGGCCCGCGACTGACCCAGCCAAACGCATTCACCAGATCATTTAGTGCAACGATCGACGATTGCGCCCCAAGCAATCCCAATAAGCGCTCAACGCCATCCCACTGCTCGGGTGTTAACTGTGGAATTCCGTTGGCATCAAAAACAGGCAATGCAATCGGGATATCCTGCCCCCGGAATTCTGCTGTTGGATTTGGCGCCAGGGCCTCAATCCGCACGCCCCGCCCCGGTTGCCACTGTGCAGACAGGCCGATGTGATCGGCCGAAAGCGCGATGGGACCGGCGGCAAAACGCGCACGAGTGTGTCCGCGTGCGCGGGCTTTAAACGAGACACGAATATCCGCAGCTACGATTGCCGCGCCTGCAAGCAGGTCAAGTTCGAACAGGGCTATCGAAAACTCGGTCTCAACGCGCGTGCAACGATCACCTAGCGTATCCACCGCATAACTTGCACCGATGGCAATTGTCAGCTTTTCTCCAGCAGGTTCGCCATAGAGGCGTAAATGCACAGGACCTACCAGAGGCAGTTTCCAAGGATCGGCCACAGTGCCGCTACCACTTACAGGCGTTACCGCTTCCGCAGCGTCACCTAAAAGGCCGCGTAGTGATTCGAGCAAGTCTGGCATTGCTGCCTGATGGTCTTTCAGAACAACTTGCCAGTGCGCACGTAAGGTGCCGAGCGGATCGGCAATGAACGCGGCAAAGTCCAGCGTCGGTACTGTTGGATGTCCGGCGGGTTTGCTTAAACCAAACAAGACTCTTAACGTATCGCCTATCGGACCCAGTTGGGCAATCAGGTCATCGATAACATCGCCCAGGATCGTACCCACCCCATCCACCAGAGCATCCGGCGTGGACAAGTCAAGCGTAGCGTAAGTATTCGTGCCGATAGTGACACCGTCGGCGGCTAACACCAAGACCGGTTTTCTTAATCCATCCAGCGCAATCCCAAAACGAAACCCTGCTACAGCCGGATCGCCTGTGAGCAGTGGTGTGCCACCATCGCCTGTATCCCCTGCATGCACCGAAAGACTGACTTTCGGTAATGCAATGGCGTTGCCTGATCCGAGTTCAATGACAGCAAGATCAGCGGCAAGCTCTGCTTTTAGTGAGCCTGTAGCAATCTTGGCAGACAGTCGTGGAGTCAGCTGGCTGAGCCCGGCAGCACCGGTTACAACATCCAGTGCCAAGGTGATGCTGGCAGGTCCAAGCGGTAGTGTGACGCCAGCAGACGTTGCACTACCACCGAGTAAATCAGCCCACTGTGAAAACCAGGCCGAACGCGCGGCGGCGTCTGAGACGACCTGGTCTAACCAGGTGGCAAGTGCTGACACGCCAATGTTGGCAAAGTCGCTGATCGGTAATTCAGGAATACCAATGCCATCGCGCAGCCCCAGTAGTCCTGCTAATGCTGTTAAGGGCCCGGCTGGTAGTCCAGCCGCCTGCGCCTCGATTAGACCGAGCACCAATTCCAGTGCCATATCGTCCAGAGTATCCAGTGAATTTGACGCCACTGTGATGTCTCTTGGGGATTGGGCACCAGGCAGTTGTAAGGTGCCGAGTGTAATAATAATGTCAGGGGGTTGACTACCGGATGTTGGAACATCCAGTGCTAATCCAATACTGCCCAGATGCGCCTGACCGGGCACCGGTGCAGCCTGGTCAATCAGTATGTCAGTAGAAAAAGTAATCGCACCTTCTGCAGTGCCCAACAAAATCACATCACTAACGGAGTGACCTGTTTTGGCTGTTTTGAAAAGTGGAACATGTAGTCCAGTTTCGGAATCAGGATTTGTTGTTTTAACGCTGACGCCAACGCCGATGCGAACGTGACTGGTGGGTGAATCATCAATGACCAGAAAAAAATCTAGGTTCGGGTCGTCAATTTCCACGATTGGCAACCAGATGCGTCCGCTCACATCCGCTCGACGAATCGAGCCACCCAGCATGTCATCGATAAAGGTCATCAAGGCATCACGTTGATGGTCTTCTGCCAGCATGCGCGCCAGGTAATGATCTGGTTTAGTTAACCAATCATCCTGAAAGTCGCCGCCAGCATCCACCAGACCCATGGCCTTTGCCAGACTATTGAGATCTCCCAGATCTTCAGACCCGAAACTCATTTCCGTGGCCGCCTGTGTGTTAGCTCTTTGCCGAGTCCCACCGTTGGCGGTACACGATCAAATTCATGGCGTGCCAGAGTTTGTAATTGAAGAGCATTCTTTCGCGCTGAAATGGCAATGGGTATCAGCCCTTGTCCATCCAAGTCCACACCACTTTCAGCGGCAAGTACCGCGACAACTTGTAGAAAACTTTGCCAGGCAAACGCGGTGAGCGCTTCACCCCAGATGCTGATTATTTTAACAGGTCCGCGCGGTTGAGACTCAGTGGCCACGACCAGTCCAGCGTCGCGCTCCTTATTTCCAAGGGCAAAAGGCACATGAATCAAACTGCGTTTTGCCTGGTCACAGGAAACCGGAAATGTCACCAGCACAAGACCATCGTCTACGCGTAGACGTACTTTACTGACTTCTACCACTAATTCGCTCTCACCCTGACGCCACAGCAGTGATTCGCCACGAACCGGTCGCATCGCTTCGTGAAACAATGCCTGCGCAGTTTTGCTGTCTAGGGGAATTTTAGGGCCGGGTCGTCCGGCAGGAAGCGGTTTTGGTGGAATCAGGTCCGGGCAGTTTTTGCGAAGCTGTGCCAGTAACTCACGGCATTTTCGATTGAGGGCATCTTGTTCTTTCTTCGTTGGTGAGGAGGGATGTCGCCCAGCATCACTTTGATTTCTTGCGCCCTTGCCCTCCCGCTGTTTTTCGCCAGCAAGGTATTTATCATTGTCAGAAATGCGTATGCGCGCGGCCTCTCTGGCTATTTTTCGCAATCGCGAGCGCACCAATCCTCCTCCTTGTGATCAGCAGATCCCGACGCAATCGCGCAATCGCGATCATCGCTTTCCATTTGCCGCAAACTCCACATGCTCAATCCTTTAGCCACTGAAAACTGCTGAAATCCACTACGTTGTGGCGTTACCTCTCGCCAACGCTGGAATTCCCTGGACCCATCTTTAAATTTCGGTGTGTGCTGTTCTCCCTGCACATTACTGTTTTACTCTTGTTAATTATCTTAGGCGCACCGTGGTAGATGTCCGGACTGCCTTCGTCCTTAATGAACACAAATAAAAATGTGTCTCATTACCAATAACTATAGGCGACAAAAATATTTCCACAGAGAAAATGAAAATACCCCATTAAGTGAGATACCAGAAATTTCATGAATTGGATATGGCAAAATACGCCCTATGATCACTACCAGACCGTCAGGACTTGCTAGGGCACCGCTCTGGTCGGATCACTACTCCGCAGCGGAGCTTTCAAGACTTCTGAATGCCGCAAACAGGGTTTGTAAAAGGAAGGGTAAACAGCCTGAACTGGTGATTCTGCGCAGGTTAAATGTGAGCTGATCGTAAAAAACTCACGCAAAACTCACGCAAAGCCGCGCAGTGAAATATAGAAGATAGACGTAAGTAAAAAAATGGTGGGCCGTGTAAGATTCGAACCTACGACCAATGGATTAAAAGATTCATGCCTGATTTATCAGGTCTTTATTAATCAGTCACTTACGGTGTTTGTCCATTTGCATTGTGCCCGTAAACGCCAGTAAACGCCGGTATATAACAGCTGGTGGGGCACAAAATTGGCACAATTGGATAACAAATTTTCAATTCTTCGCATGTCCGCTTACGGCCAAATAGCGGAAATAATTGTTACAAAAAAATCCAGGTCCTTTCAAATGCTGATTTAGTCAACATCCGAAACCCGACTAAGCGCTGCGGTTTATGAACACGGCTACGAAGTCCGTTATTGCGTGCGTTACATGTCCGTCGCCTATAAGGTCATCACAGAACAACACGTCTCCAGGTTTGAACTTGCGCTTGTCGCCGTCACTGGTCGATATTTCAGCCTCACCCGATAAAACGATACAAATGTAAGGTTGCGGCGCATTGTGGGCTGGTACGTGGATCCCGGCGGGCACTGAAAACGAAAACATGCTTTCAACCACACCAAAATCAGTTTTCAATCCTGTCGGATTTGGAGGTGGACCGAATGCAGTCTCAAGATCCGGGAGATCTTTTTCACCGAAACTAGTCTCGCCGGCTTCATCAGCCTGAATCATGGGATGCTTCATCACTGTCTCCTATTGGGTTTTATCTTTATGGTTACCTGATGACGTGATTATCAAAAAACGGGCTCAAGACCTCTTGCCCGGGCAACGCGATAAACTTCATCAAAGGTCTTCGCCTGATCCCAGGGCGTATCAAAGGGCTCACCTCGAAACTCACGATAAGCCCGTTCGACGTTGAGATAGATTCGTTCGGGGCTAAGCCAGTCTGCGTAAGGACCGAGATCGATTTTCCGCGCAGCCTCGCCGGCTTTAAGTCCTTTATCAAAGAAATCGCGCGACTCGTTGCGAACATATTGCAGGTATTCTCTCATTTCTATCGCACCTTCTACGCCACACAAAGGTCCATGTCCCGGCACGATAACTTCAGGCTTGAGTTCATTCACTATCAGGTCGAGAGTCTCAAACCATTTTTCGTACGTACCCACCCAACCCATGGGCGTACACTGACGGAAGAGCACATCACCTGCAAACAACACACGTTCTTTTGGCATCCAAACGATGGCGTCGCCTATCTGGTGGCAAGGGCCAACATGGATAATGTGCACTTCTGCATCATCAAGAATCAGTTCCAGTTTGCTGTCGAATAACGTGGTCGGTGGAATGAGTTCGACTGCAGAAAAGTCATAGTCTTCCGCAAGTTGGTTAGCCGCTGCGGCTACGCCAGGGTGAATGAATTTCAACAAAAAGCCTGAAACTGTACCATTCGCCGCTTTCATCATTTTCTGGAATTCTTCCGGCTCAGCGACATCTTTCATGCGCTCAGGTAAGCTCCGGTGACCAATGATCTCGGCACCCTCAAAAAGCTGATTGCCAAATACGTGATCCGAATCTTCATGGGTATTGACAACTCGTTTTGGCATCGCCGGCCAAACTTTGCCGAACATTTTGATCATCTGCTGGGCATGAGGGAGGTCCGATTGTGTGTCGATGACCATACCGCCCCCGACGTTGATGAGCCCGGAGTTAGCGTCACAAACCCGGTTCTTTTCGTTGAGCACCGCGTAGCAGCTATTGCTGACTTGCTCCATCTTCATCGTGATCTCGCCTCCGTCTCATCAATCGTACAATTAAATATCGTACAAATCAGTGCATGCAACAGGCGGGTGTCGAAATTTCCTTGTCAAAACACATTGTCTGCCGCATCAGCTTGTTATTATTCTGATGAGTAGAGCAGACCTTCACAAACGTCTGCTCATTGGAAGCGGACGTTCGAGTTTGGTTTAAGTTAGGGCACAAATCAGGCACAATTGAGCTGGCAAACATCAATAGTCTGCACCTTCATTATTTACCGTAAATGAAAGTGCAGAAAACTACGTTCTTGCCAAAAAACTCCTGCCAGTGGTTAGTTTCCCACGCCGCCAATATTTTCTGGCTCAGTCTCCGGTGTGACGGGCGGCCAATCCTTAAACGTCGCCAAGTGTTGAGCAACAGCCGCTTGCGCTGGACCAAACGCCCACATTTTCTGACCCATCCATTTGATGTACATGCCGGATTCTTCCTCTGCCCGTTCATAGGGGTCTTGACGCAAATTGAACAGCAAAGGAGCATTCAGCTCTTCTTTCGCGCCACTCCAACCGTTGTTCTGAACCACAAAATGCGCTTTCCAATCGCCAACACGAACAGCCTGCAATTTTGTACGTTCGTAATAAAGTATTTCCTTGCGGCTTGATTCGCCATTTTTGGTCAGCAGTTCCATCTGGTTGTATCCATCCAAATGAGCTTTGAAGCCTTTATAATCTGTCAATAACTTGTCTTTGAGGTCCGCAGGGCCTCCGGCAGCTGCGACGAATGTCGGCAATAAATCCATGCCATCAAAAATCCCGTTATTCACTACGCCGGCAGGGATGTTACCCGGCCATTGAATCAGCATTGGCGCACGAACACCGCCTTCCCAGGTCGTACCCTTTTCACCATGAAATGGAGTCATGCCACCATCAGGCCAGGTCATAATTTCCGGGCCATTATCAGCAGTGAACATAATGATGGTATTGTCAGCGATGCCAAGTTCTTCGATCTTTGCCAGCATTTCACCAACATGATCGTCGAGATCTTTCATGACCACTTCCTGCAGCCCCCAACCATTCTTGCCGAGCATTCTTTCGTATTTCGGTGACAGGTGCGTCCATACGTGTCCACGAGATGGGCAATACCATGTGAAAAACGGCTTATCTTCTTTTACTGCTTTTTCAATAAATGCGATCGCGTGCTTGTTAACTTCATCATCAAGCGTTCTCATTCTTTCAATATTTAGTGGCCCATCATCCTTGATTGTCTGACCACCTTTTCCATCGGATTTTGCATAAATGACATTCCGCGGTGCAAACTGCTTGAACGCTTCGCCTTCTGGCCAATCCGGATCTTCTGTGTATTCCATCGCGTTAAGGTGATATAGCCAGCCCCAATATTCGTCGAAACCATGCATTGTCGGCAAGAACTCGTCTCTATCGCCCAGGTGATTTTTACCAAATTGACCCGTGGTATAGCCCAGAGTTTTCAGTATTTCAGGCAGCGTTGGGGTATTGGCATTTAGCCCGACCGGACCACCGGGAAGACCTACCGAATGCATGCCTGTACGCACCGGATATTGGCCTGTCAGGAACGCTGAACGTCCAGCGGTGCAGGATGGTTGAGCATAATAATCTGTCAGGAGCATTCCCTTTTCAGCGATGCTGTCTATATTGGGGGTATCACTACTCATCACACCATTGTGATAAGCGCTTAAGTTTGAAATACCAATATCATCGGTAAAAATGACAAAGATATTAGGTTTGTCTTGCACTGCACTCACCAGAGATGAAAACAAAAGAGTAAATACAAGCAAGGAATATTTCATAGTTGAATTCATAGCATTCACCTTAATTTGTTCAGGCTTTCCAGTTGGGGCTTAATTCACCGCACGAGAGTTCGGCTGTACTGACAATTAGATTAACGGAATATTCTTAGTAAAAGAAGTATACCGAAAAAACAAAATAGAAGGGGCCGAATACTTCTAATTCAGTGAAAGAAAGATGGAGATTTTCTTAGAAAAATGGTGGGCCGTGTAGGATTCGAACCTACGACCAATGGATTAAAAGATTCATGCCTAATTTATCAGGTCTTTATTAATCAGCCACTTACGGTGTTTGTCCATTTGCATTGTGCCGGTTAACGCCAGTAATCGCCGGTTAGTAACAGCTAGTGGGGCACAAATTTGGCACACATGTTAACCGATTTTCAAATTTCTAAACTTCCGCTTTCGGCTGTGGATTCAACCGGTCGATACAACACATGCATTAAACCGCCCGGCTGGTATTTCATAGTCTAGTGTTTTTCTCGGCCTCTCTTTTAACTGTCTCGCCACCCGATTAAGTGTCGCCTGTGATTGAACCGACAAGTCGGTATCTTTTGGAAAGTACTGCCTCAGGAGACGGTTGGTATTTTCATTTTGTTCCACGCTGCCACGGACTCTCAGGATAACGCCTATTTCTGACGTGACACGCCGGTCAGTCGCCGTCCACCGCCGGCTGAGCCACATTCTTATCAATGACCTCGGCGCCATCGACTTGACCGAGTACCTTACCGCCGTCACTGAGGATCAAGCGAACTTCGACGTCTCGCTTGACTATGATGTCGCCCTCGATGATCGATCCGCCGGTCACCTCAATCTCGATCGGACGGCTGCGCGCCGAGACGCCCATCTTGTCCTCGATCACGATGTCGCCCTTGACGACGGATTTGTCCCGCAGTTCGATATCCCCGTTCACGGTTCGCACATCACGCTGGACCACGGTTTGGTCCAGTTCGATCGAACCGTTCACCGTGTCCACCTCGCCGGAGACCTCGGATCCGGCTCCGAGTTCGACCGCCCCGTTGACCGATCCGATGTTGCCGTCGACGCTCACGCCTTCGCCGGTTCGAATCGAACCATTGACGGCGGTCAGGTCCTCGACCCTGGATCGGTCGCCGACCTTGA
>RCNC010001281.1_pt1 | contig 16814 bp, 10 predicted proteins | sample 2041301 | NCBI WGS metagenome assembly RCNC01 (sample SAMN09708231, study PRJNA481090) | Marine sediment metagenome, whole genome shotgun sequencing project. | biome: marine sediment; feature: ocean; material: sediment; isolation source: Sewage treatment plant 13A marine sediment (STP13A) ... | reverse complement strand
GCGTGCAAATTTTGTAATCATGAGGCGTACTTTTCGTACGTTGAATGATTACGAAATGCAGCACAACGCAGAAGTTGGACTTTTTACGAAACCGTTAAAAATAGCTGGACCCGTCCCAGCAGTGTGTACACAATTTTTCTTTTGGCAGACCTATCGCCTCAACAAGGTCTTCCAGTTTTTGAAATTTTAATGAGGTAAGTTTCAATTTATCCCTTATTTTATCTGTCATTGCCATATTTTTTTCCGAATCGGCTCTGGCATATTCATCCAGAAATTTATCATCAGTCCCTTCAAGTTCCTGAATAGCTTTTCGACCCGCAAGGTCGAGCGTTGATCGTGATGTTGAAAAGTTTAAGAAGTCGCAGGGGTAAATTAAAGTAGGACAGGCCGGACGCATGTGAACTTCAACAGCGCCGTAATCAAATAATATTTGTACATTATCTTGCAACTGGGTACCTCTTACAATTGAATCTTCACAAAAAAGAATTCTTTTCCCCTCAACCATCGACCTGATCAGAATCAGCTTCATTCTTGCAACAAGATCTCTTATGCTTTGAGTTTGGGGCATAAAGCTTCTGGGCCAGGTGGGTGTATATTTAATAAAGGGACGTTTATAGGGAATTCCTTTTTCATTTGCATAGCCGATGGCATGGCCCGTGCCGGAATCGGGAATCCCTGCAACATAATCGATTTTTACGTCGTCATTTTTTGCGAGACTGCAGCCGCACCTGTACCTGACCTGCTCCACATTGATTGCCTCATATTCAGAGGCCGGATAACCGTAATAAACCCACAGGAAAGCACATATCTGCATTTTGTCGTTCGGTTTTTTTCTCTGTTCGTATCCGTCTGCTGTCAGAAAAACAATTTCACCGGGCCCAAGATGCTTTTCAATTTCATATCCGAGATTGGGAAACGCACATGTTTCAGATGATGCCGCAAAAGCGTTTTCTTTTTTCCCAATGGCAACAGGTGTTCGGCCTAATTTGTCCCTTGCAGCAAAAATTCCTTTTTCCGTAAGCAAAAGCATCGAGCAGGAACCCTTAATGAGCTCCTGCGCATTTTCAATCCCTTCTTCAAAGGATCCTTTTTCGCAAATCAACATCGCTGCCAGCTCTGTCGGATTGGTGACCCCACCGCTTGTTTCGGAAAAATGCATTTTCTTATTAAATTCTTTATTGACCAGTTCTTCGATATTGTTAATTTTACCCACCGTTACAATTCCGAATGTTCCTAAATGAGAACCGATAATAAGAGGCTGGGAATCGTAGTCGCTGATAACTCCAATGCCTTTGTTTCCCATAAGATCCGGAAGATCGGACTCAAATTTGGATCTGAAGTAATCATTTTCAATGTTGTGGATTGACCTTGAAAAACCTTTAGAATTTTTTACCGCAAGGCCTCCCCGTTTTGTCCCGAGATGAGAATGATAATCAGTGCCGTAAAATAAATCATTGATACAATTATCTTTTGAAACACTTCCGAATAAACCCCCCATGGATAGCCTCTCTTGTTTGTTGTTAATAGAAATTTGATGGCGTCATAAAAAGTCATTTTTTACCACAGAGCTCGCGGAGAGCACAGAGAAAAGCTTGTTTTATTAATTGGTTATCTCTGTTCAGTGTTCTCTGTGGTAAATTCGACTTTTTACGACGCCATCGATATTTATCAGCACAATTACGTTTAAATTATCTTGTTGTCAATCTTGAAACCGACCCGGGTTGCAAATTATTAGAAAAACATCGTAACTACTCAGGTATTTAGGTTGAAGACTGAAGGCTGAAGTAATCTAACAGCCTTCAACCTTCAGTCTATCCACCGGAGTAGTTAGAAAACATCTATTTTTTTTCCATAAATACTTTCCAGATCTTGGTTATTTTTTCCCGCAGTCTGTAAAATTTGTCTTCAAATACCTCGGCGTGTTTTTCCTGGAGACTGAACTTGTGAGCAACCGCTCTGAATATCAGGTAGGCGTGCCTTAGCAGGTTAGCAGTATATTCGTCAATCACCTTAGTTTCAGTCAGGGACTGGACCTGGCGGACATTATCAGTGAATTTTAAAAGTTCTGGGTATTTATTGGAATTTAATAAAACCAGGTACTGAACCAGAAATTCTATATCAACAATTCCGCCCCTGTCCTGTTTGATATCAAAAATACCGGGCTTTGGCTTTAAACGTTCCTTGCGCAGTCGTTCGCGCATGTCGGAAACTTCACCCCGCAGCCTTGTCTTATCTTTTGGTATTAAAAGAACTTCTTTTCGTACATTATTAAAATGCTCTATTAAATGGATATCTCCGCATATGGCCCTTGCCCTTATAAGTGCCTGGTGTTCCCACGTCCAGGCGCTTTTATGCTGGTATTCGCTGAAGGCTTCTATCTGGCTGACCAGAATACCGGAACTTCCACTGGGGCGTAATCTCATATCAATCTCGTATAAATTGCCGGCACGGGTATGGGCAGTTAAAATATGGACGACGCGTTGTCCCAGACGGGCAAAAAACTGGGCGTTGTCAATCGGTTGAATGCCGCCTGTTGCCTGACCACCACTTCCTGCATGAAGAAAGACAAGGTCAAGATCAGAACCGTATCCGAGCTCTATTCCGCCAAGCTTTCCATAGGCGATAACAACAAATCCTCTGTCGCATTTTTTCCCGTTCAGAAGACAGGTCGGGGTTCCGTGCTTTTCGACCAGATGGTTCCATGCAAGGTCAACCACTTCATTTAAAACAGTTTCTGCAATATATGAAAGATGATCGCTGACGCGCATGAGTGGAAGCGACCCGGTTACATCCGCTGCCGCAACGTGCAATGTGTTCGCCTGTTTAAAAATGCACAACTGTTCAATCTGATATTCAAGCTCATGGGTACTTACTTGTTCAAGTTTCTTTTTAAGCTGTGCATTAAGCTCATCCTTTGCCGGCGGGACATAGAGAGTGCGCGTGTCCAGAAGCTCATCTAAAAGTACGGGATGGGCGGCCAGCAGAGATGTGATAAGAGGACTGGCGCATGACAGTTTGACCAGGTGGGTAAGTGCTGAAGGGTTTTCAATCAAAAGGGCAAGATAGCTGGTACGCCTTTCAATGGTCTTAATCAGATCAACAATGCGATTTAAAGTAATATCCGGTTGCTCGACAGTGCTGATTTCTTTTAAAACAAGCGGAACCAGCTTATCAAGACGCCTTCGACCTTCAGTGCTGAGCGCTCTTGTTGCAAGATCATTACGCAGGTGATCAAGCAAACGTATTACCTCTTCAGGTCTTTTATAGCCGGCATTTAAAAGGTTTTGACCCAAATGCTCATCATCTGTCAGACCAAGCCATATGTTGTCAAGTTCATCCGAAGCTATTTCATCTTGTTCTTTTGATTCCCTTGTTTCCAGAAGCGCCATAAAATGTACATGAACATTTTTTGTGTGCTTTTCAAGATGCTCACAAAATATTTTATAACTATCAAAACCCATTGATGCAGCCAGTCGCTCTCTATCAACCGGATCTGATGGGAGTTTGTGGGTTTGCTGATCATAAAATTCCTGAAGCCGATGTTCGGTCTTTCTCAAAAATTCGTATGCCTGCAAAAGTTCGTCGCATACACTTTGCGGAAAATAGCTTTCTTCGGCAAGAATTCTTAATACCTTTTCAATTCGGCGCTCCTGGAGCGCTGGTACAACACCGCCTCTTATCAGTTGGAATACCTGTCCGAAAAATTCGATTTCGCGTATTCCTCCGGGACCAAGCTTGATATTTTCTTTCATCCCTTTTTTCTTTACTTCAAAGGAAATTTTTTTCTTCATATCCCTTAAGGATCCAAAAACGCCAAAATCAAGGTATCTACGATAAATAAAGGGGTTAAGCTTTTCAAGGAGTTGTTTTCCCGCCTCTTTATCGCCGGCGACAACCCTTGCCTTTATCCACGCATAACGCTCCCATTCACGTCCCTGCCGTTGATAATACTGCTCCATCGCATCAAAACTCATGCACAACGGTCCATTTTCACCAAAAGGGCGAAGCCGGGTATCGACCCGAAAGACAAAACCATCCGAAGTAGCTCTTCCGATTATCCTGATAATTTGTCGGCAAAGGCGTAGAAAGAATTCTTCATAACTTATAGATTTAGGTCCCTGTTTTGTTTTTCCCTGTTCAGCAAAGGCGAAGATAAGGTCCACGTCAGAGGAAAAATTCAGCTCATGCCCGCCAAGCTTACCCATGCCGATGACAATAAGACGCAAGGGTAAATTGTCAGATCCTGTGGGGATTCCAAATTCTGTGCACTGCCGGTCATAGAGTATTGAAAGTGTATGGTCTATACAGGCGTCGGCAAAGGCTGAAAGGTCGGACATGGTTTCCGCAAGATCCGCAAGACCTGTAAGGTCACGCCATGCAATACGAACCATTTCGCGGGTTCGAATGCGGCGGAGAATCTGTTCAAGGGTGTTATCATCTTTTGCTTCGGCAAGAGATGTTTTAATCTTAGTATTGTAGGTATCAGGGGAATAACGCTGCTTAAGGTCGCCGCTTTCAATAAGGCCGGTTAGCATTTCGGGGTTGCGGGTGCAGGATACGGCAACAAAATCGCTAAAGACAAATACGAGCTTTAGCGTTTTAAGAAATTCGGAATTCTCAGGAAGAGAAATATCAGATTTTTCTGATTCGATAAAAAAGGCATTCCATTTTCTCTCAAAATCCGCTGCCAGAATTTCCGGAAGCTCTTTAAGATGTTTCATATAATTAATACGGGGTTATGGGTAACAACTTTTAAAATATGAAGGGATAAATTTTAATAAACTCGTAAAATTATTTAATAAACACCGGATGGTGCCCGCAGGAAATGCCCTTGGGGTGCTAAGTAAAAAGGCTCATATACGCCCCGCAGGAAGTGCCCCTGGGGTGCAAGGCGTAGCGGTAGATGAGTCTTTTTGCGAAGCCATCAAATTTTTGATGCCTGCTTAATTAAAGAGACTGCGCCGTCTATCTGGATCTTGTTTGAAATTTCGAATGCCGAATAGCCAAATTTATCTCTAAACAGGTTTATCTTTGGTGGCACTTTGAAAATATCCGGTGCTCCGCGTACTGTTATTTTCAACGAATGGTTGTGGGGCTGAATTTTGACCGTCCAGAAAATATCCGGTGTTTCATCGAATTTTCCGGTGCGTGGTTCGTAGTGCAGTTCTCCTTTAAAATGATGCCTTACTCTGGTAAGTAATAATTCGCCAAAGCTTCGGATATCTGGGGGAAGCTCGATGAGAAAAAGTTTATCACCCGGGGGTATGACCTGCGAAAGTTTGTATCCAGTATCTTTTGCTGGCGGCTTTTTTTCTGAGATCTGTCCGGCCTTAACAGGTTTTTGCTTAGGTTTCGGTGCGGTGGCAACAAACGCTTTTTGCTTAGACGGACTATCGCTTAAAAGAAATATTTTATTGGTACTGCCTATATTAATCAGCCGTGTTGATTTTGGATCAAAAGTAATGCGTTTAGTTTTTTCATCAAAGTGAATTTCAGATTCCAGAAGAAGGATGCTGAAAGGGCCTATTTTACTTTTACAATCTCCGAAAGCAGTGGTTTCTTCGGGATCTAAAACAGCCTTCCAGACTCCGTCACCAATACGCACAGCCTCTTCAATAGTAACTTTTAACCCCATGGCATTTCTCCGGACACTTTTTCAAAGGTCTCTCTTAGTAACAACAAAAGCAGATGGGCTATAAAAAATAAAATACCGGATGTCGACCTTATTGTCAACTTATCATTTATAAGAGTTACCACGGAATTGCACGGAAATTTCACGGATATTAGAAAGCCAAAATTCAGTGAATTTCCGTACAATTCCGTGGTTAAAAAATAATTAAATTACTATTGCTAAACTATATTATTTTTTGTATCAGAACTTGGAACCTGATAAATCCCTCCTGACTTCCCTTTGAAAATAGGAATTTTTTAACACAAAATGAAGACAATGAAAGCACTTTTAGCCTTGGAAGACGGGCGCACATTTCCATGCCACAGCTTTACCGGTCCGGGAGAATCCGGGGGGGAGATTGTATTTAATACAAGCATGACAGGTTACCAGGAGATACTGACCGATCCTTCGTATAAAGGGCAGATGGTAACCATGACCTATCCATTAATCGGCAATTACGGCGTCAACGAGCAAGATATCGAATCAGATCGAGTACAGGCTTCCGCTTTTCTGATAAAAGAATATCAAAGCTTTCCCAGCAATTACAGATCAACTGAAACACTTGCCGATTACCTGAGAAAGCAGGAAATTCTCGGAATAGAAGGGCTGGATACCCGTGCAATTACAAGGCATATTCGAAACACCGGTGCCATGCGCGCATTTGTGTCAACCAAGGATTTAGACCCGTCTTCTCTTGTGAGGCGGGCAAATGAAATTCCTGGCATGGAGGGACAAGACCTTACAAAAGCTGTAACCACAAAAACCCCCTACTATTGGGCAGATGGGAAGCCGGAATTTATCAAACTTGAAATTTCTACTTTTGATAAAAACGTTTTTAGATACAGGGGAGAAAAAAAATCCGTAGTCGCTTTTGATTTCGGCATTAAGTATAATATATTAAGATGCCTTGAATCTGTGGGCTTTGAGGTTGTTGTTGTGCCTTCTTCAACAACAGCTGATACCATAAAGGAAATGTCGCCGGACGGAATTTTTCTTTCCAACGGTCCCGGTGATCCTGAACCAGTAACTGCTGCAATTGAAACAATCCGGTCCCTTTTAGGGTATCGTCCCATATTCGGAATCTGCTTGGGGCACCAGCTCCTGGGGCTTGCGCTGGGCGGAACTACCTTTAAATTAAAATTCGGTCACAGGGGTGGCAATCAACCTGTAAAGAATCTTTTAACAGGAAAAATCGAAATTACATCTCAAAATCATGGATTTGCCGTTGACCTCGATACTTTAAAAGGGAAGGATATCGAAATAACACATATTAATTTAAATGATAATACCTTGGAAGGGTTTAGACACTTAAAATATCCTGCCTTTGCAGTGCAATATCATCCCGAAGCATCTCCGGGCCCCCATGACGCAGGATATCTTTTTGATCAATTTAAAAAAATGATGAACGAATAAATGCCAAAACGTACAGACATAAAAAAGATTCTAATCATAGGAGCCGGCCCTATTATTATCAGCCAGGCATGTGAGTTTGACTACTCGGGCACACAGGCATGCAAGGCTTTAAAGGAAGAGGGGTTCGAAGTTGTACTCGTAAACAGCAATCCTGCAACCATCATGACCGATCCCGAGATGACCGACAAAACCTACATCGAGCCGGTAACACCTGAGGCTGTTGCAATGATTATTGAAAGGGAGCGGCCTGATGCGCTTTTGCCGACATTAGGCGGACAAACAGGTTTAAATACCGCCATAGAAGTTGCCGAAATAGGAGTCCTCGATATATTCGGTGTTGAAATGATAGGCGCATCTGTGGAAGCTATCAAAAAGGCTGAAGACAGGGACCTTTTCCGAAAAGCGATGAAAAAAATAGGTCTTCGCATCCCCACAAGTGGTATTGCAACGGATATGGATAAAGCCCGGGACATTGCAGATAAAATAGGTTTTCCGATCATTATACGTCCTGCTTTTACCCTGGGCGGAACCGGTGGCGGTGTAGCCTACAATCCGGAAGAACTTGAAAAACTGGCAAAATCCGGAATAGATGCGAGTCTTATCAGCCAGGTCATGCTTGAGGAATCGGTTTTAGGCTGGAAAGAGTATGAACTTGAGGTGATGCGCGATAGAAATGACAATGTTGTGATTGTCTGTTCCATTGAAAATATGGATCCCATGGGGATACATACAGGCGACAGCATTACGGTTGCTCCAATTCAGACCTTGAGTGACAAAGAATACCAGGTAATGCGGGATGCATCCATTGCAATACTCCGTGAGATCGGTGTTGATACCGGGGGCTCAAATGTTCAGTTTGCCGTTAATCCGAAAAACGGCGAGATGATCGTAGTTGAAATGAATCCAAGGGTTTCTCGCAGCAGCGCCCTTGCCTCCAAAGCTACAGGCTTCCCTATTGCCAAGATTGCGGCCAAACTGGCTGTGGGATATACCCTTGACGAAATTACAAACGATATTACCGGAGAAACCTTTGCATCCTTTGAACCGACCCTTGATTATTGTGTTGTAAAAATACCACGCTGGGCATTTGAAAAATTTCCCGAAACCCGGGATTTTATTACCACGTCCATGAAATCTGTGGGTGAGACCATGGCTATAGGCAGGACGTTTAAAGAGGCTCTTCAAAAAGGTTTAAGATCCCTTGAAATCGGCAGATTTGGGTTAGGTGCTGACGGAAAGGACGAAAGCCTGCCGACAAATTTCGAAATTGAGCAGAATCTGGCAACACCGAATTCCCAGAGAATTTTTTACCTGCGATATGCATTGCAGGCGAAAATGTCGATTCAGTCCATTTATGAATTAACAGGTATTGATCCGTGGTTTTTATACCAGCTTCAGCAGATTGTGGATCTTGAACAAAAAATTGCCGGGACTGATAACGAAATTTCCGATTCGCTCTTAACGCAGGCAAAATCGTGGGGATTTTCAGATATTCAAATTGCCCACTTAACCGGCACAACAGAAGATGCTGTTAAAGAAAAACGAAAAGATTTGAATTTACGTCCGGTTTATAAACTGGTTGATACCTGTGCAGCCGAATTTAAGGCTGCCACACCTTACTACTATTCCACATACGAGTCTGAATGCGAGGCAAGAGTTTCAGATAATAAAAAAGTGATGATTTTAGGCGGCGGCCCGAACAGAATCGGCCAGGGAATCGAATTTGATTACTGCTGCGTTCACGCTTCCTTTGCTCTTGCTGAAGAAGGGATTGAAAGTATTATGGTCAACAGCAATCCCGAAACCGTAAGTACTGATTATGACACATCCGATAAGCTTTATTTTGAGCCGCTGACTAAAGAAGATGTACTTCACATTGTTGAAACGGAAAAGCCCATGGGGGTTATTGTACAATTCGGCGGACAGACTCCCCTTAATCTTTCCACTGCCCTGTTTGAAGCAGGAGTACCAATTTTAGGCACTCAGCCGGAGAGTATCGATTGCGCAGAGGATAGAGAACTTTTCCAGGCAATGTTAAAAAAACTGGGCCTGGTCCAGCCGGATAACCAAACGGCCACATCTGTGAATGAAGCCGTGGTCGTGGCTGAAGCAATCGGGTACCCTGTTATTGTTCGGCCTTCATACGTCCTGGGCGGAAGGGCCATGAAAATCGTCTATGATCAAAAAGATCTGAAGAATGTCACAAAAATTGCTATTGCCGCATCACCGGAGCATCCGGTACTTATCGACAAGTTTCTTGAGGATGCTGTTGAAGTTGATGTGGATGCCATTTCAGACGGCTCGACAACCACCATCTGCGGTATCATGGAGCATATTGAAGCGGCAGGTGTTCATTCAGGGGATTCTGCCTGCGTACTTCCTCCATACAGCATAAATGCTTCTATGGTTGATAAAATTGTCAAGGCAACAAAAGCCATGGCAGCGGAATTGAATGTTGTCGGCCTGATGAATGTGCAGTATGCTATTAAAGATAAACAGTTATATGTCCTGGAAGTCAATCCCAGGGCGTCCAGAACAATTCCATTCGTAAGCAAGGCAACCGGAGTCTCTTTTGCAAAACTAGCCACAAAGGTTATGCTGGGTAAAACCTTAGAAGATCTTGACATGACCGAACAAAAGATCCCGCTGCATGTTTCGGTTAAAGAAGCGGTTCTTCCCTTTAACAGGTTGCCTGATGTTGATACTCTCCTTGGTCCGGAAATGAAATCAACAGGAGAAGTCATGGGAATAGATACCGATTTCGGGTCTGCCTATGCCAAAGCACAGCTTGGCGCAGGGCAAAAACTTCCTTCTTCCGGCACTGTGTTTATCAGTGTGCAGGAAAATGATAAACCGGCAGCCCTTGAAGTAGCGTCGCAATTTTACGACATCGGCTTTAAAATTATTTCGACTAAAGGAACCTCCTCATTTTTGATTCATAACGGCATACCGAATAAAAAGATAAACAAAGTTTCCTCAGGCAGACCCCATGTTATTGATGCCATCAAAAACGGAGAAATTCAGCTCATTATCAATACCGGGTCAGGAGATAAATCACGGCGTGACGGGTACATGATAAGACGTGCCGCCATTAAGTTCAATATTCCCTATGCAACGACCATTGCGGGCGCAATAGCTATATCAAAAGGGATTCGGGCGCTTAAAGAAAAAAAGCTTTCAGTAAAAACATTGCAGGAGTATTACTGATAAAGAGGAGCGGCACTGTGTGCCTTGAGGAGCGTCCCTCCTGGACTTGAGGAGCAGCCCTTCGGGCTTTAAAGAGCGGCCTTGAGTGTTTGCCTCAAGCGAAGCGCTCCATAACTCAATATTTAGAGGTAACATGGACTCAAAACCTGAAACACAAATGCGGCAAATTGCAGGGGCAGGTGAAAAGCCCCGTGAAGCATGCGGAATTTTCGGTATTCACGGGCACCAGGAAGCAGCAAAGCTTACCTATTTTGGGCTGTATGCTCTGCAGCACAGGGGCCAGGAGAGTGCCGGCATTGCGGTTGTAAACAACACAAAAATGATTGCTCATAAAGGAATGGGACTTGTACCTGACGTGTTCGATATAACCCACTTTGATCAGTTACAGGGGAAAAGCGCCATCGGGCATGTCAGATACTCAACCACCGGTAGCTCCATAGTTACCAATGCCCAGCCATTTGTGGTTAATCATCGAAACAAGTCATATGCGGTTGCCCACAATGGAAACATTGTAAATGCTCATATGCTGAAAAATGAGCTTGAAGAGGCAGGTTCAATTTTTCAAACCACCATGGACAGTGAAATTTTCCTACACCTTTTTGTAAAAAATCTGAAATACGGACTAAAGCAGGCTTTGCTGGAAACCGCAACCCGGTTAAAGGGGGCATTTTCTTTTATTGTACTGACAAGCCGTGGAGAAGTCATTGGAATAAAGGACCCAAACGGTTTCAGGCCATTGTGTCTCGGTAAATTGAATGGAAATTATGTTCTGGCATCTGAAACATGTGCACTGGATCTCGTCGAAGCCAAATTCGTCAGAGAGCTTGATCCCGGTGAAATTGTTATTATCAGCGAAGAGGGCATTGAGAGTATAAAAACGGATATTCATTCAAAACGAAGTTTTTGTATATTTGAATTCATCTATTTTGCAAGACCGGACAGCACTATTTTCGGGCATAATGTCTATCAGACAAGAAAGGCTCATGGCAGACGCCTTGCCGAAGAAGCGCCCGTGGAAGCGGACCTGGTCATGCCTTTTCCTGACTCCGGAACTTACGCTGCCTTAGGTTATTCTGAAGCCTCGGGCATTCCGTTTGAGATGGCTATGATCCGGAACCATTATGTTGGCAGAACCTTTATTCAGCCCACCCAGAGTATGCGCGATTTTGGTGTCAGGGTTAAGCTGAATCCGGTAAAAGAGCTTTTAAAAGGCAAGGATATCATTATTATTGAAGATTCAATCATACGGGGAACAACTGTTAAAACAAGGGTAAAGTCACTCCGCAAGCTTGGAGTAAGACGGATACATTTGCGTGTCAGTGGCCCCCCTCACCGGTTCCCGTGCCATTATGGCATCGATTTTTCAACAAGGGGCGAGCTTATTGCTGCAAGAAAATCAGTTGAAGAGCTTAGAGATTTTCTGGGGCTCGACTCGCTGTATTATCTCAGTCTTGAAGGACTTTTGAAATCAACCGGCATTGAAAACCCTGAAAACTATTTTTGCAAAGCCTGTTTTGATGGAATTTACCCTGTAAAATTTGATGAGGATCTTTCCAAAGACTGTCTTGAAAAAGGATCAATAGTCTGCTAAGGTATAAACATCCTGTAAATTGATAATATAGTGAGGCTATTATGATTGAGTCAAAATATTTAAAAGAGAATATAGAAAATATACAAAAGCTGCTGACAATTCCGGCGTTGAGAAATTTTGAGACCAGAAGTCTTGGGAAATTGCTCAGGCTCAGCAAAATACGACAATATGAAGATGGGGAGCTTATTATAAAAGAGGGAGACCTGGACCCCTGGCTTTATTTTCTTCTATCAGGCAATATACGAATAACAAAAGAAGGCCTCGATATCGGTACAATCGACAGGAGGGGTGAAATATTCGGTGAGATGAGAATCGTAGACAGCCTTAGCAGATCGGCATCGGTATTCGCAACAGGTAAAACCATTTGCCTGGCGGTTGACACCTCAGCTAAAGACAGACTTTCTCATGAAGGGACAAAAGACGAAAGACTCGATTTTTTGCTATTGCTGTACAGAATTTTTGCAGAATACATGTCCATACGACTGCGACTGACAAACGAAGAGCTGATTAAATCAAAAAAGCGCATCGAGCAACTTAAGATGGCGTCGTAGAAAGCCCCATCTACTGCGTTGCAGCGGTTTTTCAGCAACTCGGCATACTACATGTATTGCCTCGCCTCTGAAAAACCACTGCGCCTTGTATATGGAACTTTCTACTTAGCCATCAGCTATACTTTTTACGAGTCCATCAACTTATATCTAAATGAAAAAAACCGTTTCCTTTTCAAAAAATGCGATAAATGTTTTTTTTCATATCCTGACAAGCTGCAACCTTAAGTGCCGACACTGTTACATTAATACAGAGCAACACGGAAAAAACAAACTCCCCATATCTACAATTAACGCGTGGCTGGGTATATTTACTAAAAAAAGCATAAAAACCAACGTCATTTTTTTAGGCGGTGAGCCCACCATGCATCCAGACCTTTCCCTTGCCATTAAAAAAGCCGGAGACCTTGGCTGCAATTCCATTACAGTCGATACAAACGGATACCTTTTTAATGATATCCTTTCAAAAGTCAAACCAAAAGATGTTGATTATTTCAGTTTCAGTCTTGATGGTGCTACACCGAAAACAAACGACTGGATAAGGGGAAAAGGATCATATGACACATGCATTGCCGGTATCCGTGAGGCAGTCTCAAGAGGTTTTGCAACAAGTCTTATTTATACGGTGAGTAGAGCCAATTTGCATGAGCTCGACATGATGGTGCCGCTTATAAAAAACCTTGGCATAAACAGGTTCTTTATACAGGTCATCGGTCTCAGGGGAAAGTCCGCAGAAAAAGGGCCGGAAAAGAGCCAGGTTCTGCATTCTCAATGGCTTGGCATAATCCCTGAGATAGCCCAAAAGGTAGCCGAACTTGGTGTAACAGTTACATACCCAAAAGTCTTTTTAGGCCCAAAGGAAATTTTTGAGTGCGCCGGTCTGGTTGCTAAAAATTATTTTATATTTCCGAATGGTCGGGTGTACCGATGCCCTTTGTGTGAGGACTTTCCGATCCACAGCCTGGAAATCAAAAACAACAAACTGGTTAAAACCAAAAGGATAAACGAAAGCAACCTGTTTGAGCTTAACATCCCGGAAGGTTGTGTAATGAACAAACTCATTCAGCCAGAAAATTTGTCATATAATAAAGATGGTACACCTGAATACAAGATTGCGTGTTGTCTGCTAAAAGAGGAAAGATAGCACCAATCAAGGGTTCCTGATCCGGAAGTTTTGATTCGATTAGTGTTACACATTAAATCTGAAATTAATAATATCCCCATCCTGAACTTCGTAGGTTTTTCCCTCAAGCTTTACCGTTCCTTTTTTTTTGGCTTCCTGGAAGGTGCCGGCTGCCATAAGGTTTTCATAAGAAAGAACTTCCGCTCTGATAAACCCTTTTTTTATATCTGTATGTATGACCTCTGCGGCATCAATAGCTTTTGTTTCTTTTTTAATGGTCCATGCCCTTACTTCATCTTCACCGACTGTAAAAAAAGAAATCAGACTTAAAAGCTCATAAGACCGCTTGATAACCCTGTCCATGGCGGACTCGGTTATATTGAACTCAGCTAAAAATTCAGACGCTTCTTCTGCCGACATCTGGGCAAGTTCCTGTTCCAGTTTGCCACGTATCACCATACAATCTTCTTTAGATTGCAGTCCTTTTGCTTCAGGAAGTTTGTCATCGTCATCTTCGTTGTTAAATAAAACCAGCATCGGTTTTCCCGATACAAAGGCATAGCCCTTTAGAAGATGTGCGGACGCCAGATCCGGGTATTTTCTTAACGGGGTTTCGGTTTCAAGTATTTTAAGGCATTCGTTTAAAAGAGAAAGTTCTTCGTTGTTTACCTCTTTGCCCCGTTTTTTGTCCAGTTCAAGTCGTTCAAGGCGTTTTTCAATCACAACAAGGTCGGCTATAATCAATTCCTGATCGAGTTTAATAAAATCATCATAGGGTGAAGGATTATCAAAACCGTAACCGCCAAAATTGCGGACTACATGGATAAGTGCATCACAATCTCTAACCTGGGTCCAGATATTTTGTCCTGTGGATTTCTCCTTTTCCTGGTGAACCATGCCAGGAAGAAAATACTCCACCTGTGCATAAATAGTCTTTTTTGGTTTATACATTTCGCTAAGAACGTCTATTCGGTGATCAGGCACATAAATAGTACCGATAAGGCTTTCGCTCTTATGCCCTTCATCTGGAATATTTTTGGTTAATGCTTCGAATACGGTAGATTTGCCTGACCTGGGAAGGCCTATTATTCCTGATTTCATATTAGATACTCTTTCAAAGTTTTTTAGGCGCAATTAGCATTATTTTTTGTTCGGTTGAGGCGTAGGTTGCACCCATCTGTTTTTATTTCCATCGTAAAACCACTTGTCGGGAAATCCGCGTCGCTCAACAAATGTCGGGCTTTCTGCCCAGGAAATCAGATCTTCGTAGGCCTGGTGAATTTTTCTGAATGTGGCAGTATTGCCACCTATGTCGGGATGGTGTTTCTTGGCCTGAGTACGGTATGCACTCTTTATAAGCTTTTGCAATTGAGGAGTGTTCAGCTCTGATCTCCCTATCTTCAGGTTAATCAATGATTTTCCTTTAACTGAAGGAATTTTTATTTCCAGCGGCTTAACAGAATCTGTCTGTGCATTTTTTTGATTCGCTTTTTCAAGCACATGACGCGAGGCAAGATATTTCCTGTTGGTTCTTTTTCTTTCAGTCCACCATGCATTCCCCAGAATATCCGCCATTTTGCTGAAATCATCAGCAGGTTTATTGTTGCTTAAACGAGAAAACATATAACTATATATTTCTTTAGAATTAAACAGAAGCATGTCCATAATTATAAGGGTTTTGGTAAAATAAAAGGTAGCATAACGTATGTTTAATGCCTTTAGCAAACCGGTTCGCATGTTCAGTTTATACCTTAGCCTCTGGCGGCAATCTATTGAACAATACCTGCGTTTTCCCATCTTTTCAATGGTACCGCAGGAAAGACACATGTTCGGGTTGGCGATCTCAGGCCCGGCTTTATTCTTTTTCATCAAGAAGTCCCTTTAGCAGGCTTTTTGCAGCATCTTCGTAAGGCGCATATTTTTTCTTTTTAAATACTTTCTTGAACTCTTTCGATTCAAAGACTTCCTTTTTGAGTTGATCTTTTGCAATCGCTTTAAGATCGGGACGAAATTTAGGTGAAGAAAAAGTTCCGGATACAAGCACAGGCACCTTAACTTCCGAACGTTTCATTTTTTTCTTATCTGCTTTGCTTGTCGTCACGACTACAGGCTCGATCCTGAATTTCAGTGTTTCGCCCGGCAGGTTGGCTTTTCCGGAAACAGCCACCCGAATAAGGGTTGACACCATACGGGTATCGGTTGTTTTCAAAAGCCCGTCGGTAATTGTAAAAGGCGCATAAAGTTCGCTGAACCCTGTTTCAGAACTTTTGTTGCTTTGCCCGGCAAATCCATAAGCGCCGTCTGTGTTCCTGACCATTGCAACCAGGTCAATTCCCTTAACAGCTCCATTTTTAACGCTAAACTCCCCTTTGCCGTTTAGTGTTTTCATGATCTTTTCGGCATCGTCTCCCGACATACTAAGTGCAACCCCGGCTTTTACAGTTCCCTTAAGAATATCTTTTTCTAAAACATCCTTGATAAGCGGTTCACACTCAATGTTGTTAAGCTTAAGTTTGATATTGCTTTGGGGAGTATTCTTTTTGACATTTAGCGTAACTTTGCCGGACATGTCTCCGTTGTACAGCTTCATCGTGAGGGGATTTATGTGAAAGATTCCGTTTTTACCGGATATTTTGACATTAATATCCTGTGCCACTGTTTTATTAACCTTTACTTTTCCTGCGTGTATGGAGCCGTTTAAAACAAGGCTGCGAAGCGATGAATAATCCGTTTTTTCTTCGGCTGGCTTTTTTGAGGCCAGCTCACTTGAACCGGATTTCTTATTTGCATCAGATTTTTTACCGGTTTTTGGCGGCAGGTATCTATTAAGGTCGATCTGATCAAGTTTGACTTTGAATGTCACATCCGGTCTGGAAAAATCTTTCGCATTAACGGAAAAATTAATTTTCGACTCATCTATATTAAGGATTCCATCTGAAACCGATATTTTTTGAGGATTTCCCTTAAGATGAGCTTTAAGTGCAACCTTATTTAAGGTTCCGGGATCTGACTGGCCTGCCGGAATTGGCTGGCCTGTTTCGGAAAGCAGTTTCCGGAGGGAAAATGATGATACGTCAACAGCTATGTCAAATTTGGGATCTTCAGCAGGGTTATCGATACGGCCTTTCAGATGTATCGCCAGTTGCTTCAGCGCATTGACGGAAATATCAAAAGGAACTGCTCCTATGCCCGGTTTCTTTCCCACTGGCCCAAGTTTTCCATTTACTGAAACAGGATACCCATCCATTAGAGCATCAAATT
>RCNC010002628.1_pt1 | contig 16816 bp, 13 predicted proteins | sample 2041301 | NCBI WGS metagenome assembly RCNC01 (sample SAMN09708231, study PRJNA481090) | Marine sediment metagenome, whole genome shotgun sequencing project. | biome: marine sediment; feature: ocean; material: sediment; isolation source: Sewage treatment plant 13A marine sediment (STP13A) ... | reverse complement strand
CCCGGGCTTTATGAGATTGCTTCTGCTGGTAATATTCAGGACGATGAAACCTGCAATGACCACAAAACTAATATAGGTTGCAATTTTCCATGCATTAGGTACCTTGACCCTTTCACTTTCTTGAATATCTTCAATTGGTTTAGTCCTTTCAAAAGTACCCGATGTTAAATCGTATATCCATGATAAAATGATGGCAAGCGGGAAACCCACCACAAGGACAATAATCACAATGGTTGATAAATTGGCTGGCAGATTCAGCGGCTCTGTGAGATTACCAATAAGTTCAATGATTACAAAAGCTGCAGAAGCATATACCGTAATCACATGAATTACCCTTCGTCTTTTTAGCTCCTGCCAGAAACGGGATAGTCTATTCTGGTGTCCGACCATGATTTTTAATAGCTAGTTTAATGCAACTTAAGATATAATTGACTGCCAGTCAATTGAAATATTTAGATTTTATAACAACTAAAAGCTTAATTCCTGTTAAGGCTCTGCAATAATCTCAATTGGTATGTAGAACGGTGGAACTAAGCTGCCGTAGCGTGGCGCGGGCTTTGCCTTTTTCGCAAAGGGTGTGACACGCATTGCGGTCGGCTTTAGTGATTTGTTCTACTGCTACAGGTTCAGTGTACGGGATTGATGTTAAAGTTAGTGTGGCTGCTGCGGCCCCTATCGGAACGGTTCGAGTGTCACTATCCACAGTTAGTCGATGGTAGCGCCAGCAATAGCTGGTGAGTTATAGGCCTTCTTGATCAGCTTCTTAAGCGTCGGTACGTGCACGTCTTCGAATTTCTTGATGTAGAGACAAGACTTGCCGATTGTGTGCTTTCCAATTTTTTCCAGCAAGACGGCTTGCTTTTCCAATTCGCAGTGTAGGTACAGAACCAGATCCTGTTTGCGGGGAGAGAAACCGACATGGAACCAGTCTCCCTCGGACGTTTTGCCACGATAGTGAAAAACTCCAAAGCCGACCTTTGCCTTTCCCCACATAACGGCCGGCTCCCCAGTCAGTTCGTTCATCAGCTCAAATACAGATAGGCAATCGGTACGTTTCTGGTCATCCTTAATACCAGCAAGAAACTTGTCGACGCTGGCATCTTTCTCTTGTGTTTTCGATTTTGTCATTGTGGTATTGAGAGTTATTTGTTTTGGTGATGGCTCTAACTGGCAGTAGAACGGTGGAACTAAGCGGCGCCCGATCCCTGTTGATTTTAGGCACTGATGCTGCTAGCGTCCGCTTTAGTGATTTGTTCTGGGATCTAACTTTCAACTTTGCCTACTATGACTATGCGTAAACCGCCTGGGTATTTTTCCATTCACATTGAAAACTTTCTCCGGCTTCAAACCTCTAATCTTCATGCTCACGGAAATTGGCGTATATCTAGTTATGGGCTGGTATTTTTTCTCCTTCTTCGATTCGTTCTAAATGGCAAAATAATAATTCGCCAGTTTTTTCATCTCTCAAATGCATACCATTTCCCTCGCAGTAATCAAAGAACTCACACTCTTCACAAACTCCTGTTTTTGTCCATCCTCTATCTCTGTACATAGAATATTTGTGAAGCCAGACGTCCTTAAAATTATCTTTATAAATATTTCCCTGTATAAAATTATCTCGCAAATTTGGACATGCAGAAATAGAACCGTCCACAAGGATCGAAGCTACATTAATTCCAGCCCGGCAAAAAAAGAAATTATCTCTTACTCGTCCTTCATAATTACCTAAAAAGCCCTCACAACCGTAGTTTAGCTTTATCTTTCCTTCTACCCGGACTTTTTCTATGAAATCAAACAGACCTTTAAATTCCTTAGAATCTAATTGGAGTATCTGATGTTGTTTTGCTCTGCCAATGGGAAATATTGTAAAGATTCGCCACTCCTTTAATCCCAACTTCAATAATAAATCATATAATTCGGGCAGTTCAGATATATTTTTCTGATTGGCACATGTTACAACATCATATCGCAATCCTTCTGTTTTACCAAGTGTGCTTATTGCATTTATGGCATGCTTAAAACTTTTTTTATTACCTCGCAACCAATTATGTGAATCTTCTAAACCATCAAGACTTATTGTCATCGCTCGAATTCCTGAACTAAGCAGCTTCGCAATCATTGGCTTTTGCATACCCATGCCATTGGAGACTACACCCCAAGGAAATCCCCGTTTATATAGATCTGCTCCAATTTCAGAGATATCTTTCCGTAAAATAGGTTCTCCACCTGTTAAAACAATCATTGTTTTATTGGGAGAAATTATAGGTGTTATTTCATCTAATGCTTTAAAGAAATCCTCCTTAGGCATATCATTAATAGAGGAGTCTTTCATACAATCACTACCGCAATGAATACAATTCAAATTACATCGCAGAGTACACTCCCAAAAAATGTAATTTAATTGATGTATTTTTTTCTCATTAGCACGATACCTATTATGAAGTTTTAATGCAAGCTTCTTTTTCAATGGGATTTTCTTAACGGTCATTCTTTGTCTTTGAGTTTTACATTTATCTCTTTTTCCGTCTCTCCATTATCCCATCCGCCTGAGCCTCCAAAAAATTCAGGTTCAATGAATTCTACAATCGTATCCAAAGGCTGATACTCTCCATTTGTTTCCCCGTCAATATCTTTAAACTCCACTAAGAAAACTTGGTCATCGGGAAAATCTCTGTTTTCAACTTGATAGTTACCTGATTCATCAGTGAAGGCTGTGTCCTCCCCCATTACCACTCTTATGTAAGGCAAATTATTTGAAGTCGCTTCTGACTTGACACTCCCTATAACTTTAAAAGTTGCATGTGGAGTACCATATTCATAATAGGGTGCGCCATACTCACAACTACTTAAACTACAAGCTGCTCCAAAACCTAGAACAGATAACAGGAAACTTATCAATGTATTATACTTCTTTAATAGTGCTCGTTTCATTCTTGTCAGTTTTATAAAAGATGTCTGAGTTGTTGTGTAGGTTGCTTTTTCCTGCCCATTACTTCTAAATATACTTAATTCTCATCTGTTATAAATTGGTGCAGCTTTGCGCCAGCCATCAGCTAGCTGTGTCGATAACTTTCCAATCACGTCAATATATTCTTCTTTTTGAGCAACATTTATGCTCTCATATGGATCGTTTAGACGATCGTACAATTCCGCAGTTACATAATCTCCCTTAGATCCTGAGACATGGTCCCAGGTGAACCATTCAATGTAATGAAATTCCGCGGTATTGATAGAATAACCCATATATCGTCCACCATCCGCTGCGACCCGAGGACGCCTATGAAATTGACTGAAGGCTGCTTTCTTCCATGGAAGATTAGGATCGTTTAGAAGTGGAACTAAACTGGTTCCTTGCATATAATCTGGCACTTTTATTCCTGCCAATTCACATAACGTTGGAAACATATCAATCAGTTCAGTAATTGCAAAAGTCTGAACACCTGTCATTTTTTGACCCGGATATCGGACGATTATGGGTACTTGTAAGTCTATATTATAATTTGTCATTTTTCCCCAACTGTTATGATCGCCCAGTTTCCATCCATGGTCGCCCCATACAATAATGATTGTATTCTCATAAATCCCTAACTCTTTCATGTGAGTCAATAGATCTCCCAACAATGCATCGACGTAGCTTACACTTGCATAATAACCATGTTTCAAAATTCGTGAAGTATCCTCACTCATTCGGTATGAAGAAGTTGGGTGTCCGATATGACTGAATCCATCATAATGTCTCAGTTCATACATTGAGTTCATTGTCCAAAGTGGTGCGCCTTCTGGTATTTCTGAATTGGTAGCTAAGGGGATCTCATCCGGGTCATACATATCCCAGTATTCCTTGGGGACGGCAAACGGAAGGTGGGGACGAAAATATCCGAGCCCGAGGTAAAAAGGCTTTTCCATTTCAGCAAGTCGTGTAAGCGTTTTTTTTGCTAGTTCAGTCTGGGCACCATCGTAATACAATGTGTCATGTACATCTGCTGCCTCCCATGCTGGGCCAGTGTTCCATCCGTCTGCATATCTTACCGGTTGCAAATTCAGCAAGGAATCTCTCTTGATTTCCTGGGATTTATTTACTTCTCCGCTGATATAAAAAGTCTCACCGTCTCTGCCAAGCCACTCGGGTCGGACATATCGAGCTGGTCGTAGGTCTGGTTCATCCCACGAGATGGAATCTGGCATATAATTATGGAATATCTTGCCAATGTTCACAGTGTGGTAACCAAATTGGGAAAAATATTGCGGCATGGTGACTGTTTCTGGGTTTATCTCACGGAATTTGTCTCCAAGGTGCCAAACCCGCGTAGAATCAGGTCTTAAGCCAGTCATCAAACTTGCCCGGGAAGGTGCACATACGGCAGACTGGCAAAACGCCTGCCTGAAGGTCATACCCTCGTCAGCCAAAAGGTCGAGGTTTGGGGTAATTGCAACAGTATCCCCATAAGCTCCCAGCACAGGACGAAGGTCATCAATGGAGATAAACAAAATGTTTGGTTTAACCATATCGTTTGGACTAGTGCAACTAAAAGTAGCCCAGAATACTGGACAGAGAACCCAAAAAAAATTGAACTGTATTTTCATTGCCAAAGTGAGACGAACATTCATAAAATAAATCTAGTTGCCTGAATAATTATTGCCAACATCTAAATAAGCGCATCACTAAACTAATTCCATTCCTTTTTTATGATCACAGAACGGTGGAACTAAGCCGCCGTAGGGTGGCGTGGACTTTGCTATTTTAGCAAAGTGCATGACACGCGTCTCGGTCGGCTTTAGTGATTTGTTCCACAGCATTGTTACTTTCCAACCTATTTTTTTGTCATTTTTGGATAAGTATCCTCAGAGTTACAGGTTATCAGGCGTTGATTTAAACCAGAGTAGTAATGGGTGACTCCCAACATGCAATTACTTGTGATTTTCAAGTAGGTTCATAATGCGTTCATATTGAGATTCATTGCTAACGATAGCAAGCGCATTTTTCAGGATTTCGTCTGCCTCGATATTCTTGTTAAGCTTGTATAGAATTTCACTCTTTAATATCATATCGATAATTCTCCCACCATTTTCTTCAGCAATTGAAATATATACAAGAGCTTGATCAAGATTAATATTGAAACGATTGGCGAAGTCCGCATAATAGTGGTATGACCAATAAGAGTCTTCAATAGGATACTTGGCTGTGAAATCCTTTAACCATTCATCATACTGATCCAAACTACTGTCTATATTCCCACTATATGAGTTTACATAAGCCATTAGCAAAGACTGCTTATAATCCTCAGTATATGGATAGGAAAGACTGTTATATTCAATCGCTAATTCCTTTGCCCTCTCAATATTCATATTGTTTTCGAAAAGGAATTGAGCATACTGTTTCTTCGCATACCATGCATCAGGAGCTGAACTAATTATTCTTTCGTAGTAATAGATGATGCTATCGCTCACATTTCTTCTTTTATAAAAATTCAGTAAATAATCAAGTGCTAGAAAGTATAGATCATTTGTAGGTTTAACCTCGTTTTCTACAAATCTTTTCATTATCGAAGGATCTGGATTTTCCTTTCTATAGATCCATGATAAAGCATTGTTGAAATCCCCTTCTAGTTGAATTGATGTGTCAGGAAAATGAATCATTTTGGAAGCGATCCTCTCAATTTCTATGTATTTGCCATGATCCTTGTACGCCTCTATCAACTTCAGCATCAAATCAGCGTTTAATGGTTCTTTTTCAAATAGTTGTTCCAAAGAACGTAATGAACCGATGCCTTTGGCAATATCTTCGATCTGTTCAACAAATAGATAGGAGCTATCAATAAATCTGTTCTCAAAGCCTACTTTCCTTCCTACCTCGTCTCCATTTGCATCCGCAATGATTAATGTTGGAAATCCAACAACTTCAAAATGGTTTTTCAATTCAATTCCTTCATCCTTTTCTGCATCAACACTTTTGAAGATAAAGTTTGATTCCAAATATTCTCGAACTATTGAATCACTAAACACAAAGCGATCATATGATTTACAGCCACCGCACCAAACGGTATAGAAATCTAGGAGAATGTATTTGTCCTCTTGCTTTGCTTCTTCGATAGTTTCATCGAATGTTCCCTGAAAATAAAACGTTTCCTCATGGTTGTTTGGGGAACAGGCTAAGAAGAATATGAATGATGAAAAAACGAGTGATCTTAGACCCATTCCTTTGATTTTTTTGAGTCTGCTAAAGAGTACCAAATTCCCTCTTCTATCAGGATAGCTTGCATGCACTCTTTACTTTTTAGGCATGTGGAACGGTGGAACTAAGCTGCCGTAGCGTGGCGGGGTCTTTGCCTTATCTGCTAAGAGCGTGACACGCGTTACGGTCTGCTTTAATGATTTGTTCCACGTTCTTGATTTCAATAAGAGAACCAAAGCATCTGTCTAACTAGAGCTTGTTCTCCTATAATAAACGATTTAATTCCTTCTTTAAGTAATCTCCGGAGCTAGGTCGAAACGCATCCTTTGATATGATATTACCTTTTCTATCAATAATGGCATAATGAGGAATACCACCAATTTCAAATAACTCCCTTAACTCCGAATATTGATTACTTGTCAACATAATGTGTTCACCAGTTAGTCCCTTGTTTGCAATAGTTGCCTCCCAGTTTTCTTTATTGCAATTACACCCTAAGAAAAGGAATGTGACATTCTCATCTTTAAAGTTCCCTTGAATTTTCTTTGAGTATTCCATCTCTCTCATGCAGGGACTGCACCAGGGAGCCCAAAAATCAATATATACTACTTTCCCTCGATACGGTTCAATTATTGACTTCAGTACATCAGAGTTTATATCCTCAAAGGAAATAACGATATTCGCACCCGGAGTATTGAGATTTTGAAGATACTGTTGGGCCGACTTATATTCGCTATCAAGTATTGCCTTGAATGATTCATTTGTTATCAGCTCTGGATTGTAATACTTATCATAGAACCTAATATCCATCATCCTCAAATAGGAATAGTAATATCTCGAATAATACAGCTCCTTAACAAGACCTTCGGTATTTTTTTCAATCATTGCCAGCTGTACAATTACTCCTGAAGTAGTATCCTGTTGATCGAAATAACTTCGAGCCTCCTCTGCCAGATCTCCTGATTTCATAAATGTGTATTGATAATAAGCCTCAAGAAACTGGACCCTATAATCAGAGTATAAGCTAAAGCTCCATATATCTTTGTCTTCTATGAACAAAAAATAAGAGTCTGGGATTTCCAGATCCCCTACCTTAATATCATTCCTATACGCATATACATAGAGATAAAGGACTAAATCATACCATGATTCACTCTTAAGAATATCACTAACCCATTTATCAAATTCTGAACTTGTTATATTCTCACTTTTATAGTTTTCGAACATCTGAAAATACTCTTGCTCTCTTTGTTGGATATGTTCCTTGTAGGTAAGAGGAGGCAGTTTGTAGATTGTATCTTTATATTCCTTACTCCCATAATTGTATCGTGGTAGTTCCTTTAAGAATTTCCGGAGGTTATTATTAAGTTCTCCAGAGGTCCCTTGAACATCGGAAATGTTGAAGTACTCTATGGTCAGATGTAGACTATCTCCTGGATAGCAGTAAACAGAGCCATACTCAGTTGTGATTTCCTGTGGGTATCGTAGTATTGTGTCTATTCTAAATGTACCACCACTTTCAATGGCAATTTCTGTAGCAGTATGATTTTTTCGCTCATCAAGAATATCTCGAAAAGAGACCTCAGCTGTTTCAAAATGCTCTTTATAATCAACAATCTCTCCAACGATTATTGTTCTCAACTCCATGTAATCCTTTTCCTGTTGGGAGTTGCACCCCCAAGAAAAAACCATGGAACAAAATAATATTGCTGATATCAGCCTAATCATAATATTAGAGTTTAGTGATGAGAACCTCATTTCAATGGAGCGATACGCCCAATTCATAAAAGAACGATTCATATTATTCTTGCACTGGCCTTGAGACGAACGTGGAACGGTGGAACTAAGCCGCCGTAGCGTGGCACGGGCTTTGCCTTTTCTGCACAGGGCGTGACATGCGTTACAGTCGGCTTTAGTGTTTTGTTATACACACCCTTAACGAAGTTCATCAATATAGGCCTTCACCTCTTCCAGATAAACTATACTTCTATCTTCTGAGGGGTGTACAAGAAATTCTCCCTCCGGATTGATAAAGAACTTGGCGGGGTAGCCTGACACCCCAAACTGGGTCGCCAAGGAGTTATCAGGTTCGTCATAGAGGACTGTATATTCCACCTCGTGTTCATTTATAAATTCACGAACTCCATCTTGCTTCATACCTCCAGTATGAGCATCCACATTAATTGAAATGATCGTAATTCGGTCATCATATTCAGATGCGAAATCAAGGAGTTCTGGAATCTCAGCGATGCAAGGGGAACACCACGTTCCCCAAAAATCTAAGAAGACAAATCGACCTTCAAAATCGGTAAGATCAATAGACTCCTCTGTAAGGAGATCAGTGTATACACCGATTAGACCAGCTTGCTTTTCAGACGAAACCAGGGATGGAGGTGCTGACAATATAGACTGTTTAAAATGCTCCGGTCCTCGTGTTGGGGCAACCTCTGTGTACCAAGCTAAAAGTGTGTCACGGGAAAGATCCCCAGCAGTGAGTGATTTGGCCAGTAGGTCTAGTACTTCTAAAGCGTGATCGGTCTTCTCTGCATCTATGTATGCCCTCCAAAGTACTTCCCCAATTGGAAGGATATAGTATGCGTCGTGCCCATTTGTAATTACATCTGCGAGATCGGCAAAAGCCTCAGAAAGTTCACCCCTGTATATCGCATCTCGAACAGCGTAAACCGGAGCATTACGCTCAAAAAACTGTTTTGCCTGGCGAATTTCTCTAGCAAACCGCTTGTCAGCAAATGCTTCAGTGTCTAAGTACTTTTGAAATAGGGACGGTGCTTGCTCGAACGCTGAAAGCAATTTATCCCAGCGCTCTGTTTCAATTTCGCATTTGAGAGCAAGTTGGCTACCTACCAAATCGTACCCCCAGCGAACAAGTGGGGCATTAACTGGATCCACCATACTGTATTGTTCGAAATCAGCAAGAAAAGCTGGCACAGCATATTCGGAGTACATATAACACTCCGTCTTCTGCGGTGGGTCTGCACCTTTATATGCAGAATGAAGCAGCCACATCACCACGTATGGGTTGAACCTTCCCATAAGCGGCGCTTCTTTTTTTACCTCCTCAGCCCATGCTGCTTCAGCAGCTGTAATGAAAGCATCGATCTCTTCAGGAAGTTCCGGCGGGTTTTCCGGTTCATTGTGCTTAAGATAGTCTATGAGAAACATTTGCTGACGAATGTTCCGATTATTGAATGTCGTATCGACTACCGACTTTTGAGCAAAATTCGGAACTGCAAGAAGGAAGACAAAAATGATAACCAGTGCCATGGCTGGATCAAAACAATATAATCTCCTGGTTTGTGTCATATTTTATGATGTGTATAACGGTGGAACTAAGCTGCCGTAGGGTGGTGCGGGCTTTGCCTTTCCTGCAAAGGGCGTGACACGCGTTTCGGTCGGCTTTAGTGATTTGTTCTGCGATCTAGATTTCATCTACAACGATTATGACTTAGAGCTTAACTTATTTCAGGACCCAAACAAATCTTCCAATTTAGTCATCAACTTCTCTTCATCGTAACCTAATTGGACATATTTTATGATCCCCTCCTTATCAATCAGATAAAGAGATGGTGCGGCTGAAATCTTAAAATCTTCTGTTGTACCATCATTTTTAGACCACAAAAAACTATAACTAATATTGTGACGTTCCTGATATTCCTTCACCTTTTCCAAACTACCGCCCAGGTTCACACCTATAACCTTTAGTCCATTACTTGTATACTTCTCCTCAATTTGGTTTAACATGGGTATAGATTTCACACATGGGCCACAGCCAATCCATCCAAATTGCACGATTACATACTTTCCAATTAATGACGAAAGCTCAAGGGAATCACCATTAGTATCCGGAAGTTTGAAATTCGGACTTTTAGTATTTAGCGCCAACTTAGTTTGCCTAAGACCCCATGAATAATACTCTGGGACACTTTCAATTGACAACTTCTCAACGGGGTATCGCTTTTCAATTACATTTGAGAACCTTGCGGTATGTAAAGAATAGTCCGGATCCCTGTAATAAATCTTACTTCGAAGATACAAGGGAGTTTTATTTCTAATACTGAAAGCAATTTCAACATCATATTTGTTTCTGGGTTTTCTTTCCCAGTACCAATTATAAAATAAACCGGTTGTTTGAAATCTGAATAGTTTACATTTCATTGAAGATATGATAGTATCAGTTACTTCCAGATCAGATATCATGTGATCGAGTGAATCATGAGAAGCCCATTTTCCAATTGATAATATCGATTCATGATAATATGGATGTGAAACAACTTTGTGATCTTCGTATTTACGGGGATCTTTTAAGTATGCCACACTATCGTGCAAAATCATGCTTATTAGTTGATCACCCCCGTAGAAAGAAATATATTGCCCTGGATCTAACTCAGTATAGAAGTAGTGGTTGTATCCGAGGATTGTATCCTCAATATTCTTTTCAAAATAAACCACCCCTTTTCGGTGCGTAGGTTTGTCAGAATAGCTACGCTTTGTTACGAGATTGATTTGGTATTCAAATGCTTCCATTTCTTCCAGGGGGGCACCATAGTCAATAAATAGTTCAATATCAGTCTTCTTATGACATGATAATATCAATGTCAAAAATGATAGCAGCAATAAATACTTCATACTCTTAATTTCAGCTTATTTATAAGGAACTATCTCTAACTTTCCTAAACATCAAAATGATCGCAGAACGGTGGAACTAAGCTGCCGCAGCGTGGTGCGGGCATTGCCTTATCTGCGAAGGGCGTGACATGCGTTGCGGTCGGCTTTAGTGATTTGTTGGATTGCAGACGCATCCGCATACTCTGGCTTTTGGCAATTGGCACCTCCGCCTACTTTAGTTTGACTGTTTTCCATGTGTCTCCAAGATTAACAATTTCATTTCTTTGTTCCCATAGGAAACTACAGGTTCATTTTGCGTGGCAACTCTCTTCTCCAAATGAGCCACAAATGCTTGCGCAACCTCTTCCTGCCGGATGTTCCCCCAACCAATGGAGTCCGGAATGACGCGAGTTAGGACGGTGAGCCAACTGGGCGTGTGTGCATTGCCTACGATCATTCCTGGCTTGAAGACAGCCAGTTTCTCAAATCCGACCTCGAGCACTGCTTTGTACTTTTTCCCCATCACGCGAAAGCCTTTGATTCTCGAAAGGGCGTGGTTCTCATTGATGCCCACAGCAGTCAAGAGCTCAAAGACTTCTATCCCACCTGCTTTGCAGCCTCTCGCATATTTGCCCAACATGTTGACCTCGACCTCGATCATTTGTTCTTCACTCATCGAGGTGGTTCCGCTTCCGATTCCTATGCAACTGATGGCGATGTCATGGCCTTTCGCTATTTCTTTGACAATCTCCTTAAAGTTGGGTGAACTCGTGTCAACTACGACCTGGTCGACCTTAGCCTCGTCTTGCATGGAGGCTAAGGCTCTTCGGCCTAGCATCGTCAGTTTAGAGCACAAATTGCTCTTGAGCAGTTCGCGAGCAACAGCCCCACCGACTTCACCACTTCCACCAAAAAGTATGCAATTCATTATATTTCTCCGTTGGTTGTCTTCATATCTGCTACGGTATCAGAGTCGCGGCATTAATACTTGCTGACTGTCAATCTAACGGTGGAACTAAGCCGCCGTAGCGTGGCGCGGGCTTTGAAGAGCGTGACATGCGTTACGGTCGGCTTTAGTGATTTGTTCTGCTGTAGGATTCGGGAGAAATCTTGCATTAACCCAATATTCATTTAGAATATGAATCAACCATAAATCCTGCTGCCCCAAGACATATCTTACCATTGTCAGTAACTCCTTCAATAATAATCCTGAAATAGCCAAGATCATCGGCAGTATAAAAGGATAATGTGGCCCTACCATTTTCTGTAGTTACTTTAGGATTCCAATACAATGTGGTGCGGTGGTCAGGCTCCGGGGAATCAATATTTTCAGGAATGTATTGTGGAGAATAAAATTCACGGTTAGACGAAAAGCCAGTCACTTTTTTTGTAATTGCTCCAACTAATTCATAATCCTGAGTCACTGGAGCCTCACCCTTCTTGGTATAGATTGCTATCACTCCATTGTTTCCACGGGAGCCATAGATAACTGCACTGCCGCCTTTCAATACTTCCACTTTATCAATATTAGTCATAGGTATGGACATGATAATATCTAATGGTTCATCAGAAATTGGAATGCCATCTAAAACAAACAGTGGAGAAGAATCGCCCAACATACTCGTAATTCCTCGCAATTTGACTGCTCCTCGATAAACAGTTAATCCAGGCACACCACTACCTTGCAAGAACTGTAATACATCGGTATGACGGTAATCTAATGGGGTAACTTCCAGAACATGATCGGCTTCCAGGTAGATTCTGAAATGTCCATCATCTTTTTCAACCTTCCTTCCCTTTATCTCAACCTCTTCCAGCAGAATAGATCCATCATCAGGATGATATTCTCGATAATCCATATCGCTGTAATACTTATGACGGTATTGTTGTAAAGGAATATCTGAAATACTCTGTGCTGCATTCAGAATATTAGAAGATACAGCTAGTTCCTTCTTAATTGCCTTGTCAACATAGACCTCCGATCGCTGCTTTCCTCTTTCGTTTAGCACCTGAGCAAAGATGGTGACTGTATCGAAAAAAAACAGGCTGTCAATGGAAAACCAACCGCTTGAATCTGTCTGGCTCTCCAGAATTATATTCGTACTATCCTTAAACAATCCTACTGTTATTGCTCCGCCAACTATGGGTTTCTTTCCAACTATTCTTTCTGCATTTCCTTCAATCGTAATACCTGCAGTTTTTTGATATTCAAAATCATCTGCATTAGCCTCAGAGAGATTTTTCTGATAATTGCTCCAGCCATTGCTTAGCATGAGTAGGTTCAGCTTATCCTTGGAAGTAATATGTTCATCATCGACGAAATAATCAGCTGGGGACTCAATATAGCCATTGAGTTCGGAGTCAAGAAAGAGGTAGGATGCCATATGCTGATGGTCTCCTCCAGCAATCAGAGAATTCTCATTAACAACTGAGATGGATAAACTGGAATAAGCTGAATCCAACCGACCCAGGTCATCAAGTATCTCCAGCTGTACCTGGCTGCGTGTAGCAAACTCCATCTGACTGGTCTTTACTTCCAGATTATTTACTTCCAGATTATTCAGGAAGACAAGACGTTCTGAAACAGGCTCAAGCTCTTCGTTCAATAAAATAAACCTGTTAATTCCCCCGAGCATCGCCTTTGTTTCAACCTTTAGCTTCATGGTGCCTCTATGCGTAATCTCCTTGGTAAACAGTAAGCTGTCCCGTGAAAAGCATACCACATAAAAGTGCTCCCTGGACCGCTTTCTGAAGTTTGAAATAATTTTCAGCGTCACCTCCTCCTGATTTTGCTCAAGCAATACCAATTTCATTGCTTCAGACCTGATATCCTCAAAATGATACTTAAAATCAGGGTATTCATCTATTCTCACTTCATAGAAATCACCTAACTCGGGATCAAAGAACAAACGGCCCATACCCTTATAATCAGTTCTAAAGAATACAACTGCTTCCCCTTTGCTATTGAGTACCTTACCATCTATTGGAATACCTATCCCGGTCTGATCGACAGCCTTAAATGCTGCCAGGTTCTGAGTACCAGTCAGCAGAAAACCTCCCTCCGGAAAGAATGACACATCGATCTCCGGTTTTTCTTTCTTTTTAACAGGTAAGTCTGATTCTAACTCTAAGGAGTTTTTTGTTTCAGATATCCGGATGGTTTTATGGAAAATCATTTCCTCTCCAAAGTTCCTCTGATAGTCAGTATAAGCGCGGATCACGAATGGACCAGTGACAGAGGTGTCAGGAATTATAATACTTCCAGAGGCCTGACCATATTCACTGAGTAAAACCTGTTCCTGCCTTATCTTTCCTTGGCTGTCAATTAATTCGACATAGAGGTTCTGGATATCTGATACAAGGGAAAGGCTTTGTCCATCCAGTAAATATGCTTTGAACCAGATTGTGTCACCAAGAAAAAAGAAATCCTGGTCGGTTTGGAGATAGGTTTTTTCGACGATAACAGGTACCTGACTTTGAGAGAGTAATTCGCTAACTTGACCTTTAGAGGAATTCAGGATTAAAAAAGAAAATATTAAGCACAGAGCGGTCTTAATCATTTTAATACAATATTCTATTATGACAGCAGAACGGTGGAACTAAGCCGCCGTAGCGTGGCGCGGGCTTTGCCTTTTCTGCAAAAGGTGTGACATGCGTCACGGTCGGCTTTAGTGATTTGTTATATGGCATTCAAGAACTAAAAGAAAATTCGATGAGTAGGTTTGATATCATATAACCTTTCCATCAGTAGTATCTTCACGGAAGACGCCTCTATGTTTACTTTATCCTCTTGTAGGTTTTGCCAGCGATGACATTCTTCACTTGAAGTTCATTCAGCGCACCGACCTCTTCAACAATCTGGGCGGAAGTCAAATTTTGTCCTGCCAATCTACGTATCTCTCTGACTTGCTCTGGTGATAAGGTCTTTGACCTTGCTCCGATGACCTTGAGATAGAAATCGTCATCCTTCCACAGCTCAGCTATAAACGGATTAGGAATACCTTTCCGAGGATTTCTTCTGATGAACTTTTCTATTGCCTTTTCTCTATCTTCAAGAGAGATGTCACGGCGATTGATGATTCCATATTCGTGAAGTTCGCTAAGACCTTTAAATCCACCGGAGATCATGTTCAAACGATTTGGACCAATCCTATCAACGTAATACTCTTCCCAGCTCATAGCCTCTTCGTATGTCAAATTAATATTCTGTAAATGTGAACTGAAATGAACATGTTCTTGTCCAGTACTTTGCCGCCATGCGGAATGGAACCTCTTTCTGCTTCCTCGCCCCATCTCTCCCATATGTTCACGAAATCGATGTAGCCAATTTCGCCCAGTGATACCTGCATAGTGATAGTGATCAGAGCCAACTGATTTATCTGTATACAGGTCTGTATATACATCCGCAGGATTTATCTTTTGACTAACATATTTCGAAATTGTATGCATGTAACACTGATGGCCACGATTTGCATCCCCCCAACCTTTTAGCAAAAACTGAAGAGGAATAATTGTTTTCCACGAAACCTTATTCTCATAATTCAGAACTGTATGAAAATTGGAGGGATCGATCATTGGTTTCTGTATTGACTGAACGTCGATTTCTCTACTATTTACGTTGTAAATCAGAGAGATCTCTATGGGCGAATTGCGCAATCGCTGTGAGCCACGCTTCAGATGGGATGTCTTCTCATTATGCTTTATAAGCGCATCTATTAATCCTGGCATCGCCTCGTCGATTTGAATTTGCATATACTCATCAAGTATTCTTGCAATAGATAGTCCATGAATCTGAGGTAATAGCGCCCGACAATTTTTTTTATCTAGATACTTCAAGTTCATTATTGAATTTCGACGAAGGTTCTAGCTACTTTCAATGGAAATTATACTGGCCATATAACGGTGGAACTAAGCCGCCGCTTTAGCGGTCAGCTTTAGTGATTTGTTCTACGACCAACATCTAATCTTCTTATGCCTAGATTAAAAGGGCTTTATATTAAAATCTTACCTGAGGCTATTTTCTTTCCCCCATATGACCAATAGTATATATACAGTCCTTGCTTCAGCTGCTGAAGATTGATCGACAGCGTATCACCTTCAACATTAGCTTTAAATACAGTTGAGCCAGAAAGGCTTATCAATTCGAATGTTCCATTTGGCACAATAGCCTGGAGGATTTTCACATATAGAATTTTTTCGGAGGGATTGAAATTCACCACCAATACTTGGTTCTGGTTCTTTTCATCAATTCCAGCAGGAATAACAAAGACTTTACAATTGCTTTCTATTTGACACCCGATCGAATCTGTTATATGGAGAACATAAGTAGTAGAACTGATGGGTTTTGCCCAAGGATTTCCCACTGATCCGTCAGAAAGAGATTCGATCGGCTCCCACTGTAATTGCATAGGAGGAAACCCTCCGATAACACAGTGTCCTAATTGTACACTATCCCCTTCACGAATATTATGCCTGCATTCCCCTAGACAAATGGTATATCTTGATTGACGTATTTGTATTGAATCCATGAAGGAATTATTCTCCGCATCCATTACAATGACATATAAGAGAACGGAATCCGGTATTGCCCCTTCTTTGAATGCTGGATTCGCAACGGTTGTATCCTCTAACATAAATGAAGCCGTATAGATACTCCCCGCATAATGGTATGTACCTAACCAGGTATATCGGTATGGAGCTAAACCACCGGTTGCAGTAGGATTTCCTCCAATTGTGAGAGTAACTGAGTTGTCAGCACAAACAGCAGTATCATTTCCTGCTTCTGCACCTAACTGAGAGTAACCATCCGTAATAATTACGAACTGTAGCAATACAAATGTCACTATTGCAGGGATTTTCAAGATAGTAATATTGGGTTGGTATTGGATTACAGTGTTGCGCATATGGAGTTTTCTTACGTGAATTTGCGGTCGTAGAACATATATTCTACTGCATTTTGCGGTATAGTGCTCAATTTATAAGGGTAATCTGGCAGATTAGATTGGATGCTTCGATAGT
>RCNC010001280.1_pt1 | contig 16818 bp, 19 predicted proteins | sample 2041301 | NCBI WGS metagenome assembly RCNC01 (sample SAMN09708231, study PRJNA481090) | Marine sediment metagenome, whole genome shotgun sequencing project. | biome: marine sediment; feature: ocean; material: sediment; isolation source: Sewage treatment plant 13A marine sediment (STP13A) ... | reverse complement strand
AGAAAGTCGTAATCAATACTATAGAAAAAATTAATTTTTTCATGATTTCTAATTTTATGTTAAATCCAATTTTTAAAACTGCTGGCCAATTACAAAGTGGAATTGACTGCCATTTGCATTAGGCACACCCGGAACATTAGTGAATCCATATCCCCAGTCTATTCCTAGTAATCCGAACATTGGGAGAAAGGCTCTTAAGCCTACACCTGCTGACTTATATAAAGAGAACGGATTAAAATCCTGAATTCGGTACCATGCATTCCCTGCTTCTAAATATATTAAGGCAAAAACAGTCGCAGATTGGGCTAATGAAATCGGATATCTCAATTCAAGAGCTATCTTTTCATATACGTTCCCAGATTTGTTGCCATTTACAATTGGTGTCAAAGAACCATTTTCATATCCCCTCAAGCCTATAACGTCTCGCCCGTAAAGATTATATCCTGACATTCCATCCCCTCCGAGGTCAAATCCCTCAAATGGTGAGGGTCCAATATCGCTGTTATAAAATCCAAGATAACCTAACTGAGCTCTGGCAAATAAAACCAGCTTTCTACCACTAGGGTTCAAATTTCCTGCCAAAGTTATAAACCAATCAGATTTAAATCCCCATTTATGATACTCAACCCATTTATACCTTTCACTATCAATCATATCCGGATCGGAATAATCTACATTATTAAACAGGGAGTAGGGTGGTGTTAATTGCAATGATAAGGATAAATTAGTACCGCTGGTAGGATAAATTGGGTTTGGTCCAGCTGAATTCCGACTTAACATAGTTGTATAAGAAAGGTTATTCGATACACCATTTGAAAATACAAAATACTGATTCCAATTATTCAAATCATAAATCTGGTAATTAATGGCATTATACCAGCTGAAATAATCATCAGGCCATTTTAATCGCTTTCCAAGTCCAACCGAAATACCTGTAACTCTTAATCCTTGTCGTGAAGGGTCTCCTTTTTTACGACCATTGGTTTGTGATGATATATATGCCGAAAAGGAGAAAGAATTTGGTTTCTTGCCACCAAACCAGGGTTCAACAAAAGAAATATTACCTGATAAATAATACTTACCATTTGACTGAACCCTTAAACTTAAGGTTTGACCGTCTCCTGCTGGAACAGGGCGCCAGGCTTTAAAATCGAAAATTCTTTTTATAGAAAAATTATTAAAACGCAAACCGACAGTTCCAACAAGCATACCAGCTCCCCAGCCACCTGATATTTCAAATTGATCATTGGCTCGTTCTTCTAACTCATATTCAATGTCCACTGTACCCTCTGCTTGATGAGGAATTGGATTTGGAGCAATTTTCTCTGGATCAAAATGACCCAGCTGAGCAAGCTCCCTTGCAGACCTCATAATGGCAGATTTGCTAAATAAGTCACCTGGATTTGTTCTTAGTTCCCGTCGAACAACATGCTCATTTGTTTTAGTATTACCTTTAATTATAACCCTGTTAATCGTTGCTGGATCACCTTCATAAACTCTCATTTCCAAGTCAATCGAGTCATTTTCAATCCGCACCTCCATTGGCATAATCTGGGCAAACAAATACCCCTGGTCCATATATACTGAATTAACAGCATCCTCATCAATAAATAATCTCTCTTCAAGTTTAGTTTTATTGTAAGGATCACCTGGTTTCATACCCAGGTACTTGGAAAGTAGTTCAGAGGGGAATTTCGTATTTCCAATCCATTTAATATTTCTAATGTAATATTTATTGCCCTCAAATATCTTTACATAAATATTAATCCGGTCTTTCTCCAAATGCTCAATCGAGTCTGAAATAAATTTATAATCCCTGTACCCTTCCTCATTATAAAAATCTTCAACACTCTTTTTGTCCTCAAGGTAATCTGCTTTAATGTATTTTGAGGCCTTGAAAATGTTCCAATTTTTCTTCTTGGTATTTTTCATAACCCGCCTTAACTTCTCTGTGGCAAAAATCTCATTGCCTTCAAAAATTACATCGGCAATTTTCACTTTTTCATTCTTGGAAATTTTGGCATTTAATTGCACACTGTTTGGAAGTTTTGGGTCTACCAGCTGAGTAATTTGAACATCGATATTCAAATAACCTTTTTCAACAAAAAACTCTCTAATTATTCGATCAACATTATTAATAACATTCTCTGTAACCTGACTACCGTTCAGAAGGTTAACTTTCTCAAGCAAATCCTGTGTTTCGCTCCGATTGATTCCCTCAAAAGTAAGCTTTGAGAGACGGTGACGCTCACTGAAAAAGAAATCAAGTGAAATTTTATTTCCCTCAATCTTGGTGTAAGACACTTTTATATCTGAAAACAATCCTTGAGTCCAAAGCTTTTCGATTGATTGAGTGATTCTTTCACCAGGAACAAGTATTTTTTCTCCTGCTTTTATTCCTGTCAACTGCACCAGGATACTAGCATCCAGAAACTTCACACCAGAAACAGTTATTTTAGCTACTTCATATTCCTTGGGATAAGCATAATCCATGACAGGAATATTAAAGTCTAGTGTATCCTTTTCTTGTGAATAACTAAGTAAGGTAAAAAAGAGAAAAAGAAATCCTCCAATAAGTTTCATTAAACCGGTACCTCTAAAAATATTCAACTTCATCTATATCTCGTTTTTCCTCTTAATAAATGTTTCTTTGATTTTCTTGTGAATGGGTTAGATTTTGACCTGTTCACTGGTTTTCCCAAATCTTCTTTCCCTGTTTTGAAAATTTAAGATTGCGTTATAAAACTCGTCCTTCCTGAAATCAGGCCATAAAGTATCTGTAAAATATAGTTCAGAATATGCAATTTGCCAAAGCAAGAAGTTACTAATTCTATATTCTCCACTGGTTCGAATTAAAATATCAGGATCAGGAATATCGCTGGTATTCAAATACTTATTAAAAAGATTATTATCAATATCATTAACTGATACTTCACCAGACTTTACATCTTCAGAAAGTTTTCTTGCTGCATCTACAATTTCCCATCTTGCACTATAACTTAGAGCAAGAACTAAACTCATTCCAGTATTTTGACTTGTTTTTTCAATTACTGAATTAAGTTTTTTTAACACATTAGTGGGTAAACTTTTTAAATCGCCTATTACAAGCAACCGGATATTGTTCTTCATTAAAGTCTTGGTTTCTGAATTTAATGAAGTTACCAGAAGTGACATTAAGGCATCTATTTCTTCCCTGGGTCGGTTCCAGTTCTCAGTAGAAAAAGCATACAATGTAAGGTAGTCAATTCCCAGTTCAGCGGCAGCTTCTGTTACCTCACGAACTGATTTAACGCCGTTTCTGTGTCCCTGAACTCTGTGTTTCCCCTTATTTCTAGCCCAACGTCCATTCCCATCCATAATAACCGCTACATGATGAGGTAAATTGTCCTTATTAATTTGATCCTTTAGTTCCATCTCCAAATATTAATCTTCATAAGCAGGACATAATGTCTTCATGTAATTTATCTTATAGCTCAAAGTAATTCCAACGAAATAATACCAATCGTTATTGTGTAGATTTGAGCTAAAACCTGGATCCGGAATATCTTTATATCCATCCAGGTCATCCATAAATGTTTTTCTGAATTCCCATAATATAGCACCACTTAACCTCCTTGAAAAATTCACCTTAACTCCCAACCCAAATGGAATGACCATATTAAAAGAATTTGATGGATCAGGATCATCAGGCCCTCCTGGATTTAAAATGCGATCATAGTTATAAGACACCGCTTTATTATAGTAGCCCATTCCCAAGCCACCTGAAATGTATGGTGAATATGTTAAGTTCCTTGCCGAATATTCAAATCTCCTGAAGTTGAATTCAAACTGTACTGAAAGATCCACAAGAACGGTTTTAAAAGCAAATGGCCAAACTGATTGTGGGGCATCATTATACATATTGTCATTATTCCCTTTTAACGAACCATATGTTAATGAGGTCCTAATAGCATACCTGGGATTGAGAATATATCTATAAAAAGCACCCATCGAAAGTGCGGGATTTTTAAACAATTTCTCCTTATTCAGATCGCCAAGGTAGAAGGACTGACCAAAGAAGCCTCCAATTTCGGAGGCATTCTGTGCTTTAAGAATTCCTGAAAATAACAGAATTATTAGGACAACCTTAATCTTTTTCATTTGCTCAAAATCAATCCCTAAACCTTCGTCTAATTGTTGGCCATCCTTTTCTATTCACATCTAGATTATAGATAACGTGAAAAGTAGCGAAAAAATAATTATCGTTATATCTAGACCATTCAGAAGTAAATGCATCAAAATAATCACTTGTGGTAAACCTTCCTCCTAATTCAAATCCCAATTTCCAATCTGGTGTCAAACCATATTTTAAGCCTAAGCCTAATGGAAAAACCAGTGCTACACTGCTAAAATCAGTTTCTGCACGATTATTTGGGTCCTCAAGAATTTTAGGCCAGAAGAAGGCCGGCCCAAGCCCAGCAAAGCCGTAAAAGCTTATATTTGAGGCAAATGACATCATTCCTTTTCCCCTCATCATCAAATAATTATTTGCACTCTTGTCTTTTATAAAAGCATATTCTGCCTGCACAGTTGTTTCCAAAAGTGGAGTACTAAATACTAAACCTCTTTCCTGATTTGATCCATAGGAGGAATCATCACCATAGAGCCACCCGTATCCTACATTCAATTTAACCCAAAATTTTTCTAGAATTTTATATCTAAACCCTAATTGAAAAGCTGGTCTGGTAGAAGCAAATACAACATCTTTGAATCCAGCAATATTTTCAGTTGGAGTAACGCTTCCAATATCGCCCATGTAAAATGTACCTCCAAGGCCTGCTAAGACTTCATACCTTTTCATCTTCCAGGTTTGAGAATGCCCAATTCCTGAAACCAAAAACAAAAAAATTATGGAGAGAAAGAATGAACGTTTCATGACCATCAGATTAGTTGACAAAAGTAATAATATTTCTTATTTAACTTAAATAATTCTATATGGTTTGCATATAGAACTCCAGACATAACATTTTATTGGTTCAGAATAATAAGAATTTACTCTTTTTATCCTTAATTAACAAAGATAAAACATTAATTTCTAATATCAATACCCCATAATAGCTTCGCTCGAATGGTATTATAAAAACTGTGACCTTCTAATTTAAGCATCTTTACTGAAGTATCCGCTTTTCTAAGAACTATCTTTTCTGAAGTTTCCAGGAAATAAGACCTGTAATCTGCAGAAACCAGATACTTAGGTGTTCGGCTCTCAATTTCAAGGCGTATTTCATGAAAATCAGGAATAATTAAAGGGCGCACTGCTAAAGTATGGGGCGAAATTGGAGAAATAATAAAATTCATTGATCCTGGTGCAACTATCGGGCCCCCAACACTTAAGGAATAAGCTGTAGAGCCGGTTGGAGTTGCGATTATAAGTCCATCAGCCCAATATGAATTTAAAAGATCTCCGTTCAGGTATGTATGAATTGTAATTAATTTTGAATCTTTTTTCTGTATAGCAATTTCATTTAAGGCAAACTCATTTAGCAAGCTCCCTGTAGTTTTCATTTCAATTACTGTTCTGTCCTCAATAGTATATTTACCTTCAAAAATATCATCTATTGACTGCTCCAGATTATCTTCTGAGATGTAAGCCAGGAAACCTAACCGACCAATATTTATCCCAACTATGGGAACATCCCTTCCCCGTATTAAAGCAGCAGATTCAAGAAATGTACCATCGCCTCCAATACTAAAAAGAAAATCTACACCAACTGGAAAGTCATCATGTCCATTGAAAACCAATACTCTATTCGCAAATTCAGGCAATGAATTCTTAATGAGATTAAAAAATGGGTTTATCGCCCAGACTTCAACTTCCGCATCAAATAGTTTTTTTAGGAAAGTCTTCATCACCGGGTGAAAACTTCCATTAAAAACATTCCCATATAGGGCTACTTTCATTATATAATTTCTTGGTTTTGTTGATTTATATACTCAAGTATTTCATAAACTCTTCATATCTGTTATCATAAAGAGAATCCATTTCCTCATCACCCATATATGAGGCTTTGATATCATAATTAAATCTTTCAAATGTTTGAAATATGGAAGACAAGTCAGTTCGATTCACTTTAAGAATAACCTCCAGCTTCATCGATTCTTTTGGAGAGTGAATGTACAGGCTTAGAATTTTCGCATCATTAGATTCAACAATCTGGGCAATCTGTGATAGTGAGTAGTCATTTTGATGTAATTCGAGTACAATAATCCCACCAGGGTTATTAACAGCAGTTAATTCAGCAAAATATTTAATCAGATCATTTGAGGTAATCAAACCCTGATAATCCTTATTGTCATCTAATACAGGCACCACAGTAAGGTTCAGTCTTTGTACCAATTCAATTACTTCATAAATATGCTGATCTGCCATTACATAAGGGCTGAAAAGGGAAAGACTATGATTTCCAATTGGCTCATCTGCAAGATTTAAATCATAAATATCTGTATCTGAAATTAGGCCTAAAAATTCCTTATTGTTTACAATTGGAAGGTGAGAAACTCTAAAAACTTCCATCCAGTTTAAAGCTTTTATTCCTGTATCTGAAGTTTTTATTGAAGGAACAATATCTGATATTAGTTCAATTGCAAGCATATTATACAAAGGTTTTCCTAAATTACTGCTAATTTTGTAAACGTAAAAGAAGATTTTTTGTTCTACTCTTATTCTATTTATAATGGCTCAATTAAGTGTAAATATAAACAAAATTGCTACAATAAGAAACGCAAGAGGAGGTAACACACCTGATGTTTTAGAAGCAGCGATTCGTTGCCAGGACTATGGTGCACAAGGGATAACTGTTCATCCCCGGCCTGATGAAAGGCATATAAAATATCAGGATGTTCGGGATATTAAACCAAATATTTCTACAGAATTCAACATTGAGGGATATCCAACTGATTCTTTTATTTCTCTGGTCCTGGAAGTTATACCTAATCAGGTAACCTTAGTGCCTGATCCTCCTGATGCCATTACTTCAAATGCAGGCTGGAATACAAAAAAGCATCTCGATTTTCTTAAAAATGTTGTCAGCACATTTCATTCTAAAGGGATACGTACCTCTTTATTTGTTGACACCAATGAAGAAAACATAATATATGCCTCAAAAACTGGTACCAACAGGGTTGAATTATATACTGAGCCTTTTGCGATCCAATATGTTCTAGACCCTGAGAAGGCCGTTAAACCCTTTACTGATGCTGCAGTTATTGCTAATAATTATGGGTTGGAGGTAAATGCTGGGCATGACCTCGACTTAAACAATTTGAAGTTCTTTTGTAAAAGAGTTCCGTTTATAGAAGAAGTATCGATTGGTCATGCGTTAATTTCAGACTCACTCTACTATGGCCTTGAAAACACCATACAGATGTACTTAAGGCAATTGAAATAGAGCAGTATGCGAGTTTTAACCAAATTATTCTAAATTTATTATTAATGAATCTTTTCTATCGAAAATATGGGCAGGGGCCCACCCTGATTATAGTCCATGGATTATATGGAGAATCTGATAATTGGGTAAAAATTGGGAAGATGCTTGGTGAATATTTTGAAGTCTATATTGTAGATCAACGTAATCATGGTCGCTCTCCCCATCATTCTGAGCATAACTACCATGAAATGAGATCTGATTTACTTGAGTTTATGGATCATCATTCAATTGACAAAGCAATGCTTTTAGGCCACTCAATGGGGGGGAAAACAGTGATGTTCTTCGCCAATGAACATCCGGAGCGGGTAAATGGCCTCATAGTTATTGATGTTGCTCCTAAGTCTTATGCAATTGCAGCCAAATCACTTAAAAAGACTATCGATCATCACACCATTATTAGTGCAATGAAAAGTGTAGACTTCAGTAATGCCAAAACCAGAAATGAAGTGGAGGACTCCTTAAAAGCTTACATAAGCTCGGGAAGGATTCGTCAGTTCCTGATGAAAAACCTTCAAAGAAATAAGGACCAATCTTTTAAATGGAGTCTAAACTTAAATGCCTTGCAGAGTAATCTTGATGAGATTTTAAATGGGATGGATGAGACGGAATTTGAAAAAGGAAATAGTATAATAGGATTCCCTGTACTTTTTATCAAAGGGGCCAACTCAAACTACATTTTGGATAGCGACACGGCCCTGATTAACAAAATTTTCCCATATGCTGAGATAATAACAATAGAAGACTCTGGGCACTGGCTTCATGTAGAACAACCAGACTTGCTTTTTGAATCTATTATAAATTTCTTCCTTTAATAAGACTTATACCTGAAACGTAGTAATTTCAATGTTTCCATCAGGGATTAGTGCCTTCCCCTGATACCGAAGTAATAGTTGAACAACGGCGATTACATCTTTCTCACAATACTTTACAATTTTCTCTAATTCCTGATCTTTCCAATAGGCATCACCTACCATACTACCATCCATATCATCTTTTGGTGTTGGAATCTGAAATAAGGTAGTTAATAGATCCAGTGATGTGAAATGCTTGTAATCACCAAATTTCCAAAGTTCCATTGTATCTATAAAGGAAACCTCCCATGGCTTTTTGCCAGCCACATCTAAAAGTGATGGCAATTTAAGCCCATTTATTAAAATCCTCCGTGCCAGGTAGGGAAAATCAAATTCTTTTCCATTATGTCCACAGAGGGTAGTTTCCGATTTCTGGCCAAGCTTATTGAGTAGCTGAATAAATTCCTGGAGTAATTCTTTTTCATCATCCCCAAAAAATGACTTCAGCCGAAGATGTGTTTCATTATCTTTTTTGTAGGTCATACCAACTGATATACAAACCACCCTGCCAAATTCCGCATATATTCCAGCTCTTGAATATACGTCTTCAGCCAGCTCTTCTTCCTTTCGAAAAAATGTAGATTTTTTATCCCATAAGGATTGCATCTTCTCTGACAATTCGTTAAAATCTGGTGAACCAGGTACTGTTTCTATATCCAGAAATAGAATATTCTCAAGTTTGATTTTTTCTAGCATGACAGAATTTACTTTATAAACTGATTATTTGTTTTATGATCGCTTATCCAGGGCCTGGTTAATTACATCAACCAATATATTTATAGCAACTAAATTATCTCCTCCTTGTGGTATAATTAAATCTGCATATCTTTTTGATGGTTCAACAAACTGTAAGTGCATTGGTTTAACTGTCTTCTCATATCTTTCAAGCACTTTTGAAACCGATCGATCTCTTTCTATAATATCCCTTCCGATTACTCTTCCAAGGCGATCATCGGCATCGGCATCAACATAGACTTTAATATCAAACAAGTTTCGAAGTTGCTTATTAGTTAGTATTAATATTCCCTCAACAATTATTACATGCTTTGGAAATACTTTAATAGTTTCCTCAGATCTTGTACAGCTAATATATGAATAGATGGGTTGATTAATTGCCTCCTCTTTTTTGAGTTTCTTTAAATGATTTACCAGTAAAGAAAACTCCAATGATCTTGGATGATCAAAGTTTATTTCCTGCCTTTGATCCATACCAATATGGCTATTATCCTTGTAATAGGCATCTTGGGGTATTACAACAACCTCATCTTCAGGAAGTCTTTCAATAACCTTCCGCACAACAGTAGTTTTCCCTGAACCAGTCCCTCCGGCAATTCCTACAATGAGCATAATTTTATTAATTTTATCCTGAAAAAAGTATCATTTTAAAAAACACCAAAATACGAATTAACAATATTTTACTTAGCTAAAATTACAATAAAAATACAATTAGAAAGAAATTATAATAAACTGATTTAAGATGAATGACCTATATCCTTTAAAATTTCAACCCATAATAAAGGAGATTATTTGGGGTGGGCAAAAACTAAATACCATATTAAATAAGAAAATAGGAGACCTGCAAGAAGCTGCAGAAAGCTGGGAGATATCTGCTATTCAAGATAATATCTCAGTAATATCAAATGGGTTCTTGAAAGGGAATAACCTTGAGGAGCTTATTGGAATATACATGGGAGACCTTGTGGGAGATAAGGTTTACGACAATTATGGAATTGAATTTCCTCTATTATTGAAATATATTGATGCCCAGGATAATTTATCAATTCAAGTACATCCTGATAATGAACTGGCAAAAAAAAGACATAATGCTTATGGAAAAACAGAAATGTGGTATGTTGTTCAGGCAGATTCAAATTCATCTTTAATTTCAGGCTTTAGCAGTGAAGTAAATAAAAAAACTTATCTAAAACATTTTAATGATAAAAGCCTAAAAGATATCTTAAATACCGAACCTGTAAAACAAGGTGATGTATTCTTTATTCCAGCCGGAAGAATTCATGCCATTGGACCCGGGATTTTATTAGCAGAGATTCAGCAATCCTCAGATGTTACGTATCGTATTTATGATTGGGAAAGAAAAGACAAAGAAGGAAAGGGAAGAGAGTTACATACTGACCTTGCACTCGATACAATTGATTATAAGCATTATGAGAGCTACAAAACTCCTTATGAAAAGAGACTAAATAAAACAGAAAACCTGGCGAATTGCAAGTACTTCACAACCAATTTCATACAGTTTGACAAACCACTTGAAAAAGACTATTCGGCTATTGACTCTTTTGTAATATATATGTGTGTTGAGGGATCCTTCACGCTAGATTACAATTTTGATAATATTAATATTCAAAAGGGAGAAACCATACTTATTCCAGCCACTCTAAAGGAACTCAAGCTCCTACCAGATGAAATATCTACTTTACTTGAAGTATATATCATATAAAGATTACTATTTCATTTTTTTTGGAAAGTTTTAGTTTTGGCACTTTTCAGTTTTTATTAGGAATATTGATATCAATAACCGAAGTATCATCTTAACTAAATGAGAAAAATAATTTTTCATAATTTTGAATACCTTTGGATTCTAATGCTTAAAACAAGAATACAAAGTATAAAATGAAATCTCACCAATATATTCTAAAAATTTGTGTAGTTGGATTTCTCTTATTTACATCTATTCTTTTTTTTGGATGCCAAACTAAGCAATCAAACGAATCCTCATTAAATGACAAAAATGATTCAATTGGTTACAACGGAGTATATAAAAGCTATCGCGATGGCTATTTATACTCAGAAGTTACCCTAAAAGAAGGCAAGAAAGAGGGATTGGCAAGAAAGTTTTATAAAAATGGTAAAGTAAATACCGAGGTTTATTATAAAAATAATATTAAGGTTGACACCTCAAGATGGTATTATACTGATGGAGAACTATATCGAGAAACTCCATACCAAAAAGGAAAAGTTCACGGCATACAAAAAAAATACCATAGGAATGGAATACTAAAAGCAGAAATACCCTATGAATCAGGCAATAGAAAGATTGGCCTCAAAGAGTTTTCTTACTTTAATTCCCCAATAAAATCTTACCCATCCATTAGCTATCAAATATCAGATAATAGAAATACTAATGGACAGGTTACTCTTACACTTAGATTATCTAATAAATCCGAGAAAGTTAAGTTTTACCAGGGTGATTTAAACAATGGTATGTTTGACGCAGAAAAGCTAAAGTATATACTGACAGAAAAAGGTAAGGGGACTATTAATTTCATTGAAAAACCAGATTTTACAGGTAAAAGCCAAATCAACATTATTGCTTATTTCAAAACAAAGCTTGGAAATAATAAAATCATTCAAAAAAAAGTGAGTTTACCCTCAAGTCACCTTAAAGAATAATGGGAAATACGTATTCAGATAAGTTAAAGCCCGGGCTCATATATGTTATTGACCACACTGTCTCAGAAAAAGATACTGCTTTGTATTTTGGTTCTGGAGGTTTAGATGTACTGGCGACACCTGCTTTATTAGCATATATGGAGCAAGCTTCCTTTCTTGCAATAGAAAAGTATCTTCCAGCTGAGTATTCTACGGTAGGAATATCAATTCATATGGAACATATTGGAGCTGCAATAAAGGGAGAACAATTTGAATGTAAAGCAGAACTTATTGAGATTGATGATAAGAAATTTATATTCTCAATCGTAGCCAATAATAAAAAAAGGAAATTAGCCACAGCAAAACACATTCGCTATTTAATTCATAAACAGGATTTCATGAATAGATTAAATGATCGGTAATTTTTCCCATTTCTTGAAATTATTTAATCTCAAATTTGAAGAAGATATTTTATGCTAATAAAGGAAAAGAGATTCTTAACCAGCAGTCCAAATATTAAAAAATGCCCCGCCCCAGATAAGCCGGAGTATGCATTTATTGGACGGTCCAATGTTGGCAAATCATCCTTAATCAACATGTTGGTTGGTAAGAAAAAGCTGGCAAAAATATCCTCAACTCCTGGCAAAACACAATTAATAAATCATTTCATAATTAATGAAAACTGGTACCTGGTAGATTTGCCTGGTTATGGGTATGCAAAAGTTGCAAAGACAAGACGAGAGGAATGGGAGAAATCAATAAATGATTATATTTTGAAACGCGAAAGCATTATGTGTCTTTTTTTATTGATAGATTCCAGGTTGGTACCACAAAAAAACGATCTCACATTTATAGATTTTTTAGGTTCAAATTCTATTCCATTTGTAATACTTTTTACGAAAACAGATAAAATAAAGCCCAGGCAGGTTGACCAAAATCTTGAAAACTACAAAAATCAACTCAAAAATAGCTGGGAGAAAATTCCTACTTTTATTGTAACATCAACCGTAAATAAGAAAGGTCGGGAAGAAATCCTTGATTTTATTGAAGAAACAAATAATCTTTGGAAAAAGTGATTTGAACTAAACCAAATTTACAATAAGGTATTACCTTTGTAACCTATTTTTTAACCTTAGAAATCCCAGCAGAACCATGCCTTCACAACCTCCAATAAAATTTTTTTCGGGAAGAGCCTCACAATACCTTGCAAAAGAAATTGTTACAAGTTTTGGAGCAACTCTTGGTAAAAGTTCCGTATTAAATTTCAGTGATGGAGAATTCCAACCATCTTACGAAGAGTCAGTTAGAGGATGTAGCGTTTTCATAATTCAATCTACTTTCCCTCCTACAGAAAACCTCTTTGAACTTTTATTAATGATTGATGCTGCTAAAAGAGCCTCCGCATATAAGGTTATTGCTGTGATTCCATATTTTGGATTTGCTCGTCAGGATAGAAAGGATAAACCAAGAGTTTCCATTGGAGCCAAATTAGTTGCTGACCTTTTAACAGCTGCAGGTGTTGATAGAATTATGACAATGGACCTGCATGCTGACCAGATACAAGGCTTTTTTGATGTTCCTGTTGACCATATTTTTGCATCTTCCCTATTTGTACCCTACATTAAAAATCTTCAACTTGACGACCTTGTAATTGCTGCTCCTGACATGGGCGGAACAAAAAGAGCAAATGCCTATTCGAGGTTTTTAAAAACTGAAATGGTCATTTGCTACAAGCAAAGAAAAAAAGCCAACCATGTAGAAGACATGGCAGTTATAGGGGACGTTGAAGGGAAAAATGTTATTATCCTCGATGACATGATTGATACAGCCGGCACACTAACTCTCGCTGCAGACATGATGACTGAACAAGGCGCTAAAAGCGTTAGGGCTTGTACAACGCACCCTGTTTTGTCTGGGCCAGCTTTTGATCGGATTGAAAATTCATCACTCGCGGAATTAGTGGTTACAAATTCTATTCCATTAACTAGAGAAAGCCCGAAAATTAAAGTTGTATCAATAGCTGATCTTTTTGCTGATGTGATTCAAAAAGTATATAATTATCAGTCCATAAGCAATAGTTTTATCCAATAAGTTTTTATCTTTGCACCCTCAAAAAATAAATTAATAATTTATCGTGCGATGGGAATCTGTTTTCTTATGAATTTCAAATTAAAAACAGAATTCAGTAACACAAAAAACTTACGAAATGAAAACTTTTGAAATTAAAGGAAATCTGAGAAAAGATCTCGGAAAAAAATCCTCAAAGAAAATTAGAATTCAACAGCAGGTGCCATGCGTGATGTATGGTGGAAGTAAATCTGTTCACTTTTCAGTACCTGAGTTAAGCTTTAAAGATGTAATTTATACTCCAAATGTTTACCTCATTAAACTTGATATTGATGGAACTTCTTATGATACTTTGCTCCAAGATGTTCAATTTCATCCAGTAACTGACCGTATCTTACACGTTGATTTTAAGGAAATATCCTTCGATAAGGAAGTAGCAACTTATCTTCCAATTAAATTAGTTGGCGACTCCGCTGGAATTAAAGAAGGCGGAAAATTAAGGCTAAAACGTAGAAAATTAAAAGTAAAAGCTTTGCCAGGAAATCTTCCAGATTTTGTCGAAATAGATATTACAAATCTTGAAATTGGTGAATCAGTTAAAATTGGTGAAGTCGTTTCTGATAGTCTCGAAATGCTTGATCCACATCGTTCTATGATTGTTGCGATTGCCTCATCACGCGTAGCTAAGGGAATGGAGGAAGCGATTGAGGAAGAAGAGCTTGTTGCTGAAGGTGAAGAAACTGAAGAAGGTGCAGCAGAAGCTTCCACTGAAGATGCAGAAGTAAAACCAGAAGAATAAATCTTCAATAGTTTGAAATACCTGATTGTTGGACTTGGAAATATTGGCGATCAGTATACAAATACTCGCCACAATATCGGATTTAATGTATTGGACGCTTTAGCCAAAGCGTCCAATATTCATTTTGAAGATAAGCGATTTGGGTTTATAGCCAACCTTCCCTATAGAGGCAGGAAGTATATTCTGCTGAAACCTTCAACTTATGTAAATTTAAGTGGGAAAGCCGTCCAATACTGGATGCAGAAGGAAAAAATTCCGTTAGATAAATTACTCGTTATTGCTGATGACATCTCCCTGCCTTTTGGCGTTTTACGTCTACGAAAAAAAGGTGGAGATGGCGGGCACAATGGCTTAATGAACATAATTCAGGTATTAGGATCTCAAACCTGGGCACGCTTGCGCTTTGGAGTAGGGAATGATTTCCCGAGTGGAGCTCAGGTCCATTATGTTCTCAGCAAGTGGACAGAAGAAGAGTCAGAACAATTACCTGAAAGAATAAAAATATCCGGCGAAATTATAAAATACTTCGGATTTCATGGTATAGATCAGACCATGAATATGTTTAATAATAAGTAATTTAAAATTAGATTAAAACCTTATTCTATCTAGAAGATTTAACATTACAGTGGAGGAACCAACTAGAATCGATAAATGGTTATGGGCTGTTAGGGTCTTTAAAACCAGAAGTCTTGCGGCTGAAGCTTGTAAAAAGAATAAGGTCAGCATCAATAACGAGTTAGCAAAACCAAGTAAGTCAGTCAGGAAGGAAGATATTATAAACCTTACAAAAAAAAATATTACTTTCACTTATAAGGTTAAGGAATATACACAAAAGCGCGTTTCAGCAAAACTTGTTTCAGATTACCTAATAAATCTGACACCACAGGAAGAAATTGATAAGTTATTGACTCCGAAATTCCCAGACTTTGGATCCAGAGAAAGGGGAACTGGAAGACCGACAAAAAAAGAAAGAAGGACCATAGATAATTTTCGAAAAAAAACATAAAATTTAATCCGTCTATATGATTATCGCCCAAGAAAAAAAAGAACAAAATATAGTTGAATATATTTTATATATGTGGCAGATTGAGGATATCATTCGTGCAAGCAAACTCAATCTGGAACTTATAAATGAACATATTATTCAAAAATACGACCAACCACAATCAGTAAAAGAAGATATTCTGTCCTGGTATGAGAATCACATTGGAATGATGGAGAATGAGCAAAAGCAGGATAAAGGACATTTAATCTATATTGAGAATATTGTAAATGACTTAAATGAACTCCATCTTAAATTACTTCAATCCAAAACAGAAAAGGAATATCAGGATCTCTATAAAAAGGCATTGCCTGTTATATCAGAGTTAAAAACAAAATCTGGTGGAGAGCAAATGAGTGAACTGGAAGTGTCTCTAAATGGGGTATATGGTTTCTTAATGTTGAGAATTAGTGGACAGTCTATTACAAAAGAGACTTCTGATGCTGTAAAAGATATAAGCAATATGCTCGCTTATCTGGCAGCCAGACATAAGAAAATTGACCAAGGAATGGAAGAAATTTAATATATCGTATTTTGAAATTCCAATTTGTATGGAGGTTCACTTTTGAACTTCTATTCTCAGAGCAAACCTAATACATTAGTTATCTGAATATTACAAGTTTGATAATTTTTTTTATTAGGATGTTTAAATAATTTTAATTAACTATAACTTTTCAAAAACCAATATTCTAACCAACTTTTAATCATTATGCTAGAAGGCTTGCAAGCAATTGATGAAATAAGGCTAAACTTCAGTCCTACGGGGCTCTTCATTCTTAATTTAACCATTTCGTTTATCATGTTTGGGGTGGCACTTGAATTGAAACCAGAGCAATTCAAAAGGCTCCTTAAAAATCCAAAGCCAGCTATAATAGGTGGAATTTCTCAATTTATGCTCATGCCATTAATGACCTTCCTTCTTGCCATTGCTCTGAGAAATTATATAACACCTACCATTGGACTTGGAATGATATTAGTTGCTTCATGCCCGGGTGGAAATGTATCAAACTTTTTTAGTTCACTTGCAAAAGGGAATGTTGCTCTATCTGTTAGCTTAACTGCTATCTCGGATCTTGGAGCAATTTTTATTACTCCGTTTAATTTCGCATTCTGGGGAAATCTATTTACAAAAGTTTATTCTTTAACCAACGCATCTGACCTGGTAAAACCTTTGGTTATTGATCCAATGGATATGTTTAAGAC
>RCNC010001279.1_pt1 | contig 16835 bp, 10 predicted proteins | sample 2041301 | NCBI WGS metagenome assembly RCNC01 (sample SAMN09708231, study PRJNA481090) | Marine sediment metagenome, whole genome shotgun sequencing project. | biome: marine sediment; feature: ocean; material: sediment; isolation source: Sewage treatment plant 13A marine sediment (STP13A) ... | reverse complement strand
CACAAGCCCACCGAACTCCACGACTGAGTTAGTGGTTGTCGTTGCGCCACTGTCGGGGGGTGATCCCGGCCCAGCCGTGGAAGGCGCACGAAAACACCGCGGCATCGGCGTAGCACAAGGCGGTCGCAATTTGCGACATGGATAGCCGGGTTCTCAAACGGGCGCGGGGCGATGCCAGCCTGCCGTAGTGCCCGTCGCGGATCCACTTCCATGTCCTTGAGCAGCTCGGGCAATACCGCAAGAGGACCAATGCGTGCCTCGCCTGCGACGTTGGTTCCGGCACGCCCCCAAAATGTTGCCGGAATTGCGAAATATTTAACCCACCTTGAGTGAAGCTCGCAGTTCAAAATCACCGAAAAATAATCCAACAGTTGAGTACACGGAATCGATCTATATAACACCGATCCCGTATCTGTAGATTTCAAGAAGGCTGAAATTCATGACCGCTTTGAGTCCAGACTGTGTGAGAACTCCGAGGCCCGAAAAAGCAGCCTCGAAATATCCAAATTCACGCGCATGAGAATCGTGTGGTGCCAATATCCGACTTGAAAATCCTAAATGAAGCCACTCTCCGTGCGATCGTAAAATGCCTTCTGGAGTTTTCACACAGCCAGGAGTCACAACGGCCACTAGGCTAAACTCTTGCGAGGGCCTGCTGCTTACTTATAGCGGCCTCCGGCGAAAATGTTAGCAAGCGTGTATTTCTCGTCATGTAATGTTATGCGCGACACGAAAATTAGCAGGAGTTTGATTTGCCAAGAAATTTCACCTGCCGCCATTCTGCATACAGAGAAAGAGTGTTATATAGCCCGTTCTCTGTATGTAGCTGTTGAGCTTAATCAAAGTCACCAATCACTTGAGATATTAAATAATGAAAATGGACTATTGCGTTCTTGGAACAAACAACATGGAAGCATCGACTAAATTCTATGATTCACTTTTCGAACAAACAGAACTTAACCAAGTTTTATCAACTGAAAGGATGACCTTCTGGCAGTGTGAAGATTTTGCATTTGCAATAGCTAGACCCTTTAATGAGGAGCCCGCAAGTAATGGAAATGGAACAATGATTGGTTTTAATGTTGGTTCTACCGAAGAAGTAAGGAGGCTTCATAAAAAGGTTATTGAATTGGGCGGCACTTGTGAGGGTGAGCCAAGTCAACGAGGACCTAAATTTTCTGCATATGCGAGAGATTTAGATAAAAATAAAATGGCTTTTTCCGTGTAGAAAACTTAACAAACGCAGGCAAAACTACGCAGAAAACGCGCGTCTGCTGCGGGCGTTACTGAGGGGCCGCGATTATCCGCTCAGTGGACTGATGCCGTTGTTTTCAATATAAAATGTCTTCACGTCTTTAAAATTGCCGGTTGCACCCGATTTAGTGACAGTCGCCAGGCAAGGAGAGTGGCCTGGTTAGGGTAAGTACCCCGGTTTTCTTCTTTCATGAAAGTAGGGGCGCGTGTCGGGCAATGAAAGGAGTGTCACAAACGCGTTTTCTCGCAGATCTGCCGAAAGACGCCTATCAATTACCTCGTAAAAACATGAGCTCAATAGACAATGCAATCAATAGCTTAGGTGGTGTGAACGGATAATCGCGTCCCCTTATGCCAGCAGAGCCAGACGTGTGGGATTACAGTAGTTCGATGAGACAGCTCGAGCACATAACCGTCGCTTTCGGCTCACTGATGTCCTCCACCATCGCCATCAGGCTCGTCATTCGCCGGGCGAATACATTATAGGAACTGGATGCCTGAGCGGTGAGTCCGCCAGATAGCTGTCGCAGCAGGGCCATCACTGGCGATACCTCTTGCACCACGTAATGCGTCTTATACTCCTGCAAGCCGGCCAATTGGGCGGCGTGTGCTATCGCCTCCTCCATGGTGCCCAGCTTATCAATCAAGCCTCTCTCCAGAGCATCAGGGGCGAGCCACACCCGCCCTCCGGCGATAGAGCGAATATAGTCGGGCTCCCGGTTGCGACTTGCTGCGACCAAACCGATGAATTGTTCATATGCGCTATTTGCCCAGCGGGCAAAAATCGCATCAAGCTTTTCGTTTACGCCTTTATATACGCCCCAGCCGGCGTTCTCACTGGTGGTTACACCATCGAAGTTAATACCAACATAATCAAATACATTTTCCAGTGTGGGGAAGGCAACGGCAACGCCGATAGATCCCGTGATGGTGGTGGGCTCGGCATAAATTGTATCGGCGGGGGTACTTACCCAGACCCCTCCCGACGCGGCCACATCCCCCATGGAAACCACGACCGGTATGCCTTTGACCTTTGCGGCAACCAACTCATCGCGAATAATATCGCTGCCAATAATAGAGCCACCGGGACTATTAACCCGCAGCACAATTGCTTTCGTCGAGTCGTCTTCATGGGCTCGGCGGATGAGCGGGGCAATGTCATCGGAGCCGGCAACCCCTGGCCCCGCTTCCCCGTGTACGATTGCACCCTGGACAAACACTACAGCGACAGCATCTTCTGACTCCACTTCTTCGGGTTCAATTTGCGAGAGATACTCGGACCAGTAAATATGGGGATAGGTATCAACAGTTTCGTCGTCGGACTTGCCGAACTTCTCTATCATATGACTACGCAGCTCAGGGAAACTTTTGGTGCCGGAAATCAATCCCTGCCGCTGTGCCCAGGCGAGTCCATCGTAGGAGCCCTCGTCGATCATGGGAACGCTATATTGATCGGCCAATTGCTGGAATATCTCTGGCGCGACATCCCTGGCGTGGGCCATACGTGATTTGAGTGTAGCCCAGACAGGTCCGTAGAGAGCCTCGCGCTGGAACCGGTCAGGATCGGACATATCCGATCGAGTGAAGCCTTCAACAGCGGATTTAAATTCGCCCTGACTGTAGTTGTGAATGGTGATTTTGAGCTTGTCTGTCAGCTCACGGGTGTAATTCCGATATCCACCCACGCCATTAACAGTGAGTGCACCAGAAGGGTGAAGGAATATTTCATCGGCCTGGGCGGCCATCAGGTAGGAACCGGTTGTAAGACTTTCGCTGTAGGCAACGACAGCTTTACCCGATGTACGTAAAGCAGCCAGCTCGTCTGACACTCGCAGCGCGGTGCTGGAGCCGGCAAATTTTGATCCACTGAAATCCACCAGTACGCCGGACAGTCTCTCATCCCCGGCAGCAGCTCGTATCAGGCGAATCAGGTCACGGGACTGAATTTGCACCTCATCTGACATAGCAAAGGGGAAACCCAGATCGCTGGCAAAGACTTCCTGATCCTGAATGATACCAACGGGGTTCAAAATCAACACCTTGCCATCTGGATCAACTTTCTCTGGAAGCTGGTTGACGAGATAAATTGAGCCACCCACAAGGTAAACCAAAAACAGTAATGTGAAGATGTTCACGGTCCACACTCTAAGACCCGTTAGAAAATCACTCAACTTCTCAAAGAATTTTTTCAAAGTTCATTCTCCCGATATAGCGCAGCAGAGAAGTATAATAGATTTGGAGTTGGCATGGTTTGGCATTTATCGCAATTTTCTCTCTACTGAGCGCACATTCAGCAGAATCTGAGCGAAGATGCGTGCCTGGTCTAACAGTCGGTATCTCCGTACCAGGCCCGTGAAGTCCCTACTTTCCCTGTGCCGCTTCTTGGGCGGCACTTTCAGCCGCTAGTAACACAGCGCCTCGTGGCGCACGACAAATTAACTCAAGATTATGGGCTGACGCTACAAAAATGAGTTAACGTATCAGTACCTCTGGCCATGATCGATCGTGAAAGCAGATAGTTATGCGCAGTGGTATGAATCTGGTGTTTCCAGGGATCTATAATGACGGTCAACTGAGTGATAAAAAAGTTTGCTGAAAATGTCTGTCATCAACAAATTGAAAGAAGACCCTGAGCTGCACGAATACCTGGTTCAGCGGGTCGGAAAAGCACACCTCAGGCGTCGTATCGGTGTTGAAGCCGAACATGCGGCAGATCGTTTCGGCCAGGGGCGGACTTTTTTTCATATTGAGAACTGGTCCACCGCCGCTGCCGTTATCCGGTTCATATTGAAGGCCACCAACCTGTCTGCCCGCGGCAGGGCCAATGTGCTGGACTTTCAACTGCGCAAAAATCACCTGGTGATGCACCACCTGCCGGAAGCATTTGATGGATTTACTATCCTGCAGCTGAGTGATCTGCATCTCGATTCAATGGCGACGTTTCCCGACCGACTCGCGGAGTGCATATCTGATCTCGAGTACGATATCTGCGTGCTCACCGGTGACTACCTCTTCCGCACCCACGGTCCTCACCACGAGGCGATGAATGGCCTGGAGCGGCTCTGCCGGGACATAGACCGGGAAATTTACGCAGTTCTCGGCAACCATGACAGCATCCTCATGACCCGGCACATCGAATCCCTGGGTATTCGCCTGTTGTTGAACGAAAATACCCAGATCGAACGCGAGGGCGACGCCCTCTACCTGGCGGGCATAGATGATCCGCACTATTTTTCGGCTGACAACCTGGAAAAAGCGTATGAGGGAATCCCCGATGAATCGGTATCGTTGTTGCTCGCCCATTCACCGGAAATCTATCGGCATGCAGCCTATGTCGGCTTTGATTTCATGATGTGTGGCCATACGCACGGTGGCCAGATTTGTCTGCCAGGCGCTCTCGCTATTACTTATAATTCCTCTGCACCACGGTACACCGGTGCGGGCGCCTGGTCATATGATTTGATGCAGGGGTATACCTCGGTCGGCACTGGCAGTTCAGTTGTCACTGCACGGTTCAATTGCCCGCCTGAAGTCACTCTCCATTATCTGAGTAGGCCGAAACACGAAGTCTGACATGGCGGGTTGCAATTTACCTGAGCGGTCTCGCCACGGACGGCGGTGGGATATGCAGGCTAATGGGGGTTTTTACGAATACGAAGCCAGTAGAGCGGCCTGGAAAGCAGCATCTGCACCAGGGTAAAAGTCAACATCCATAATATTGCCCACCACCATGCAACGCCCAGAGCGGAAGTGGCGTAAGCAGAGGGAATAAGGGATTCCGGCAGTTGGTCCCACCCAATACTTCGGTCACCGGGCCTCAGGCCTCTTCGACGTTTGACGAAGCTTGAACAGAGGTCGCCTGTCATTACCAGTATCCCGAAGACCAGACCGAACAGGCTGCCATAGCCGAAAAGTATGGCTAGCATGCAGGCTGTGAAGACGGCGGAAATCAGGCCCCTCCAGGTCTTGGAGGCACCGAACACCGGATGGCCGTCCCGCAGCGTCCTGCCGAGATCCACCGGTAAATCGCCACGCGATCGACAAACGCGGGCAACGAGTACCGGGGCGCCATTGCTCGCCAGCAACATGACAAGGATCTGAAAAAATGTCTCGGGCATAGGTCTTCAACTATCACTCAGCTTGCAAGCAAAGAATAGCCCATTGCAGCGGCTGTCTACCTCTCTTGTCGGCGGGGCCTTCGTCCGCAGTGGGGTCCTAGGGTTTTTCCGTCCAAAAACGACACAATCTCCCGTAGCCCGTGCCGACCGTGGCTTTCCAGAGGGTATTACTTTCTCCTGACACCTGCAAATCAACGTTTTTAGCTATGATCCAGCCTTTTTAAGGCGATCACAATGGTATATCAAGAACGGGTTCTTATTCTCAATGAAGCAGAACAGGAGAGTTTCTATGGCAATCCCTGCCTGTCCTTGGCGTGGCCGAGTGTTGTCAGCCACGATGGCGCTCGTTGCCTGGATCTGCTGTGAATGATCAGTTGCTGCTTCAGCAGTAGTTTTTCAGCGATGACTGCTCAACAACCGCCGGGTCTGAGTAGTTTCGCCAAGACGGTGAGCAGGTCGAAAAGCAGGAAAATGATGTCTCTCATGCTTCCCGAGGGTAGTACCCATCGGGTTAGGCGGCAATGGCGGCAAGCGACCGGATATCGGCGTTGGGGTTGCGGATGCACTCTGTTATGTGTGGGGTGCCAAGTATAGGACAAACAAATGGGGCGTAGTAGGTAGATCTCCTCAGTAGTGATTGCCGGCTTCCTTGTCAGGGTTACGGTAAGATAGAGTTCTTTCCAGTTTTTGATCGTTTTTTTGATTGGAATCGAGGAGAGATGGAGTCTCCACGGGATTGGTTTGTTTATAATGCGATCAAGCGGACTTTCGGCTTGGTTCGCTGGGCCATTTAAATAAAGAAAAAGGAATTTTTTCAAGAAATTTCTGAACATGGTATTTTTCATGGTATTGGTGCTGTTATCAAATCATAACTATATGAAAATAAATAAAAGAAATAACTTATTAACAACCGAGTGGGAATGACGTTTGTCCGCTAGAAGCCATGAAGACTGGATGCGGCGTGCCCTGGTTCTGGCTGACCGTGCCGCCAACGAAGGCGAAGTGCCGGTCGGTGCGGTGCTGGTGCGCGATGATGAGCTCCTTGGTGAGGGCTGGAACCAGGTAATTTCGGCGCAGGATCCCACTGCTCACGCGGAAGTTGTTGCTCTGCGCGATGCCGCCAGGGCCGTAGGTAATTACCGCCTGCCAGGTAGCATCCTTTACGTCACTCTCGAACCCTGCACGATGTGCGCCGGAGCGCTGCTTCATGCGCGTGTTTCACAGCTGGTGTTTGGGGCGAAGGAGCCCAAGGCGGGGGTGGTTTGCAGCACCTGTGCGTTGCTGGAAGAGCCCTGGTATAACCACAAGGTGAGTTGGCTCGGTGGTGTGTTGGCTGAGGACAGTAGCTCGCGGTTACAGGCGTTTTTTCAGGCTCGTCGGTAGGGTTCTTTCTTGTTTTTCCGAGTGGCGGCCTTGCAGGCCGCTGCGTTGCTTCGGGTGGGGGTTGCCATTGCTCCATTACGGGTGCTTGCGGTGCGCGGGCCATTGGGATTCTGGCGTACGGGCGGCTTTTGAGAGGGAATGACACCTGGGAGGTGGCAACAGTGTTGGTCTGAAGGGCATGGGATTTGGGGCGCGGGGTTGGGAGGCATGTGGCTCTAAGAGAGTGGGGTGTTCGCACCGACGCCCTCCAAGTCCGCAATGGCAACCCCCACCCAAATCAACGCGGGAGTAAGTCGTACCTCTTGCTAGAAAAACCGTATTGGAGATTGGACGGTGTCGATGCTGGCGACAGCGAGGATTGGCGGGGGAGGAGCCTTTTGCGGACTTGGAGGGCGTCGGTGCGAAATGTCTCTATCTTAATGGCACCGAAAGAAAACCCCGGTACCCGAACCATCCTGATTCAAAGTCGCGAACTTACCGTGCTTTCCTGTCCGTCAATACCGGAAGGACGACCCCCGTCTATCAAGAAGTAACCCATAACACGCACCGCAAGCGCCCGTAATGGAGCAAAAGACTCCTCCCCCACCAATCCTCGCAGCGGTCCAAAGGACCGCCACCCCAACAACCAACAAAACCACCCAGCTAAAGCGCAAACAACCCAACCCCGCGCATCACCCCAGGCAGGTGATCCTCCGCCCGCACCCGAGGCTGCTCCTTGTTATCCGGAATATCCTGCCAGGCCAGAATACTGTTGTAATGACGAATATTCTGCACATAGGTAACCGCCTCCCGGCCGCGAGCGTAGCCATGGCGAGTAGTCTTGTAGAACTTGCTCTTTTGGAGAAGGGGCAGACGCTCCATCACATCACGCCACAAGTGCGGGTCGCCGCCCGCGCGTTCCGTCAGTACCCGCGCGTCCTCCAGGTGGCCCATGCCAATGTTGTAGGCCGCCAGGGCCATCCAGGTGCGATCCGGTTCGTAAATATCCTTGGGCAGGCGCCGCCTCATATTTTTCAGGTAACGGGCTCCACCGCGCAGGCTCTGGGCCGCATCCAGGCGATTGTCCACGCCCATCTCCCTGGCGGTCGGCAGGGTCAGCATCATCATGCCCCTGACGCCGGTAGGCGAGGCAGCTTTTGGATTCCAGTGCGACTCCTGGTAAGCGACGGCGGCCAGTAAATGCCAGTCTAGCTGGTACTCGTAGGCGACCTGTTGAATGAGTGCGCGGTAGGGTGGTAAGGCGCTGTGCATCTTGATGTTAAAGGTGTGGGAGCCCATACGGGTTGTGCCCTCGGTGTGCCCGAAATGAATGTCCCGCAAACGCGCCAGGGTGCCATCCCGTTGTAGTTTCTCGATGAGGGTATTGATACGGGCCAGCAGGCGAGTGTTGTCAGATTCCGGCGGTAGGTACCAGACCATGTCCTGTTCAGAAGCCAGGTCAAAGGCGACCTTGAGCCTCGGATACAGGCTCTGCTGCACAGTGAATTCGTTGGAGTCGATAATGGCCAGCTGGGCCTCGCCGAGCTTGAGCAGTTCCAGCAACTCCATGGTGTCGGCCTCTTCGATCTCCTGCCACTGCAGTTGCGGGAGTTGCTGTTCTTTTATGCTACGCAGTTCATCGGCATGGCTGGATCCTGCCAATACCACGATGCTCATGTCCTCCAGATCCTCAATTTTACGTGGCCGGTAGGTACCGGCGACATAGACAACCTGCGGGATCAGCCTGTAGTAGGCGCTGGAGTGGGGGAAGATTGCCGCGCGTTGTGGGGTCAGTGTCAGTCCTGCCGCCGCGAGATCAGCGTCCTCCTGGCGCAACTGGTCAAAGATGTCGTAGAGATTGAAGGCGGGCTCGACGGTAAGCTTTACGCCCAGGTCCTGGGCCAGCAGCCCGGTGAGGGCGAACTCAAAGCCGGTGGGGCCACTTTTTTCCAGATAGTAGGTGGTAGGGCTGTTGCGGCTCACGACCACCAGTTCACCCTGCGCCTGTATCTTTGCCAGGGAGTCCTGTTGCTCGCAGCCGGAAAGCAGGGCCAGGAGGAACGCGGTGAGTGCCACTATGCGAAAGCTCATGGCTAGTATTCTAGCTCTGAAGGGAGAAGGCTCACAGGCATAATTACCATGGCAATTGGCTGTATTTTCGGTTAACGGTGGAAGTTCAAATACAGTACAATACCGCCTCCTTAAAAATCCTCCTCCTGGAGTTCTTCACAGCATGCTGACCCTGCGCGGTGCCATTGCTTTGTCCGCTTTTCGCCTGGACAAAATGGCACAAAAACTCTCCGATATCGACCCCGAAATCCAGCTACTGCACACCGAATATGTACACTTCGCCGAGTTGAACGAGGCGCTGGCGCCGCAGCGCCAGGATATTCTCGCCAGCTTGCTGGCCTATGGTCCGCGCATGCCCGACGATAACGCCGGGGCGCTGGACGATGCCACCTTACTGTTGGTGGTGCCGCGCCCCGGTACCATTTCGCCCTGGTCGAGCAAGGCCACGGACATTGCCCATAACTGTGGCCTGCATGAAGTTGCACGCCTGGAACGGGGTGTGGCTTGGTACCTACGCCTGCCCGCTGGCCTGGCGTCTGCTGCGCGCTGGGCGCTGGAGGCCCTGGTGCATGACCGGATGACGGAGTCTGTGCTCGCGGAACTGGATGCAGCCGAGCAATTGTTCGAGCACGCAACACCCCGGCCCATGTCAACGATAGATGTGCTCGGCGGGGGTCGCCAGGCCCTGGCGGATGCGGATCGCGCCCTGGGGCTCGCCCTGGCGGATGATGAGATCGACTACCTGGTGGAGAGTTTTATCGCTCTTGGACGCAACCCGAACGATGTCGAGTTGATGATGTTCGCCCAGGCCAACTCCGAGCACTGCCGACATAAGATTTTCAATGCGGACTGGACCATCGACGGTGAGCAGCAGGCGCACTCGCTGTTCAAGATGATTCGCAATACCCATGAGCAGGGCGGAGAGAATGTGCTGTCCGCATACTCCGATAACGCCGCAGTTGTCGCCGGTCACAAGGCCGGTCGCTTTTATCCCGATCCCGAGACCTGCGAGTACGATTTCTCCCAGGAGCCTATTCATTTGCTGATGAAGGTGGAAACCCATAACCACCCCACGGCAATCGCCCCGAATCCCGGCGCGGGTACCGGTGCCGGCGGTGAGATTCGCGATGAGGGCGCGGTAGGCCGCGGCTCCAAACCCAAGGTTGGCCTGGCAGGTTTTTCAGTCTCCAATCTGAAAATACCCGGCTATGCGCAGCCCTGGGAGCGGGATTACGGCAAGCCCGATCGCATCGTCTCCGCCCTGGATATTATGGTGGAGGGACCCATCGGGGCAGCGGCGTTCAATAATGAATTTGGCCGGCCTAATTTGTGTGGCTATTTCCGCAGCTTCGAACAGGAAGCGCCGGGAGTCAGTGGCCGGGAAATGCGCGGCTACCATAAGCCGATAATGATCGCCGGTGGCTATGGCAATGTGCGCCAGGAACACGTGGAAAAGGGTGATTATCGCCCCGGGGCCAAGCTGATTGTGCTTGGCGGCCCGGCCATGCTGATCGGTCTCGGTGGCGGGGCGGCGTCCTCCATGGCCAGTGGGCAGAGCCACGAGGACCTGGATTTTGCTTCTGTACAGCGCCAGAATCCCGAGATGGAACGTCGCTGCCAGGAGGTGATAGATCGCTGCTGGCAGTTGGGGGAGGAAAACCCTATCGCCTTTATCCATGACGTGGGCGCGGGCGGCTTGTCCAACGCGTTTCCGGAGCTGGTCAAGGATGGCGGCCGTGGCGGCCGCTTCGAACTGCGCAATGTGCCTAATGATGAACCCGGTATGGCGCCTCACGAAATCTGGTGTAACGAATCCCAGGAGCGCTACGTGATGGCGGTGGAGCCGGAACACCTGGCCCGTTTCGAGGCTATCTGTGAACGTGAACGCTGTCCCTGCGCTGTGGTGGGAGAGGCCACCGCAGAAATGCATTTGTCCCTGACGGACTCAAATTTCGACAATGTGCCGGTGGATCTGCCCATGTCAGTCCTTTTTGGCAAAGCGCCAAAGATGAGCCGGGAGGTCCGGCGGCAAGTCATCGACCACGACAGTCTAAGCCTGGATGTTTCCCTACCGGAGGCTGTTGAGCTGGTCTTGCAAATGCCCAGCGTCGCAAGCAAGAGCTTCCTGATTACTATTGGCGATCGAACTGTCACCGGCATGGTAGCGCGGGACCAGATGGTGGGCCCCTGGCAGGTGCCGGTGGCGGATTGTGCCGTTACTACGGTTTCCTATGACTCATTTGCAGGTGAAGCGATGGCCATGGGCGAGCGCACACCCTTGGCCCTGCTGGACGGGCCTGCCTCGGGTCGCATGGCGGTAGCCGAGGCTATTACCAATATATGCGGCGCGGCAATCGCTGATATTCGCGACATCAAGTTGTCAGCCAACTGGATGTGCGCTGCGGGTTATGGCTCGGAGGATGAGGCCCTTTACGATACTGTGCGCGCTGTGGGGATGGAGTTTTGCCCCCAGCTCGGTATTACTATCCCGGTGGGTAAGGACTCCATGTCCATGCGGACATCCTGGCAAGAGGGGGAGGAAGACAAGTCGGTCACCGCTCCCATGTCGCTGATCGTTTCCGCTTTTTCACCGGTTGTCGATGCGCGCTGGTCAGTAACACCACAGCTCAGGCCTGGGGCCGACGCTGTGCTGGTATTGCTGGACCTGGGCCGTGGCGCCAATCGCCTGGGGGGCTCGGTATTGGCACAGGCCTGCCGGCAGCTGGGAGATGTGGTGCCGGACATGGACAACGCCGCAGACCTGAAGGCTTTTTTCACCCTGGTGCAGGAACTGGTCGCCGGGCGGCAGTTGTTGTCCTACCACGATCGTTCCGATGGCGGCTTGCTCACCACCTTGCTGGAAATGTCCTTTGCCGGACGCTGTGGCCTGCAGGTGGATCTGTCCGCTGTGCCCGGCGCAGCACTGGCCAAACTTTTCAACGAGGAGGCTGGTGCGGTGCTGCAGGTAAACAGCTCACAGCTGGATGCCCTCAAGGCACGCGCCCAGCAGCTTGGCCTGGCTGACTGCCTGCATGTTATTGGCGCCGCGCGTGCCGGCGACCAAGTGATCCTGGAGGATGGGGGACAGGTATTGTTGCAAGACAGCCGGGCGCGACTGCAACAGTTATGGGCCCGCACCAGCTACGAAATCCAGGCCTTGCGGGACCATCCCGACTGCGCCCTGGAAGAGTACCAGCGGCACATTGCAGATGACCCCGGCCTGTCGGCGAGCTTGAGTTTTGACCCGGCCGAGGATATTTGCGCGCCTTACATTGCCACCGGCGCCCGTCCGGGGGTAGCCATACTGCGCGAGCAGGGTGTGAATGGCCATGTAGAAATGGCGGCGGCCTTCCATAAGGCGGGCTTCGCACCCTTCGACGTGCATATGAGTGACATTCTCAGTGGCCGACGGGACCTGGAGCAGTTTCGTGGACTGGTGGCCTGCGGTGGATTCTCCTATGGGGATGTGTTGGGCGCCGGCGAGGGCTGGGCCAAGAGCATTTTATTCAATGAGGCGGTACGGGCGCGCTTCAGTCGCTTTTTTGAGCGTGAAGATACTTTTACCCTGGGAGTCTGTAATGGCTGCCAGATGGTCTCTACGCTGAAGGACCTGATTCCCGGGGCGGCGCACTGGCCTCGGTTTGTGCGCAATCGCTCGGAACAGTTTGAGGCGCGACTGGCCCTGGTCAGGGTAGAACCCAGCTCATCTGTATTATTATCAGGTATGGCGGGCTCGCATCTGCCGATTGCTGTTGCCCATGGCGAGGGGCGCGCCGAGTTTGATGGCCTGCCGGCCCAGCAGGCCTGTGAAAACAGTGGTGCGGTGTCCCTGCGGTATATTGAAAACGACCTGTCGCCGGCGCAATCATATCCCGCCAACCCCAATGGTTCGCCTGATGGTATTGCCGGGCTTACCAGTGAGGACGGCCGCGCCACTATAATGATGCCCCATCCGGAGCGGGTATACCGCACTATCCAGAACTCCTGGGAACCTTCCCAGTGGGGTGAGGATGGCGGTTGGTTGCGCCTGTTCCGCAATGCCCGGCAGTGGTTGGAGTGAGATCCCTTGAATCCGCACTTGTAGCCGGCCGCCGTTAATTTATAATGGCGCACTTTTCGAGCGGGGCCAGCTTGGGTTCCCGTTCCTTTCTTCCAGTTAGAGCGAAGCTATGCTTAATAAGTACCCGCTGTGGAAATACCTGATTGTTCTGTTCGTACTCCTGTTGGGGTTGTTCTATGCCGCCCCCAATATATACGCCCCTGATCCGGCCCTGCAGATTACCGGTGAGAACATTACCCAGACCATTGATGACAGTACCCTGCGGCGGGCGAAAAAGGCCCTGGAACAGGATGGTGTTGGATACTTTGGTGAAGCCATTGATGATAATGGTCGCAATGCCCTGATTCGGCTGACCAATGCGGATCAGCAACTGGTTGCGCAGGCCAGTGTCTCCCGGGCCCTGGGTGATGGTTTTATTGTGGCGCTTAACCTCGCCCCGACCACGCCCGCGTGGCTCAGTGATTATGGCGCGCAGCCTATGAAATTGGGGCTGGATTTGAGTGGCGGCGTGCATTTTAAACTGGAAGTCGACGTGAACGCGGCGATTGAGCGGCGCATGGAGTTCTACCTCAGCTCCACCAAGCGGGTGCTGCGGGAAGCGCGTGTCCGCGGGTTTGTCACGCTCAATGACCAGGACAAGGTTGAGATGCGGTTCAAGAGCGAAGAACTGCGCGAGCAGGCGCGTGAACTGATCGCCGAAAACAGCCCCGAGCTGGCGCTCGATCGCGTCGATGAAGCGGATAGTTGGAATCTCTTCGCTACCATGCCTGAGCAAACACGCCAGGAAATAGCCGATTACGCGGTCAGCCAGAACCTCACCACCCTGCGTAACCGCGTCAATGAGCTGGGTGTGTCGGAACCCCTGGTGCAGCGCCAGGGCCAGAATCGCATTGTTGTCGAGCTGCCTGGTATCCAGGATACGGCTGAAGCCAAACGTATTCTGGGCAAGGTTGCCAACCTGGAATTCAGGCTGGTGGCCAACCTGGACGCGGCGCCATCGGAGAAGCAGCGCTTCGAATTTCGCAGCCCCGACCGGGCCGGGGAGAGCGATTGGCTGGAGCGCGAGGTGATCATCACCGGCGAGCGGGTGTCCAATGCCCAGGCCAGTTTCGACCAGAACGGCCGCCCCAACGTCAATATCAGCCTGGACAGTGAGGGCGGTACAATGATGTCCCGCGCCACCCGTAATAATGTCAAACGGCGCATGGGGGTACTGTTTATTGAACGCAAGTACCGCACCCGCTACGAGATGGGGGAAGATGGGGTCGAAGTCGTGGTTAAAACGCCCTACGACGAGAAGAGGCTGCTCACTGCGCCGACTATCCAGTCCGCCCTGGGTGCCCAGTTCCAGATTACTGGCCTGGACAGCCCTCTGGAATCTTCCGAATTGGCGTTGATGTTGCGCGCCGGTGCGCTTGCTGCCCCTATTTCGTTTGTGGAAGAGAGAACAGTTGGACCTTCCCTGGGCGCCGAAAATATTCGCCTGGGTGTCAAGTCGGTGCAGATCGGCCTGGCCCTGGTTGCCCTGTTTATGGTGTTGTATTACAGGGTTTTTGGCATTGCCGCCGTAATCGCCCTGACCGCCAACCTGATTTTGCTGATCTCGGTCATGTCTATTCTCGGTGCTACGCTGACACTGCCCGGCATCGCCGGTATTGTGCTGACGGTGGGCATGGCGGTGGACGCCAATGTGCTGATCTTCTCGCGAATACGGGAGGAAACTGTCAATGGCCTGTCGCCACAAATGGCGATACATGCAGGTTTTGAGCGTGCCGTCGCCACGATCCTGGACGCCAACCTGACCACCTTGATTGTGGCGCTTATTCTCTATGCGGTGGGTACCGGTCCCATCAAGGGTTTCGCCGTCACACTCTCGGTGGGTATCGTGACGTCCATGTTTACCGCCATCGTGGGTACACGGGCTATGGTCAACCTGATTTATGGTGGCCGCCGTGTGGAAAAGTTATCTATCGGGGGGCGGCAGGCATGAACATGATGCAACTAAGCCAGAGCGGGTACCAAGCATGAAAACGATTAATTTTATGGGCCAGCGCAAGTTGGCGCTGCTGTTCTCGATGGTACTGATCCTGGTCTCCATCGGGTCCCTGGCGACGCGGCAGCTGAATTGGGGGCTGGACTTTACCGGCGGCACGCTGGTGGAGGTGCACTATAGCGAGAGCGCCAACCTCGACGCCATTCGCACGACCCTCGGGAGTGAAGGCTATGCCGGGGCTATTGTGGTCAGTTTTGGCAGTGATAAGGACGTGATGATCCGCCTGCCCAAAGGCTACTCAGACCAGCAGGGCGCCGAACTGCTAGCCACCTTGCAGGAGGCGTATACCGGCAATGTGGAATTGCGCCGTATTGAATTTGTAGGCCCGCAGGTGGGTGATGAATTGCGCGAGCAGGGTGGCCTGGCGATGTTGTTGGCCCTTGGCCTGGTGATGCTCTATATCGCCTTTCGGTTCCAGTTCAAGTTTGCCATTGGCGCGGTTGTCGCCCTGGTGCATGACGTGATCATTACACTGGGGTTTTTCTCGGTGTTGGGGCTGGAATTCGATTTGACCGTGCTGGCGGCTTTGCTGGCGGTTATAGGCTACTCCCTGAATGACACTATTGTGGTCTCCGACCGTATCCGTGAAAACTTTCGCAAGATACGACGGTCCGACCCGGTGGAGGTGGTGAATATATCCTTGACCGAAACCCTTGGCCGGACATTGGTTACCTCCCTGACCACCTTGCTGGTACTGCTGGCCTTGGCGATTTTCGGGGGTGAGATTATTCACGGTTTCGCAGTCGCCCTTATTGTCGGTGTGGCCGTTGGTACCTACTCTTCCATTTACGTCGCGGCGAATGTCCTGCTGGTGATGGGAATTAGCAAAGAAGACCTGATGATACCCGTCAAGGAAGGCGTAGAGCAGGACGAAGTGGCGCCCTGATAGCTGCAATCTGGTCGTGGTCGGTTTGCGCTGTGCGCGATCCGGCGCCGCCCATGCCTTTAACCCTTTTTAGCGTATGCTGTTATAATCGCGCGCGCCAAATCCACCACCCGGGAAATACACATGGAACCGATGATCAATATAGCGCTGCGCGCGGCCCGCAAGGCCGGCGAAAATATCGTGCGCGCCTCTGATGATCTCGATCGCTTCGAAGTGAAGGCTAAAGGGGTCAACAACTTCGTTACCGAAGTGGATATCAATGCCGAGCAGGAGATTATTTATCAACTGCAAAAAGCCTACCCCGACCATGCGATCCTGGGGGAAGAGAGTGGCCTCAATGGCAGTGAAGATGCCGAGTACCGCTGGATCATTGATCCACTGGATGGCACCACCAACTTTATTCGCGGCATTCCCCATTACGCAGTGTCGATTGCCTGCATGTATAGGGGTATATTGGAGCACGCGGTAGTGCTCGATCCGGTGCGCCGTGAAGAATTCACCGCCTCCCGGGGTCGCGGCGCGCAACTCAATGGCCACCGGATTCGGGTGAGCAAGCTGCCCAGCCTGGACGGTGCCTTATTGGGTACTGGCATCCCTTTCAAGAACCATTGCGACGACAAACTGGCGCCTTACAGCAAATCCATAGAAGTTCTCGCCTCCCAATGTGCCGGAATCCGGCGGGCCGGCGCGGCCTCCCTGGACCTGGCCTATGTGGCCGCAGGGCGTCTTGATGCCTTCTGGGAGATGGGCCTGGCGCCCTGGGATATGGCGGCCGGTGCCCTGCTGATTCGCGAAGCGGGCGGCCTGGTCGCGGACATCGACGCATCTGACAACTACCTGGAGTCGGGAAATATTGTCTGTGGCAATCCCAGGTGTTTCAAAGCGGTGCTGCAGACGGTCAAGCCATTGCTGGCCTGAGTCCCACGCCTAGACTACCGAGGGTCGCTACACCGCAGTAAACGGTTGGGAATGGCAATCAAGTAGCTGTCTGGTAGGCAAGGTTCACTTAAGGGCCTGTTAGTTCGAACCGCA
>RCNC010001278.1_pt1 | contig 16837 bp, 18 predicted proteins | sample 2041301 | NCBI WGS metagenome assembly RCNC01 (sample SAMN09708231, study PRJNA481090) | Marine sediment metagenome, whole genome shotgun sequencing project. | biome: marine sediment; feature: ocean; material: sediment; isolation source: Sewage treatment plant 13A marine sediment (STP13A) ... | reverse complement strand
CCAAAGCGATCTCGATCCGCGTTCCAACGGGGGGCTTACGGGGTCAAACCTACACATTTGACAAGGTCATCACCATCAAGGGGGGGGCAGACGGTTTTGTCAAATGTGTAGGTTTGACCCCTGTTCGCAGATGGGGGCGGCGGGCTAGCGGCGGACGATCATGACGTCGAATCGGCCCTTCGGTCCGATGAACCAAGAGGCGAACCAGCTGACGAGGCTCACGATGACCGACCCGAGAATCGCCGAGAAGAGTCCGTTGATGACAAAGTTATCAAAGAGGGACGCGACGAGACCGAGCATGGCGGCATTGATGACGAGCAGGAAGATCCCGAGTGTGAGGATCGTGATCGGCAACGTCAGCAGGACGAGCAAGGGTCGTACCACAGCGTTAACGAAGCCAAGCAGGAGGGCCGACCCGAGCAATGTGCCAAAGCCGCTGATCTCCATTCCCGGAACTACGCGCGAGGCGACCCAGAGTCCTAGTGACGTGATCAGCATCCGAATCAGGAATCCTACCATCTCTCATCTCCCGGTGTAATTGCCTGCCCCAGCAGTCTGAACCTCATCGTTTCTTCATGCTCTGACACAAAACTATGGTGGCATATTTTCGGATATTGCGAGCGTCAGCGAAGCAATCCCCCTGCCTCACTTGAAAGGGAACACGGCGCCAGGAGATTGCTTCGGTCGCTGTCGCTCCCTCGCAATGTCCAATCTTTCTTTCGTGACGGTATTCATTTGCATCCGCACTTAGCACTTAGTAGGCCGTTCATCGACGACCTCACGGCTACTTCTTCTTGGCCGCTGCCAGCCGGAACCTTCCGGGCCCTGCCTTCTTGAAGAGGCCCTTTTCGTTCTTGTACAGGAGAATTCTCACGTTCGACTTGAAGTTCTTTGCTTTCGTCTTGTACTTCTTCTCCTTCAACAGGGCATCACAGATGTCATTCACCCCGAGGGGCTTTTTCTTCTCCTTGAGGATTTCCACGATCAAAGAAGAAAGAGGCGGCTGTACAGCCTTCTTCTTCGCAGACTTCCTCGTCCCCTTCCTGGTTGTCTTCTTGACGCGGGCGGCCGGTTTCTTACGGCGACTCGGCTTCCCGAAGGCGGTCTGGATGGAACCGATGTCTTTGGAGACGGATGTGAACTGCTTCAGCAGCGCTTTCTCTTTCTTCTCGAGGGCATCCAATTCCTTTTTCAGCACGAGCAGCTCTTTGAGGTCCTTCACACTGGCAGACTGCAACAAGGCGAGTAGTTCCTTCTTTGCCATGGTTTGCTCCTCTTTCTACTCTGGGGTTTCGACGAACACACCCCATAATGAAACAGCTCTCGCCCCGGAGTCAAGCTCTTTGGAAAGTCACCTGACAGCACTACTGTCGTTGGTGCCTCAGCCCTGCCAGCCTCCTAATGAAGTGCTTCTGTGCAGGCCGTTCAAAAAGGTCCAGATGCAAGGCGCACGAAACTTGTCCCCGCGAAAGCGGGGAGCCATGCCAATCATGAGGTCGATTCACGCCGCAGCGAAGAAGCTAGGGGATTGCCACGCTTCGCTCGCAACAAGCGCCGCAGATGGGCCTTTTTCAACGGCCTGCCGGGTGCTCAGCCGATGACGCAGATTACATCATCCTTGCTCACGGAGTCTCCGCTGCCGAAGTAGACCGCCTTGATCGTTCCGCTCACCGGAGCCGGAATCGAGTTCTCCATCTTCATCGCCTCCAGAACGAGTACGGGGTCTCCTTCCTGCACCGTGTCCCCGACCTTTACCGCGACGCTGATGATCAGGCCCGGCATGGGCGCCGTGAGCGGCTTGCCCTCCACGTCTCCCTCTGCGGCGGCAGCCGGCACGGAATCCGGCGGCGGAGGGGGCGCTGCCGTCTGGGCAACCTGGGCCGGCTGTGATGCAGCCCCTGGCTGTACGTAACTCACGACGGGCGTTCCGCCGGCCCCTTCCTCTACGCCCACCTCAAAGTACTCGTTGTCCACGAAGACCTTGAAGGTGCGCAGGTTCAGGCCTTTGGGCGGTCCTTTCTTCGGCTTCTTCTCGATAAGATCGCCGGCCTTGGCCTTCCTGACCCGTTCTTCTTCCGCTTTGACCGCATCGAGGGTTTTCGCCTTCACCGAGTCCGGGGCCTCCTCGATGCCGTATTTCCATTTCAGGAACCGCCGTCCTGTGACCGGATAAAGGGCACAGACCAACTGGTCATCCAGGTCCTTTGCGAGCCCCCCCACGTCCTTCTGGACTTCCTTGAGTTCTGGTTTCAGAACATCGGCGGGCCTGCACGTGATCGGCTTCTCGCCCCTGGGGTATCCTTTCAATGCCTTCTTCTGTACCTTGGGATCAATCGGGACGGCGGTCTTCCCGTACAGCCCGTAGCAGAGATCCTTCACCTGCGCCGTGATCATCTTGTACCGCTCTTTTTTGTCGTCGAACAGCACGTTGTTCACGGTCTGGATCCCCACGATCTGGCTCGTCGGGGTAACGAGCGGGATCTGGCCGAGTTCCTTCCTGACGCGAGGAAGCTCTTCATAGACCTGATCCAGCTTGTCGAGGGCGTTCATCTCTCTCAACTGATTCACCAGGTTGGAAAGCATCCCCCCCGGGGTCTGGTGCAGGAGCACGTTAATGTCGATGATCGACACCTTCCTGTCGTCGAGCAGGTGCCTGTATTTCGGCAGGATCTCCTTTTCCAGCACTTCATTGATCTTTGCCAGCAGCCGGATGTCAAAACCTGTGTCCCGGTTCGTTCCGAGCAAGGCCATCACCAGGGGTTCCACGGCCGGATGTGAGGTGCGGAAGGCATAAGGGGACATGCAGGTGTCGAGGATGTCCACCCCGGCCTCGATCGCCTTCAGATGACTCATGGAGGCCATGCCCGACGTAAAGTGGCTGTGCAGATGAATCGGTGCCTTCACCGCCTGCTTCAGGGCCTTGATCAGGTCGTAGGCGTCGTACGGGGCGATCAGGCCGGCCATGTCCTTGATGCAGATGCTGTCGGCCCCCATCGATTCCAGGGCCTTCGCTTTCTTCACGTAGTAGTCGAGGTTGTAGACGTCCCCGCCCATGCGGGGCTCGGTCATGGTGTAGCAGATGCACCCCTGAAAATGCTTGCCTGCCTTCTTGATCCCCTTCACGACGGTCTCGAAGTTCCGGTAGTCGTTCAGGGCATCAAAGGTCCGGAAGACGTCCATGCCGTTTGCCGCAGCCCGGTCCACGAATGCCTCTGCGACATCGTCCGGGTAGTTTCTGTACCCCACCAGGTTCTGTCCACGCAGGAGCATGGAGAAGGGCGTGCTCTTGAAGTAGCGCTTCAGGGTGCGCAGCCTCTCCCATGGGTCCTCGTTCAGGAACCGGTGCATCGTGTCGAAAGTCGCGCCCCCCCACACTTCGACCGCCCAAAAGCCGACCTCGTCCATCATCTCGGCTACGGGGATCATGTCCTCGGTTCTCCCCCGCGTGGCAAAAAGGGACTGATGGCCATCCCGGAGGGTCAGATCCTGGATCTTCACCGGGTTCTCGGCCTTGGGCCTCTTCCTTTTGTAATCCATGGTGGTTACCTTTACTTGGTCGTGCTTGCTCCCCTGACGTTTCTTGGCCATGTTCGGGCTCCTGTCCGACGTGTTGAATTGTTCTTTGTTGGGCCGGGAACTGCAGAGTCTTTCAGTAGGCGTAGATCTCGTATTCGGTCTTCTCCCCGAGCACGCGGTCGACCTTCTCCTGGATGCGTAACCGCTCCCCGCTCGTCAGCCAGGCCCGCCACGACTCGAGGGTCTTCCAATTGCTGATCACGAGTTGCTCCCCGGGGTTGTCCACCCTCTTGAGGGTCTCCCCGGAGATGTAGCCCGGCTGGTTGGTCGCGTGGGTCCGCAACTCCAGGAGGAGCGGCATCAGATCAGCCGCCCTGTCTGCCGGCACAATCCGTTTGACGAAAACCTTGTAAGCCATAGCGTTCTCCTTATCGATCAAGTTTTCCTTCTTCCCTCACGCTACAAGCCCATCCGCTTCGCAATAATCGTCTTCATCTCCCCCTTCGGAAGATCCTGAGCTCCATCAAATTGCGAAAGCGCATGATCTCCATCCTTCCGCTGGCGGCCCACAAAGAACCCGCGGGCTGGGCCTGTTGGCCCACCGGCAGAGAAGGGGCTTCAAAGGCGGCCATTTTCTCCTGTCGCGCGCGCTCGCTTTCCGCCTTCAAGTATTCGATCACCCCGATGGTCGCTGCCACCAGCTTCTTGGGGTCTCTGTTCATCTGCTCTTCTCCTGCTATACAGGTTCGAAGGCCAGCACGGCACGTGCGTGCTCTCCCTCGCCGCGATGAAGGATCTTCATACACAAGGGCGTGCCGATCCGGATGGTCTCCGGATTCCGGGCGTCGACCCCCTGAATTCGGGCAACCACCCTCACCCCCTCGTCCAGTTCTACCACGCCCAGGCAATACGGGTTGTTCCTGTCGAAGCCTTCCGCCTTCATGGAGGGGGGACCCACGGCGATGCAGGTAAAGGAAACGAGCTTCCCCTTGCCGCCCACCTCGCTCCAATCCATCTCTGGTTTGTGACATTCCGTGCAGATCGGCCTGGGAGGGAGAAAACGGGCGCCACAACTCCTGCACGTGGTACCCATCAACTTCTCTTCCTTGAGGTACGCCTCGTACGAAACATCATTGATCGGACGGGTCTCCACGGTCTACCTCCTTTCAAGAATCGTAAAGGTGCAGGTGCCCCCCGTGCCGCCCAGGTTGTGGGTGGCCCCGATCCTCAGGTCTTTGATCGGAACCTGGCGCGGGCCGGCCTCCTGCCGGAGCTGTTTCCAGATCTCGTGAACCTGGGACACGCCGGTAGCCCCAACCGGGTGGCCCTTGCATTTGAGCCCCCCGGAGGTGTTGATCGGCTTGTCACCGTCCAGACGGGTCCGGCCTTCCTCAACCATCTTGTAGCCCTCTCCGGGCTTGCAGAACCCGAGGTCCTCCAGATGGACGATCTCCGCGATGGAGAAGCAGTCGTGCACCTCGGCAATCTGCACGTCCTTGGGTTCGATCCCTGCCATCCCATAGGCCTCGTCCGCCGCGTACTGGGTGGCCTCGAAGCAGGCCAGGTCCGCCTTGGCGTGCAGTCCCTTTCCACTCCCCTGGCCGAGACCGAGGATGTGCAGCGGCGCGTCGGTGAAGTCCCTGGCCATCTCCTCGGCCACCAGCAGAAGACAACTCGCGCCGTCGCTGATCGGGCAGCAGTCGAAAAGATGCAGGGGCCAGGCCACCTCCGGGTTGACTCGCGGGTCGCTCAGGAAAGCCTTTTCGTCCTCCCATTCCGGCACGTCCAGTCCTTTCTTCCTTGCCTTTTCCTGCTTTGCCTGCATCAGGTCGCGAATCGAGGCCTTGTATTGCGCCTTGGGGTTCAGCGGGGCGTTGTTGTGGCTCTTGATCGTCACGTTCATCAAGTGTTCGCGATTCGCTCCGTATTTCGCGAAATAGGCGGTCGCCGTGGCGCCGAAGACACCGGGGAAGGTGAACCCGATCTTGCCTTCGTACGGGGTGGAGGCCAGTGCCAGGCCCTCGGCAACTTCCTCCGTGGTGCGCTTCGACATCTCCTCCACACCACCGACCAGAACGATATCGTAGAACCCCGACGCGATCGCGAACACGCCCTCCCGAATCGCGAGAGCGCTCGACGCGCACGCTCCCTCGGTGCGCGTGGCAGGCTTCGGAACGAGCCCGATCACGTCCGAGATGAGGGGGCCCCAATGGGCCTGGTGAATGAAGAAGTCATTCGTGAAATTCCCAAGATAGAGGGCATCGATATCCTTGGGGTCCATGCCTTTGTCGACAGAGGAGAGCGTTTCTCGGTAGGCCTCCACAAAGAGGTCTTTCGAGTCCCTGTCCTGGAACATGCCGAACTTCGACATGCCCGACCCGACCACGGCCACTCCCCGGCCCAGTTTTCTGCGTTTTCTCATATCAATCCTCCCCTACAGGCCTCCGGTGATCTCGATGCACTGACCCGAAACGTAGTCGGACAGGGGTGACGCCAGGAACAAGATGGGTCCGGCCGCCTCTTCCACGGTCCCGGGCCTTCCCATGGGGATCATCATCTTCATTGCATCTCGCGCGGCTGCCGGGATGCCCAAGGCAACCTCCTTGCCGATTCCTCGGCCGGAACCCGTAATGATCGCTACCCTGTCTTGAAGCATCTTTTCCATGTTCTCTCTCCTTTGCGCCACTCTGTTTGTCTTTCGGTCAAGCCTGAATCGCCCGAAACACCAGCCCGCAAAGCTCCTTTGTGCATGTATCCACGTCAAAGGGGTCTTCCTTCAGGGCCCAGTGCAAAGCCGTTTGCTCGATACCGCCGAAGATCACATTCCGAACCATCTCGGCGTTCACATCCGCGCGGATGCTTCCCTCTTCGATTCCCTCCTTGATCAGGCCCATCAGGTCTTCATTGTATCGTTGCATGAGATCGTGGGCATGGCTCTGATAGTACCCGGGGTCCTGACGAACCTCCAGGATCAGGAAACGGGCGATGAAGCGCCGCCTCCTCCACGTGTAGAGATGGGACCAGATGAACTTCCGGATCCGGTTCAATGCACCTTCGATCCCGCGCAACTGAAGCTCGAGAAAGTCGAGGTACACCTCGATGTCACGCTCCAGGACGGCGAAGACCAGGTCGCGCTTGGTGCGGAAATCCTCGAACAGGGTCCCCTCGGGCACCCCGGCCGCTGCGGCGATCTGGGCCGTGGTGGTACCCTGATAGCCCTTTTCCTCGAAAAGGGCCCGGGCCACGTCCAGGATCCGTTCCCGACGGTCCTGCGACGGCTGTCTCTTGTTGGCCTTTTTTTTGACCGTCCCACCCTCCCGGCACACACGGCGGATCAGAAAACCGAGTAATACTCGGTATATCCTGGTATTCCATCTAAGGAAGTAAGATTTAGATCATTAAGAAAGATAAAAGTATAGCAATCCTATAAACTTATGTCAACAGAAACGGTTCCCGCGACATTTCGAGTGGAACTCGAAACTGGCCGGAAGACCGTAGCCAAAAAAAGGGGTCAGGGATCGGGGACCTGACTTCTGATCCCCGATCCCTGACCCCTGGACTGGCGTTTCGCTCACGCCCCTCCCGGTGTCTTCTGTTGTGTCAATCCTTTCCCCTGGCGAGTTGCTCGGCGAGCTTCACAACGCTCCTGGCAGCGGCTCTGGCCTCCTCGAGTGCGGTGAATATGGGGGTCATGCCGGGGCCCTCCCTTACCTCGCCTCTTTCCCTGCCATAGCCTCCGGCAAAGCCGGCCACGACCATCCCCTGAACCGCAAAATAGCCGTTCATCAGACTCAGTACCTGCCCGACTCCTACGCGCCTGGCCGTGATGATGGGCGCAACCACCTTGCGGGCCAGCCTCAGGGTCATCAGACACGCATAGGTTCGATCCATGATGATCTTGGCCTGGGCGCTCACGTTCAGGAGGTAGACCGGCGTGCCGAAGAGGATGCCGTCCGCGCGGTCCATCTGTTCGTAGATGGGCTGCATGTCATCCTTGATCCTGCAGACCCCGGTCTCCCGACACGTGTCGCAGGCGTCACAGGGAAGGATCTTCTTACCCGCGTAGAGGACCAGTTCGGTCTCCGCCCCCAACTCTGCCGCCTGGGCAAGGGCCTCTTTCATCATGATCTCTGTGTTGCCCTCTTTCCGCGGGCTGCACACGATTCCCAGAATCCTCATGGCGGTTCTCCTCTCTCCTTGTCTATGAGTCGGACCTCGATTCGCTCATCATAGACAACCTCCCCATCCTGTTCAAACCTTGCCGCCCTGTGAGATGTTTCCTCCATTGGGAGGAAAGGCATATCACAACACGCTATTGCCAAAATCCCGTCGGTCATTTTGTTACGTGTAGATAAGAGAAATGGCAATCGCGCCCTTCGCCGTTCAGGCAAGCAATTTCGTACCATTACATGAAATGGCCGTTGCCATTCCTGCGCAAGTGCGCAAGGTGATATATGTATACTTCCGAGTACTGGAGAAGAGAAGTGCTAATACCTCAACTGAGGACCCCACGGATCTCCGGAGGGTTCTGAAACACCTCGGGCTCTGGTTGGCCAACGCCAGGCCGATTCCCAGGGCACATTCTCCTCCCGACGAGTTCGTTCCCTTCGAGGACTCCTTCTCCCAATTGCCTGCCTTGGAGGAGGAAGACTTCTCCCAACTGCCCCCCGCCCGATGGGAATGCTGAACCGGCCCACAAGCATCATCGATCTTCTCCGCAGCGCACCCGTCCGTCCTGATTCTGGGTGACGCGCCCACTCTTTCTGCCTTCCCAGAAGGCTCTGTGCCGGGCCACCCGCCTGGGTCCTGCCCCCTTCTTTCTCGCCGCAGGCATCCACAATATCTTGCGTACTTTTCTTTCTTGACACACTGTTTCTTCTCACCTACCCTGATCCCGTCCGAAAGAAAATTCCTATAGATAATACTACTGGAGGTTATTATGGATAAAAAAGGTAAAACAAAAATTGCTATTTTTGGTGCAGGGGCTATAGGCAGCCTTATCGGGGGATTCCTGGCCCAAAAGAATGAAGATGTTACTTTGATCGGCTCCAAAAAACATACAGATTCAATAAAGAAAAACGGGCTCCTCGTTGAAGGCATAAAAGGAAACTTTAATGTTAAGATTTCAGTTGCTGAAAAACTTGAGTTTAAACCGGACATTATCTTTTTGACTGTAAAAACTCACGATGTGCCTAAAGCCTGTGAAGAAATTAAACCATTTGCTAAAAATATTCCTGTTGTGCTTATGCAGAATGGAATCTCCTGTGCCAAAATTGCTGATTCTATTCTTGAGAATGCTATTACTGTTTCTTCTGTTGTGATGCTGAATGCCCGCTTCCTTAGCCCGGGCAAGGTTTCATATATTTCTGATAAACCGATTGTGTTGGGTAAGGCCGATATAAATGAAGAGATATTTATAAAAATAGAAAATCTTTTGAGCCATATTTCTGTAGTTATTGTCTCAAAAAATATCGCTGGTGCTCAATGGGCCAAATTATTTGTCAATGCCATGAGCAATGCTCTGGATGCTATGACCGGTCTATGCCCTGATGAATATATAAAACACCCTGGTGTTTTAAAAATAGGTGTGGGTATTTTAAGAGAAGCTCTCAATATTGTTGAAAAAGCAGAAATTAAGCTTGAAGCCCTGCCTGGAATTCCTCTTACCTTTTTCAAACTAATGATTAAATTACCAACTCCCCTGGCTGCATTTTTTCTTGGCCGCGCCCTGACTGCTAAAGAGAATGGCGAAATTATCACTTCTACGTTACAGAGCCTCCGGCGCGGCAAAAAAACTGAAATCGATTTTCTCAATGGCGAAATTGTTAAACTGGGAAATGAAATCGGTATTTCCAGCCCCTACAACTCAAAGGTTGTGGAATTAATTCACAAAATTGAAAAGAATAATTCATTTTTTTCGCCTGAAAGGTTGAGTGCTGAATTTACTTTTTAGGGTTCTCTCCCGGCTCTATGGGTGACATCTGCCTGGCCCGTTTCAGGGGTCAGGTGTCATTATTTTGCCTCTCTAATCATGCTGAATGTTTGCACTTCATGAAAAGTAAATTCATGGATAACATGGAAACCGAATTTTTGATAAAGATTTATATTATCGGCATTACTTCTCAATGTATCTTCCAGAGACCTATACAAATTCGTCTTGACATTCACATCAATATCTTTGGTCAAGATCGGCACCCGCCGATGATTCCATGTTTCTCTGTGAGATAGTAGGTAGAAGGCAACCTATGTCTGGATCGAAGAGATTTCCTTGGCGTACTTGATTCGCTTTTCAAGATCATACAACCTTCGCACCACCACTTGATTGGTGGCCGGCGAGCCTGCCGCGTTGATCGTGAACGCCAATATGGTACCGGTCGTTCTGGACGCAGCCAGGTCTTGCACCAGGTTCAGGGCCCGAAGTCGTTCCTCGGTTGTATATTTGGCACTTCCTCGCAGAGCCTTGTCGATATACTTTCTCAATTCCGGGTTGTTCCAGTCCGCTTCCGTGGGCATGGTAGCCACCCGTCCGCCGGCAATATCGTGAAGGTGTTCACGATGATCTCGGATCTGAGAAGACAGAAGCGATCCGGTTAAATCGGCTCAACCCAGCTTGCTTCGCTTCCTCGGTTGATCCTCGGGCGCTCCCTGGCTGTAGTCGCCAAACGGCCCGTCCCGCATTTCAATGGCGCCTCTGACGCCTTTCGTTGCAGCGACACGAACGAAATCCCTGCCTTCTGGCGTATTCCGCATGATTCCGTCCAGGATCGGGCCAAGGGTCTGCGTGCTTTGCAACCCCATATTGTCATAGGCCTGATTGACGATGAGCTTCATCGAAATGAGCTGGGTCAGCGGAATGCTTGCCAGCTTTTCAGCCAGCTCTTGAACCTTCTGGTCCAGCTCTTCCAGGGGATAGGAGAAGTTGATCAGCTCGATCTCGGCCGCTTCCTTCCCGCTGATCCATTCCCCGGTAAGCGCGTAGTATTTCGCCTTGGCCAGCCCAAGGCGGTAGACCCACATGCCGCTCAGATGACAACCCCAGACGCGTGAATAGGGGGTACCGATGCGGGCATCGTCGGAGGCGATGACCAGATCGGCGCACAGGGCCATTTCAGACCCACCGCCGACGCAGTATCCGTGCACCTTGGAAATGGTTGGCTTCAGCCCGCGCCACAGACCCATGAATACCGGGATGTAACTCGTATACTGATTGGTCACCCACATGGCATCCATGCCCGGGTCGTACTCGTCCTCCATAATCTCTTCGTAGTGCTCCAGTCCACCGGAGAAATCGAACCCGCCACAGAAATTATCGCCCGCGCCCTCCAACATGATGACCTTCACTTCTTTGTCCTGATTGGCGTCCTTGAGTGCGTTCTCCAACGCCCGTAACAAATCATTGCGGAGCGTGTTGGCTTTGCTCGGACGATTGAGCGTGATCGTCGCGATACCCTTCGCCTTCGAATACTTGACCATTTCCTCATTCATGGGGTCTACCCTCCCTTTCCCTTTCTGTTAAGGAAATACTGGATCACCTGGGTCAGGCGTTTTCGACCGGATAGAGAGCGGAAGCAGGGCATTGCGCCTGGCACTTGAAACAGTAGTAGTAGTTTCCGGTCATGAAGGTCTGCCACATATCTCTCAAGCCTTCTCCCTCGATGATCTCGCGCATTTCGGCATACGCCCCTTTTGCGATTCCCTCTACAAACTGTTGGAAGTAGCGGAATCCGTGCTTGAAGATTATGTCGCCGCACAGCTTCTTGTTGATCTTTCCTTCTCCGGCGAGGGCCCCTACCGGACAGGCCTCTACGCACCGCATGCAATGGTCGCAGACGTCTTCCTCGGCAAGTGGATCCCCTGGGAGTTCTGCGGCGGTGACGACCCCGGAGACGCGCACTGCGCTCCCGAACTCACGGGTGACGAGGAGTCCATTTTCTCCGTAGCTGCCGAGCCCTGCCCGTACACCGGCCCTCCGCCAGCATATCTCGCCGCGCATCCCTTTTTTGGGAGCTGACATATCGAGCGGTATGAAGGCGGGTACGGCCACGGCAGAAGCCCCCCTGGACTCCAGGAACCGTGCTGTGCCGTGAGCCGCCTTTTCGACCTGTCCATAGGTGTGAATCGTGTCGAATTGGGGCATCTGGTTGGTCTCGGATCGTATCGCTGCCAGGCTGTGCTTTGCCGCAACGACGACGACGCTCTTAGCCGAGGGCAGGATTCGAACGATTTCCTCTTCGTGTTCGGCAAGATCTCTCGCGCTGACAATACCGACCAGGTCCGCGCCCTGCTCTAGGGCAACGTCCTTCACCTCTTGTTTGAACTCCTCCCGGGTCATTTCTCTTCTCCTTCTCTCCTCGCGCCTTTCGAAAACCTTCCTTCACGCCAGGCGAAGTGCTCCCGAATCAGCTCGACATTATCTGCGTCAACATTGATCGAAACCCGAATCACCCGCTTGTTCTGCCCGACCATTTCACGAACGCGGTCGTACACATACTCTGTCGCAAACACCACGTCACACTGATCGAGCATCTTCCTGAGGCCTTCGGGGTTGTCCAACCCCGCCCATATCTTCGTCAGGGAAGACCCTCCTGCGAAGGGGACACGCAACGTCTCCGTTCCACGTTGACTGGCACAGGTGAAGCCGACCGTGCTTCCCGCGGGCAGGCGTAACAGCTCGTTTACGACACGCATGTGCGGCTTGAGCATGACCGCCAACACCTCGACCTCGCAGCCGGGTACGACCCTCTTGAATTCCTCCACGTGGTTCATGCCGCAGACCACAAGGTCCTTTTCTCTCAGCATCTGCCGGACCTGTTCAGGGTTCTTCTCCAGGTCCTGGATCACAACCCCTTCTGCTTCGACCTCCAGCTCGCGCGTGAGCCTCTCCGTGATGTCATCGACCGCCTCCCGGCTGCATTCCACGACGAGGACTCGACGTCCCTTGGTGGCTCCCAACGCAACGAGCCTGCTCTGGAAATACTCGGCGGTTTCCTCCGCCGTGTAGCCCAAACGCTTCGCCTCCTCCAGAGCGCCTTCAAAGACAGGGGCGAGTCCCTGGAGTCGCCTGTCCGGCGCACCCTGTCGCACGTATGTTCCCGACCCCCTCACCACTTCGAGATGCCCTTCCTGAGAAAGCTCACGATACGCCTGTGAGACCGTGTTCCGGTTCACTTGCAGGAGCGCCGCCATATCTCGCGCCGAGGGCAAGGACTTCCCCGCCTCCAATTCCCCGGAATCGATGAAGAGTCGAATCTGCCGCTTGATCTGGTCCCTGATACCAAGGGGGTTCTTCTTGTTGATTGCTATTGACATAGTGGCCTATGTTACTATGACAATACTCTGCTGTCAACCCACATCTTCGGAAGTTGAACGGAGGGAAGGAAATCTGTAGGTTTGACTCCAGGGAGACGGTACCGATGATCAAGAGGGGAACGGAATACGAGGAGGTTCACGAATGAGCGAACGCCGTAAGATGAAGAATCGATACCGCCGGTTTCCCATGATTACGGACATGGCAGGCATCAAGAGTTCCATCGGGGAAATGAAAGGGAAAGGGTTCCCGAAACAGCCCGGGTTGAATACCGGTTACACGCCCGGCGAGAATGACCCGGAGTTGAATGAAGCGTGGTTTGTCGAAACGATAAGGGACAAGATTGCCAACCACCCCTATGGCAGTCTTGAATACCCGTTTTCCGACGAAAGAATATTCGACGAACCCCTGGTGGGATTTATCCGTGGTGACGATCCCCTGCTTTCCGAGTACAAGAAGATTATCGGACCCCACCATTATGCGCCTGCCGAAATCATGAAATGGCAGGCGGATAACAACGGCGTCCCGGCGCCGGAAGCAGCGGACCTGTCCGTGGTCTCCTTTGTGATGCCCATCACCCGGGCGACAAAGGAAGAAAACGCTCAGCAAACCGATTGGGCCTCGGAGCGCTGGGCCCAGACCCGGCTGACCGGGGAGATCTTCAGCCAGATGATTGTACGGGAAATCGTAACCGACCTGATGAGCAAAGGAGTTCTGGCCATCGCCCCGGATGTAACGCCCATGTTCAACAAGAAGCGTTATCCCAATGTGGGCTGGGCATCCCCCTGGTCCCATCGCCACATGGCATATGCCGCGGGCCTGGGGACCTTCGGCATGCACGACTTTCTGATTACGGAAAAAGGCTGCGCCCACCGGGCTGGAAGCTTCGTGGTCAACCTGAAACTCTCCCCCAATCGGCAGAGACCGGAGGACATCCACGCCTATTGCCTTCACTACCAAGGCAAGAAATGCCTGAAATGTATGAGCCGGTGTCCGGTGGACGCCATCACCGAAGAGAACGCCCATGACAAGGAGAAGTGCTACGCGAAGGTGGCGTCGTCACTCAAGTACTGTCTCAAGAACTACCACATCTTCATCTACGGTTGCGGTCTTTGCGCCACCGGCGTTCCGTGTGAATCGAGAAATCCTCTCTCGAAGCAATCTTGATCAGAGCACCGCGGTTCGGCCCGAGGCCCCGGCCAGAATCAGATCGATGTTGTGCAGGGCCTGTTGCAGGGGCGTTCCCCCCACCTGCTTTCTCGGGTAGCTCGCGGATCGCACGCATCAGTTCTTCCCGGTTGAAGGGCTGCATTGGGGAGAGTTCCTTCCAGGGGGTAAAGAGATAGAGGCCGAAATTGTACCCCAGATCGGGAAACCACCCCATCCTTCTGCCTTGTGTTATCTGGTCAGGATGTGGATGCCGACTGCGCCCGCTTCCAGCCCGTTTGCCATGCCTCCGAGCATCTGGGCCAGGGCAACCTTGGCACCGGAGACCTGTTTCTTCCCCGCCCGCCCTCTGAGCTGGTCCGTAGCCTCGCACATGATCCGCACGCCGGAAGCGCTCAAGGGATGTCCCAACGAGAGCAGTCCTCCGCTAGGATTGACCGGGCATCTGCCGCCGAGTGCTGAGGCCCCTGTCCGGACAAGGTCGACACCTTCCCCTACTTTGCAGAGTCCCAGATCCTCGTAGTGCACGATCTCCTCCGGAGCAAAGGCATCGTGCAACTCGACCAGGTCCACGTCTTCCGGTCCGATCCCTGCCATTTCGTACGCCATCCCAGCCGCTTTTTTCCCAAAGGCAAACGAGGTCAAATCCTCTTTCCGGAAGGAGTAGTCGGCCGATCGCAGAACCGACGCCACCACCTTCACGGGATTTGTGCTAAATTTTCTGGCCACATCCATGGAACACATCACCACGGCTGCGGCCCCGTCCGTGTTGGGACAGCACTGAAGGAGTGTAATGGGCTCGGCGACCATCCGGGATGCCAGCACCTCTTCAACCGTGAACTCCTTCTGGTACTGGGCCCGGGGGTTCAGGGCCCCGTGATGATGGTTCTTGACCGAGACTTGAGCAAAGTCCTCTTCGGTAGCCCCGTGCGTGTCCATCAGTCGCCTTCCGATGAGCGCAAAAAGGGAAGGCATGGTCATGCCCAGCAGTCCGTCCAGGTCATCCTTGGCCGGCGGGATGAGCTTGCGGGCAATCGGGCTCGTGGTCATCGACTCCACCCCGATGGCGATTCCGATGTCGCAGAATCCGCTCGCAATGTCCTTCCATAACCCCCGGACAGCCGTCGCACCCCCTGCGCAGGCGTTCTCGACATTCGTCATCTCGATGTCGGCGATTCCCAGGTCCTTGAGGATGATCTGCCCGGTGGTCATCTCCAGAAACAGACGGGACGTATAGGCAGCCTGAATGTCTTTGGGACTCACCCCTGCGTCCTGGATTGCCTCCGAAACGGCCTCACGCCCCAGTTCCTCGATGCTCTTTTCCGGAAACTTCCCAAATATACTCTGGCCTACTCCAAGCACCGCAACTTCTCTCATGATTCTATCCTCCTGCCACTGCAAATTTGAAACCCACGACCTCTTTGTCCTCTTCCTCCCACAGGGTCCCCACGCGTATCTCCATCTCCATGCCCACTTTGAAGGGCTTGCCTTCCTCCATCTCAAGGGGAGTGAAAACGCGGACCCCTTCAGGCAGGTCCACGAAGCCGACCGCATAAGGAGGCTGAAAGCCGGAGGCCGGCATGTGCACCACCGAGTAGCTGCAGAGCTTGCCCTTGCGGCTCAAGAGGACATCCTCCAGCTGCTTTTCAAGGCAGTTCAGACAGGCCAGCTCCACCTTTGGGAAGTACACCTGCCCACAAGCCTTGCATCGATTCCCAGCCAGCGACTGCCCTTCGGGCCCTTCGGCTACGATCCCTTCTCGTATCCATACCTTCTCTGCCACGATCCTCACCTTTTCCTTTCTCGTTCTCTTCTATAGCTCCGTCCCCGGTGGATTTTGAGTCATTCAACGACTCACCAGGGGGTTCAAGTCTTCTCAAGGATTGTGATTGTCATGGAGGCTTCCTCCAGGGTGAGAATGCCTCCCCCATTCTCCGCCAAGGCGATCCGCACGTCTTTCGGCACCTGACGCCGGCCCGCCTTTCGTCTTATCTGGGTCACGAGCTCGTGGATCTGGGCCAGTCCGGTAGCACCGATCGGGTGCCCTCTCGAGATCAGGCCGCCACTCGTGTTGATGGGAAGATCACCGTCCAGCGTTGACTTTCCCAATTCAACGAACTCCCCACCCGTACCCTCAGGCGTAAACCCGAGACACTCGGTCTGGTGCAGCTCTCCGTAGGCAGTCGCGTCGTGCACTTCCGCAATGTCCACGTCTTCCGGGCCGAGGCCCGCCTTCTCGTAAGCCATGACGGCTACTCTCTGTCCTATGTCCGCCCCTTCTTCGATGTCGCGCTTGTCGTGTCCCGACGCATGTGCCATGGCCCGGACCCGTACCGGTGCGCACCCCTTCAGTCGGCTCAGGTACCGCTCAGAGACCAGAATGACCGCCGCCGCCCCATCCCCGATGGGTGAACACATGGGCCGGGTAATCGGATAGGAGATCACCCGATCCCCCATCACAGTTTCCAGTGGCACCGTCTCCTGCCAGTGAGCCATGGGGTTCAGAGATCCATTGAACCGGTTCTTGACCGCGATCTTGGCGAGATGCTCCTGGGTCGTATCGTATTTCCACATGTGCCACCGGGCGGAAACACCGTAGGTTTCCATCGCCTGGCTCTTGCCCAGGCCGTCATCCGGCGGCATGGGAATCTCATACCTGGCGGACAGTTCCTCGTACAACCCAAAGGTGTCCTCCATGTCGGTTCGATCGAACCCGCCCGTGTAGGCAGCGAAAGACATCGACCTGTCGGGGTGGGCGATCTTCTCCACGCCCAGGCAGAGGACAACATCGTACTCCCCGGACTTCAACGCCAGATACCCCATATAGAGACCGGTCGACCCCGAGGC
>RCNC010001277.1_pt1 | contig 16839 bp, 15 predicted proteins | sample 2041301 | NCBI WGS metagenome assembly RCNC01 (sample SAMN09708231, study PRJNA481090) | Marine sediment metagenome, whole genome shotgun sequencing project. | biome: marine sediment; feature: ocean; material: sediment; isolation source: Sewage treatment plant 13A marine sediment (STP13A) ... | reverse complement strand
ACAGCGGGGAAGAAGCGCTTTCCGCGATTGAACGTTTCGTACCTGATTTGATTTTGCTGGATGTCATGCTACCTACCGTCGATGGGTTTCAGGTATGTCAGAACCTGAAATCTGACCCGCGTCGCAAAACGATCAAAGTTGTTTTTCTTTCTGCAATGACGCGGGACATGGATATTGCCAAGGGTAATACACTGGGGGCCGATGCCTACATCACCAAACCCTTTTCCAATGCCGATGTGGTCAGGCAGGTTAAAGACCTACTCTGCGGATGAGACTGAGCAATAAATTCTGGTTGTTCGCTGTCGTCTGTATGGCGTTCACCACTGCCATTGCCGTGACCTTGGCGGTGCTTTTCTGGCGGCAGATCAACCCGTCCGAACAGCACATGTTGATGCGCCTGTTTAAAGAGCAGTTCTGGTACTTTTTCAGTACCGGTGTGTTCCTGTTTATGGCTTTCGGATTCACCCTGGATTGGTTTTTTCGCTTTTACATCCTCCCTTTGAATCAACTCATCGAAGAAACCCAGGTGATGAATACCGTCAACCCGGCCCACCGCTTGAAGATTGACGGCAGCCGGGAGGTCCAGACACTTGCCCAGCTGATCAACGCCTGCGGGGATCAATACGAAGCTGCCAAACACATCATTGACCAGACTGTTGAGTCGGCCAAAGCCAAGACTGAAGCGGAAAAAAACATATTGGCCACAATTATGGCCGAACTGACCCAAGGGGTGCTGATCTGCGACACGGTGGGCCGCATCTTGTTGTATAATCGGCAGGCGCAACGGGTACTGAACAAAGTTCAACGCCCAAGCCTTGCCGCTGATGACAAGGAAGATCACGACTTGGTGACAGATGGCTTTGTCGGTTTGCATCGTTCGATCTATTCCCTGATCGACAGGAACCTGGTTCAGTATGCACTCAAAGACATTCAAGGCAAGCTTGACACAAAGAAAGAGAATGTGTCTTCCCACTTTGCCGTGGTGACCCAAAACCGGCGGCAACTCCGCGTGGAAACCCTTCCCATCCTGGACGAGGACAAACGTTTTGCCGGATTCGTTCTCATTTTTTCTGACATCACCCTTCAGTTGGAACACGCCAGCCGGTTGAATCAACACTTAAAAGTCATGGCAAAAACGCTCCGCTCGTCAATTGCCGCCATCCGGTCCACCGTTGATTTAATGATCCAGTTTCCCGACATGGGTGCCGACCAGAAGAATGATTTCCTCGGAAACATCTCTGCGGAAACGCAGTCATTGAGCCGGTTGCTGAGAACTGAACTGACCGAAACAATCAGTTTCGCCAATTCACGCTGGCCGCTCTCCCCGATCCTTGCCACCGACTTCATAGGTACCCTTAAAAACGAGACCCTGGCGATAGCCGATTTGGAGCTTGACGTCGCCGAATGCGATTCCCGATGTATGATCCGGGTGGACAGCTATTCACTGGTTTCGGCATTCGTTTTTGTCCTGGCATGTCTCAAAAAGGAGTATAATGTCGATGGCAGCCGCATTCGATTGACTGCGCCGGGCAATCTGGTTCAAATTGACCTGATTTGGCAGGGTGAGCCCGTAAAAATTGAGACCCTGCGTCAGTGGAGCGATATTCCGTTGACCGGGGCGGAAAAAGGTCACCCGCTGACCTTAAAGGAAGTCCTTGAATACCACCACGCAGAAATCTGGCCACACACCGATAAACAAAATAGTGGCCAAGCCTGCCTTCGGTTCTTCATCCCCATGGTTCAATCCGAAACCGTGTCGGAGAATATCCGCCACGTCACGCTGCTGCCCAAAGGCCGGCCGGAGTTTTATGACTTTGACCTGTTTAATCAAGCTGGACAAACCCCGGAAATGGGTAAACGGATGCTCGGGGAACTCAATTACACGGTATTTGATACGGAAACCACCGGATTGGATCCGCGAGGCGGTGATGAAATTATATCCATTGGCGCCATCCGGGTGGTCAACGGCCGCTTGCTTCAAACGGAGACCATCAATCAACTGGTGCATCCTCGTCGCCCCGTACCAGCCGAGTCCATCAAATATCATGGCATCGAAGATGGGATGCTCAAAGGCAAACCGACCATTGAAAAGGTGCTGCCGTTTTTTCACCGGTTCGCCCAGAATACAGTGCTGGTGGCTCACAATGCCGCCTTCGACATGCGAATGCTGCAAATGAAGGAGAAAATCACCGGCATCCGTTTCGTCAACCCGGTGCTCGACACCATGCATTTGTCTGCCATCCTTCACCCGGCCCACAATGACCATACCCTGGACACCATCGCCAACCGGTTGGGGGTCTCCATAATCAAGCGACACGATGCTCTTGGAGATGCCATTGCTACCGGTGAGGTGTTTCTCAAAATGATTTCCCTGCTCAATGAAAAAGGGATATATACCCTTCACGATGCCCTGACCGCCTCACAACGAACCTATTACGCCATGCTTAAATACTGAGATGGCCGTTCACGGTTCAACGGTTCAGGGTTCTGCGTTGGTTGTTCAACTTCCGGTCCATAGAGGCGTGAACCCGTGACCGATAAACGCCTGAGAGAAAAGAACCCCAGTGATTCTAAAAAAAATATTCGTCGACGCCAGTGTCGCCTCGCACCCTGAAACCGAAAGGATTTGCCGTCAGCTTGACCTGCCTGGCGAATGGGTGGATGACCCCGTTTCGATTTATCAATGGATCAACCGTGCTGATGATCCGGTCAGCCGCGGTAAGCAGGTGCTCTACCTGACCCGCAACAAAGGCGGTTTTTTAAAAGCGTGTCCGGGTACCCGTGAATACACCTGCTGCGACTACCAGATCCTGCATGTGGCATCCTTTTGCACCATGGACTGCTCCTACTGTATCCTGCAAAGCTATTTTCATCCACCGCTGTTGCAGTTTTTCGTTAATCGTGAAGATCTGGACGCGGAACTGAACGGGCTTTTTCAAAAAAAGGAAATCAGCCGAGTGGGTACCGGGGAGTTTACGGACAGCCTTATCTGGGAAAAATGGACCGATCTGACCGATTACCTGGTTTCCCGCTTTGCCATGCAGGATAGGGCCGTGCTGGAGCTGAAAACCAAAACAGTCAACATTGAAGGACTCAAGGGGCTGGACCATCGGCGAAAAACCATTCTTTCCTGGTCATTGAACACTCCGGCTGTCATGAAAAGCGAGGAGCGGCGAACCGCTTCACTCGATGCCCGATTGACGGCAGCGGCACGTTGCCAGGAATGGGGATACCCGCTGGCATTTCATTTCGATCCCATGCTTATTTACAACGGCTGCGAAGCCGATTACCAGACGGTGGTCGAACAGCTGTTTCAGCGGATCTCTGCTGAAAATATCGTCTGGATCAGCCTTGGCACGTTCCGCTTCATGCCGGCGCTCAAGCCGATCATCGCCCAGCGCTTTCCAGACTCTAAAATTGCCTACGGCGAATTTGTCACCGGTTTGGACAATAAAATGCGTTACTTCAAACCGCTGCGCATCGCCCTTTACCGGCAGATGGTGGGTTGGATTCGAAACCTAGCGCCGAATGTGACCGTCTATTTCTGTATGGAAGACGATGAAGTGTGGGAAAAAACCATGGGATGGGTTCCCCCGCCGCATGGCGGAATAGGTCAGATGCTGGACAGGAGCGCCATCAAGATGTGTGATTTGACCCCGTGAATGCGATTGCTGTCCTACTGACAAATAGCATCCGATGCCGCATTGGCCTGATTGTGCTGATCCTTGCCGCCTCGGTTGGCTGCAGCGATGCTGAATCATGGGTCATGGCCAAGTGGGTGGCCGATGGGGATACCATCATTTTGCACGACGGCCGACACGTGCGTTATATTGGTATCGACACCCCTGAAATCGATCATAAAAACCATCGGGCCGAACCCATGGGCGATGAGGCGCAATCGATGAATCGCCAACTGGTCGACGGGTGGAAACTCAAACTGGTTTACGACCGAGAGAAAACCGACCGCTACGGCAGGACACTGGCTTATGTTTATCGCGGTGATGGACTTTTCGTAAACGCCGAATTGCTTAAGCGGGGATACGCCCACGTCCTGTATCATTTTCCCAACATCAGTAAAGAGAAGATTCTGCTTTCCGCCCAGCGCGTTGCCATGGAGCATGGCAGGGGCATCTGGCAACGCGTGAAAAAGGATCACCAGCAACCCAATTCCTATCCGGGAAACCGGCGATCAAGGCGATTTCATGCCCACGACTGTCCCATGGGGAAAAGGATCTCTGACAAGAATCGGATATGGCTGAAAAATCAATGGGCTGGATTTTGGTCCGGCTATGCACCGGCCAGGGAATGCATTGACTTCCCCCCACCTTAACGGGGTTCTATCCTTACCACTAAAAAAGGAGGGCAGGGGGCCCTCCTTTTTCAGATGACACATTGTATAGCGGTGCCGACTACTCTTCTTTTTCGGCCTTGATCTGTTCGATCACCTTAGTCGCAATCTGGGCCGGCACTTCGTCGTAACGCAAAAATTCCATGGTATACATGCCGCGGCCGCCGGTCATGGACCGCAGGTCCGGCGCATAGGTCTGGAATTCGGCCAAGGGAACTTCTGCGTTGATCACCTGGTTCTTGCCTGCCGTATCCATTCCGAGAACACGCCCCCGCCGGCTGTTCATATCGCCCATGATGTCACCCATATAATCGTCCGGGGTGATCACGGTCACTTTCATGATCGGCTCGAGCAGAACCGGTTTGGCCTCTTCGCAGGCCTTTTTGTAAGCCAGGGAGCCGGCGACCTTGAAGGCCATTTCCGAGGAGTCGACGGCATGGTAGCTGCCAAAGTCCACGGTGGCGCGGAAATCCACACAGGGGGCACCTATCATCGTCCCTTTCTGGCAGGCCTCGACAATGCCCTTTTCAACGGCCGGAATGTAATTTTTGGGGATTACCCCGCCTACGATGGCATCCACAAATTCGAAACCGGCTCCACGGGGAAGGGGCTCCATAACGATCCAGCAGTCACCGTACTGGCCGTGTCCGCCGGATTGTTTCTTGTGTTTTCCCTGGACGCGGACTTTCTTTTTGATCGTTTCGCGATAGGGAATTTTTGGGGTTTTGAGCAGGACTTCGACATTAAATTTACGCTTGAGCTTTTCGATGGTGCTCTCGATGTGAACCTGACCCAGGCCTGAAAGCAGAATTTCCTTGGTTTCCGCGTTGCGCTCCAACCTCAAGGCTGTGTCTTCCTCCAGGAGTTTGGTCAAAGATATATAAATTTTATCCTCATCGCCGGTGGCTTTGGATTCCAGAGCAAACGAAATCAGCGTGGGCATGGGCTGGGCACAGTCAAAGCGGATCTTGTTGCTTTCATCACAGAGCGTGTCACCGGTCTTGGTTTCCTTGAGTTTTGCCACTGCCACGATGGATCCAGGCCTGGCTTCCGAGGCCGGTTTCTGCTCTTTGCCTGCAATGGTGAGCAGCTGGTTGAATCGCTCCCGGGTCTCTTTGGTCGAATTGTAGAAATTGCCGTCACTGCCCAGCTTTCCGGAAACCACTTTGAAAATAGTCAGTCTGCCGGCATAGGGATCCGCTACGGTCTTGAAAACAAAGGCGGAAAAGGGGGCCGCCGGGTCCGATGCCCGTTCAATGACTTCATCATTGACTGGATTCACGCCTTGTTTCGGCGCTTTTTCCAAAGGCGACGGCAAGCAGGTGGCAATGAAATCCATAAGGAGGTCCACGCCGATATTATGAGCAGCAGACCCGCAGAGCACCGGTGCAAAGGTTCGTGAAAGGACGCCTTTTTTCAATGTATCGCGAAGTTCCTGGTTGGTAATGGTCTCTCCTTCCAGATAACGTTCGATGATTGCATCGTCCGCCTCGGCCACATTCTCGATGAGCGTCTCCCGCTCTGTCTCCACCGTGTCCTGCATGTCGGCGGGAATCTCTATCTCCTTTGCTTTGCCGTTATCATCGTAGCGGTAAGCCTTGAGGTTGATCAGGTCTACGATGCCATCAAAGTCGGCTTCGGCCCCAATGGGAAGCTGAACGATAATGGGTTTGGGGGACAGGCACTGCACCGCATCCTCGAGGGTACGGGTAAAATCGGCACGCTCGCGGTCCAGCTTGTTGATGAAAATCGCACAGGGCAGTTCGTATTCGGATGCAAAATCAGTCACCTGTTCAGTCTGCACCTTGACGCCGTCAACGGCATCCACGAGGATAAGAGCGGTATCGGCTGCCTGCATGCACAGTTTGGCGTCGGAGATAAAGTTTTGATCGCCGGGCGTATCAATCAGACTGATGGTGTGCTTTTTCCATGGCAGTTGAATAAAACCACTGGAAAGACTGGTCTGCCGCTTGAGTTCTTCCGGTTCGAAATCCATCACCGTGTTGCCGTCTTCCACGCGTCCGACGCGGGTGGTCATGCCGGCGTTGTTAATCATGATTTCAGCGAGGGAGGTTTTTCCAGCCCCCCCATGGGCAATCAGTGCTACATTTCTTAGGGTTTCATTCATTTGGGCCACTCAAGCTCCTCTCTCCATTGTATTTTCTGCCCTTTTGGCAGCTTTTTGTTTAAGCAGATATTATTAAATCGACGACTAAAAAAAATCAAGTTTAAAAACCTGATTATAAATCAAAATCTGACGGCCGCAGCAGGATAATGAATTCCCGATTTCCCTTGGGTCCCAATACAGGGGAGGGGATTACCGGTCCGCAAAAAAGCGACTGCCGGGAAAAGAAAACCTGAAGATCGTCGATGATTTCAGCGTGAAGGGCCGGATCCCTGACCACACCGCCCTTGCCCACCCTGCCTTTACCGGCTTCGAATTGAGGCTTGATCAAAGCCAGGATGATGCCGCCGGGATTTAGAAATTGAAGGGTGGATGGAACGACGATTTTGAGGGAGATAAAAGAGGTGTCGATGGTCACGAGGTCAACCTGCCGGGTGATCAAGGCTGGATCCATTTTGCGGATGTTGGTCCGCTCGATGACGACCACCCGATCATCCTGCCTCAACGACCATGCCAGCTGGCCATATCCCACATCCACCGCAAATACACGCGCGGCCCCGTGCTTCAGCAGGCAGTCGGTAAAACCACCGGTCGAAGCCCCCACATCAAGACAGACCATGCCGGCACAATGGATGCGGTTTGCTTTCAGGGCTGCTTCAAGCTTCAGTCCCCCACGGCTGACATAGCGCAGGTCATCGTTTTTCATCGTGATTTCAATATCTTCGGCAAAACGGATTCCGGGTTTGTCGCAGGGTGTGTGGTTCACCAACACCCGGCCGGCCATGATCAAGGCCTTGGCCCGTTCCCGGCTCTGGCAGAATCGTTTTTCAACGAGCAGCGTGTCGATTCGCTTTTTGACGGCCATACTAACCCTTAATCATGGAAAGGGCTGTGTTGATGATGGCCGACGCATCCACCTGGTATTTGCAGCGCAGGGCATCTTGTGGTCCGTGCTCCACAAAATGATCGTTGATGCCCATTCGCTTGACGATGGCGTCATTGACTTCATGGTCGCTCAGCAATTCAAGAACAGCGCTGCCGAATCCGCCTTGAATGGTATTTTCTTCAATGGTGATGATCCGGTGGATGTTCCGGGCCAGGGGAATGATCATTTCATGGTCCAATGGTTTGATGAATCGTGCATTGACCACGGTTGCCCGAACGCCATGGTTTTCCGCTAACAGGGCAGCGGCGCATACCGCTTCGCTTACTGTGCTGCCCACGGCAACGATCAGCAGGTCGTCGCCGCGGCTCAGGATCTCACCTTTGCCAATGGGAATCATCGTCAAGGTGTCGTCCTGGTCCACCCCGGTTCCGCGACCCCGTGGGTATCTCAGGGAGATGGGTCCGTCGTGTGCAATGGCAGTGGCCAGCATGTGGCGCAACTCATTTTCGTCCTTTGGAGCCATGACCACCATATTAGGGATGGTCCGTAGAAATGAGATGTCGAAAAGGCCGTGATGGGTGGGCCCGTCCTCTCCGACAATACCGCCGCGATCCAATGCAAACACCACCGGCAGTTTTTCGATGCAGACATCGTGGATGATTTGATCGTAGGCTCGCTGGAGAAAGGTCGAATAGACGGTCACCACCGGACGAAACCCTTCGGTGGCCATACCGGCGGCAAAAGTGACACCATGTTGTTCAGCAATGCCCACATCGAAAAATCGGTCCGGGTACGCCTTGGAAAAGGGGACCAGCCCGGTACCTTCCGGCATAGCGGCGGTAACGGCGATGATTTTGTCATTTGTTTTAGCCAGTTCCACCATGGTTTGGCCGAACACCTCGGTGTAACTGGGCACATTGGTGGTCTTTTTGCGGCAGATCCCCGTATCCACGTCGAAAGAACTGACGCCATGAAAATAAACCGGATTCTGTTCCGCCTGAGGGTATCCCTTGCCTTTTTTAGTAATTACGTGCAGGAGCACCGGTTCATTCATTTTTTTAATATTTTTAAGAATATTGATTAAATGATCCAGATTGTGCCCGTCGATGGGGCCGAAATATTCGAAGTTGAAGGCTTCAAACAACATTCCCGGAGTAACGAAGGTCTTAAAAGACTCTTCACTGCGCTTGGCCAATTGGTACATATTTTCGCCGATACGAGGCAGGGATTTGAGGAATTCGCCAAACTCTTTGCGCAGCATCTGAAGCTTGGATGCGGAAAATGTGCGGCTGAGCAGGGAGGAGAGAGCACCGACATTATGGGAAATGGACATTTCATTGTCGTTCAGGATAACGATCATATCCTTGTCGTTGTGTGTGTCTCCGGTCTGGTTCAGTCCTTCATAAGCAAGCCCGGCAGTCAGCGAACCGTCCCCGATAACGGCCACCACCTTGGATGATTCTTTTTTCAGATGTTTGGCACAGGCAATACCCAGACCGGCGGAGATGGAGGTGCTGCTGTGACCGGTGGTAAAGGTGTCATATGGGCTCTCGCTACGTTTGGTAAATCCGGAGAGGCCGCCTTGTCGGCGCAGTGTGGGGAATTGGTCTCGCCGGCCGGTAAGCAATTTGTGGGCATATGCCTGATGGCCCACATCCCACAGAATTTTATCAGTCGGTGTGTCGAAGACATAGTGAAGGGCGATGCTCAGTTCGACGGCACCTAAGCTGGACGCCAGGTGACCACCGGATGTGGACACCACGTCTACGATGGTTTTACGGATTTCTTTTGCCAGATCAGATAGTTCTGAACGTTTCAGTTTCTTCAGGTCGTGGGGCGAGTTTATTTTTTTTAGTAGATGTGAGGATTGGTGCAAGATTCCAGCTCCCTGAGTTATCGGTTCCGTTCGATGACATATCGTGCGATGGTACGAAGGCAGTCTGCTTCATTATCAAAAGCGTCAAGCACCTTCAAGGCATTGTTCACCAGTTGGCCGGCAAGCGTCTCGGCGCCGGACAGACCCAACAGCGACGGGTAGGTGTTTTTCCCGCGAATCCGGTCGGTACCGGTGGCTTTTCCCAGGCGCTCCGGGTCACCTTTAACGTTGAGGATGTCGTCGGTCACCTGAAAAGCCAATCCGATATTCTGGGCATAGGTGTGCAGCAACTGCTGCTGGCGCGTTGACGCCCCTGACACCAGCGCACCGGAGCCCACTGAAATTTCGATCATTTTTCCTGTTTTCAGGCAGTGCAGAGATTCCAGTTCACCTTTGGAGATTACCGTTCCTTCAAAGGCCATATCGCGCATCTGCCCTTCGATCATACCTTTGAACCCGGCGGCGGAGGCGATCTGGGCAATCGCCAGCAACCAGCGGGATTGATCGTCAGACGCGCACCGGCTGCCGGCTGCCGCCAGGATTTCGAAGGCCAGCGTCAGCAGTGCATCGCCGGCAAGGATGGCCGTTGCTTCATCGAACTGGACATGGCAGGTCGGTTTACCGCGTCTTTTATCGTCGTTGTCCATTGCCGGCAAGTCGTCATGGATCAACGAATAGGTGTGAATTAACTCCAGGGCACAGGCAAGGGGAATTACCGATTCCCGACTACCGCCGACCGTTTCCGCAGCGGCGATACACAGCACGGGCCGCAATCGTTTACCGCCGGCCATGACTGAATAGGTCATGGCCTGGGAGACCCGTGTGGCTGGTGAGTGGGCGCTCAGATAGTGCTGCAGCATTTGGTCCACCGGGGCCCGCACATCTATGAGGTATGATTTCAGATCGAACATAATTATTGATGGGTTCTCCGAGGGTTTTGTTTAACCGCCGAGACCGCAGAGATAATCGGTTTGATAAAGCATTTTCATTTCTCAGCGTCCTCCGCGTGCTCAGCGGTAAGGTGTTTAACCATTCAGGCGTCCAGGTCAAACGGTTTTTCCACGGGTTCACCTGTTTCGTCAGCCGTTAGCAGGGTTATCCGTTTTTCGGCTTTATCCAGCGTCTCGGTGCAGTATCGGGACAACTTAATGCCGGCTTCGAACTTTTCCAAGGCTTTTTCCAAGGGCAGGTCGCCGGATTCGAGCGCCTTGACGATTTTTTCCAGATCATTGATCGCTTTTTCAAAACTCGGTTTTGCCTTTGTTGCCATGGGGATTATTTTATCCTTTGTTTTTTTAAACTGGTTTGGCCGTAAACAATAATTAACATTTTGTGATTATTGGTGATTCGGTTTTCATTCTCAGTCCGTTTCATTTTTTCTCTCGGCTACCGTGACCGTTAATTGCCCGCGGCCCAAAAGTATTTCAAGGTGTTGATCAATGGCTGCCTGATTGGCGCTGCGAACCACGGATCGGTCGGGAAGCGTGCGAGTGATGCTGTATCCGCGCTGTAATATGGCCATGGGGTTGAGCGCATCTAACATGGAGATATTTTTTGAAATGGTGGTTTGCCCCTCCCGGACGAGATGGTTGATATGTGTGATCGACGCGTCTTGAAGGCTGATGACCTGTTCTTGCATGGACGCCACCGTCTTGGCTGGTGAAACATGCATCAGCATATTGTGGTGAAAGGCAAGACCCTCGCTTCTGTGTGTCAAGGCGCGATTGATCGATGAAAGCAGTCGAATCGAATAATCATCGAGTCGCATTCGCATGTCCTGGAGCTTTTGCCGGGGATGAATAATTCGGTGGCTGATTCCAATTAAATATTTATTTAATAATTTCAGATATGAATCGATTGTTTTATAAAGTAACTGATTAGTTTTGAAAAGCCCGTTCTGAAGTTCATTTTTAGAGGGAACCGAGATCTCGGCAGCAGCGGACGGCGTGGGCGCCCGGAGATCGGCAACGAAATCGGCGATCGTAAAATCCGTTTCATGGCCAACGGCTGAGATGATCGGAATGCTGGATGAAAATATGGTTCGGGCGACCTGTTCATCGTTAAACGCGCACAGGTCTTCGATGGATCCGCCACCGCGTGCCAGGACAATGACGTCGGTGGTTCCTATTTTATTCAGCCAACGGATGGCATGCACAATTTCGCCAGGCGCGCGATCCCCTTGAACATTCACCGGAACGATCTCCAACGGCAGGTTGGGAAAACGTCGCTGCGCCACCTTGATGAAATCACGAATGGCAGCGCCGGTCGGAGAAGTCACGATACTTATTTTTTTGGGTAATGCGGGCAGCGGCAACTTGTGCTTTGCATCAAACAAGCCTTCATCGGACAGCCGTTGTTTCAGTTTTTCAAAGGCAACCTGGAGACCGCCAACACCTTTTGGTTCCAGATATTCGAAGATAATCTGATATGAGCCTCTCGGTTCGTAGACGCTGATACGACCCAGGCCAATAATGGACAACCCATCTTCGGGTCTGAATTTGAGGGCACTGGCTTGACCGCGGAACATAACCGCACTGATTTGCGAATGCGGATCCTTCAAGGTGAAATAGCAATGGCCGGATGAAGGAATTTTGAAGTTAGAAATTTCCCCTGATATCCAGATGAAAGGAAACTTATCTTCAAGTATTCGCTTAATTATCTTGTTCAGTTCCGTGACTTCGTAGACATGTTGCCGGGAAGGATTGGAACCTGCGCTGTTTATCGCCATGGCCTCGATGTGGAGATGGGGTTTGAATCTGGATGAATCGTGATCGCGTTGTAACGTCCGATAAGATATATTATGTAAAATTACAGATACGATTAATGTGTGTTATGGCCACTGTTGTCCTTGCGTCCGGATTTTTGAATGAGATCCCGCACCGCAGGCACCACGAACAGATTTTCGTGAGGCAGTTCAAAAAGCGATTGGGCCAGGATCGTTGTTTTGTTATGCAGGGTGATATTTTTATCGATAATGCAGTGCATTTTCCCCTTGATCAGGCAAAAGCCGCTTTTCACGGGTATGCCGCTGGCACGAAAGCTCTGCTCGGAGACCGTTACCCCGAGTTTTTCCGCTAAATCTTTCAGCTCCTGGTAAATCTGTTCAGGTTTCATGGAATAATCGCCCTAACCACCTAAAAACTAACGCATCATTCATATCAGCTTTATGCTTGAAAATAAAGCAGCCTGTGTTATCTTTGGCCACTGTCCGAGAGTGGTTAATAACGATTTAAAAAATAAAAATTTGCGGAGGTATTCTATGCAGTCGATTCCAATGGAAAGAACCCAGGCTCAGGTTCAGGTTAACGCGTTTGTTCGAAGCGTGTACAACTGGATGGCCATAGGGCTCGCATTGACCGGCGCTGTCGCCTGGTTTGTCGCACACAACGAACCGGTTCTCCGCTTTGTCTATCAGGCGCGTTGGATCTTTTTTATCGGAGAATTGGCACTGGTTTTCATGCTTGCCAGCCGCGTACACAAAATGCAGGCATCAACCGCCACCGGAATGTTCATGTTTTATGCGGCCCTTAATGGTGCCACAATGGCATTCATTTTTCTTGCTTACACCATGTCATCCATTGCCTCCACCTTTTTCATCTGCGCCGGGACCTTTGCGGTGTGCAGTGTCTTTGGCTGGGTGACCAAACGCGATCTCACCGGACTCGGCAACTTCCTGTTCATGGGGTTGATCGGCATCATCATCGCATCCATCGTCAATATTTTTCTGAAAAGCCCGGCCATGCAGATGATCATCAGCTATATCGGCGTGCTGGTCTTTACCGGGCTGACCGCCTACGACACCCAGAAGCTCAAATCCATGGCCATTTCTCAACCGACTGGCCTGGATGCCGCAGTGGTCAGAAAGGGCGCAATCATCGGGGCACTGACGCTTTACCTTGATTTCATCCTGATGTTCCAGTACATGCTGATGATATTCGGCGGCAGCCGCGACTAAATAAAAAAAACCCCTGAATCATGATTGCTCATGGTGCAGGGGTTTTTTTTCTGTCCGTCTTCTGTTTTCAGATTTCAGTCACCTGACCTCCGACCTCCGTCGTCACCCTAACTCCTTTGCCACCTCCGATGCAATCTGCCGGCAAAAGGTTCTTGTTTCCTGTTCAGTGGGTCCCTCAACCATCACCCGGCACTGTGGCTGAGTGCCCGAATAGCGAACGAGCACCCTTCCGTTGCCATTGAGTTCGTTTTCCACGCTGTGAATTGCCCGCATGACCGCATCGATTGTATCGATTTCCGGTTTCGATTTCACATCCACATTGATCAGGCATTGCGGAAAAACGGTCATGACCGTTGCCAATTCTGACAGGGGTTTTCCCGATGACCGCATGGCTTGCATAAGCTTCAGGGCTGCCAGCATGCCGTCTCCCGTCGTATGATGGTTTAAAAAGATCATGTGTCCGGAATTTTCACCACCTAAAACAGCGCCGGCCTTTACCATCTCCTGCATGACATGGCGGTCCCCGACCCGGGCCTTGATGTGACCGATGCCCAATTTCTTAAGTGCTGTGCCAAAGCCCATGTTGCTCATGACCGTGGTGACCACCACCGGGTTGGCCAACTGCCCTTTTAGCTTCATGTCTTTGGCACAGATGGCCATCACTTGATCGCCGGAAAGCACCCTTCCTTTCTCATCCACCGCGATCAATCGATCGGCATCCCCATCGAAGGCCAAACCCAGGTCGGCGTTTTCAGACATAACCATCCTGACCAGCGCACCCGGATGCTGGGAGCCGCAGCTGTCGTTGATATTGATTCCATCCGGCTCGCAAAAAATGGGTTTCACCATTGTGTCAAGCATTTCGAAGAGTCGCGGTGCGATTTGGCTGGCGGCACCATTGGAACAGTCAACGACAAGCTTCATTCCTGCCAGCGAAGGTCCCGTGGAAAGGCAATTTTGCAGAAACCGGCGATAATCGCTCTGGGCCTTATCGAGGTGATGAATCGACCCCACCCGTTCGATCGTTTGGCTTTTACGATAAAGCGCCCCATCATCGTTGATCAGTTGCTCGATGGCGCGCTCGGCACCATCGGAGAGCTTGTATCCGTCACCGTTAAATAGTTTGATGCCATTGTCATAAAATGGATTGTGGGATGCGGAAATCACGATGCCGGCATCAAATCCTTGGGTTGCGGTCAGATATGCCACACCCGGTGTGGGAAGGACACCGCTCAGATGCACATCTTTACCCATGGAGCAGATACCGGCCGCGAGCGCACTGACGAGCATGTCCCCGGAGATCCGTGTATCCTGACCGATTATAAAACGGCCGGAGACCTTTTTCTCAGCATCGAAATAAGCAGCGATGGCCCTTCCCGCCTTAAGCGCTGTTTCGCAATCCAACGGATATTGGTTGGCAACACCACGGATGCCATCGGTTCCGAATAGTTTGCCCAATAATTTAACTCCTTAAGGATGAAATCGGCTATAAGTTTGCTCGCTATCGCGATTCAGCCTCCGAATAGCCAAATCGCAAAATCGTTTGTCGCAATTTTTTGAAACGCTCTATCATTAGTTATAAAGCCCTTGGCCCCAGACTCCAGAGCGGTTGCTGCATGGATGGCGTCGGGAGTGCGCAATCCATAGCCGGCGCGTAACCGGGCTGCGGCAGTCGAAATCTCTGTCGTTAACGGTATGACCGTGAGATTGGGAAAGTGTGAAAGAATCCGGACAATCGTTTGTGCACGCTGCTTTTCGCCGGAACGAAAAGCCGGGACCAGAAGCTCGGCAAAGACCAGCGAGGAGAATACCGCCGAAATTTCTCCGGCTTCGATCCGCTGGAAAAGAGCCTTTGCGTGTCGATAGTAATGAGGATGACGTTCGAGAAAATAGATCAGTGTGACGGTGTCAAGAGCGTAAATCTGCTCTTGAGGAAGTTTTTCAGGCCTTAACTCCACAGGTCCCGCGCCTGGTCAAGCTCTTCTTCGTATCGCCGCCAAATGTCGGAACCGCATGCATCAAGAGCTTCGGTGGCCGAAACAGCCGCTTTTCGGATAATGATTTCATTTTCTTTTGTGGTAATTTCCAGTTCGTCTCCCGGCTGAATTTTCAATCTCTTTCGAATGGCCACCGGAAGAACAATTTGTGATTTACTGCTAAGTTTGGCTAACGGCATATCCGCCCCCCTTTTGTCTTACTTCAAAGTAAAGCGATATTTCCGCGGAGTCAAGTGTTTAACCTGTTGTGCTTCTTCTGCAAGGGGAAGCCAGCTGCATAAACCTTTCGTAAATCGAACCCGTAGCCAAGCAAGCTACCGGATCGCCGGAAACAACGCCAGCATCCGCCCGGTTACCTCATCAACAATCTGTTGAAGCCAGACAGTCCCCTGCGAGGCCTCGTCAGTATCCAGGCTTTTGATTACATCAATATAGCCGGGCCCGACGCGATCGATTTGTCTACGGATGATCGACAAGAATGCCTGGTTTTGATAACTGTCGATGCTATCCAAACAACGACGAATAAGATCACCGGCTTGATCCCGGTTGTTGACCAGTTGATCCTTTTGAAGGATGAGGTTGGCGGAAGCGCTATCGCCCATCTGCTGCTGATATAGCTTACCGGATTCCTTCAGCTTTTCACAAAATCCCGTAAATCGCTTGATCTTTTCGGAAATAGCCAAGTGTAACGTATCGATCAATCCCTCATAAAGCGCCTGGGGAAACCGTTCTCCGATAAATCGACGACGGATATGGGTGTACCAGGCCATCAAGGCCACCAGGTTAGCCAGGTATACGATGTTGTTAAATGCTTGACGCTTGACATTCCGGTATATGCCCGTGGAATAGGGAACACTGCCTCCCCTGCCCCCGCCTTCGAAAACCAGTCGATCCGGCTTGAGCTGATCCTTGCGATATACCGAACCCGCCGCAATCAGCGTTCCATAGGCGATGCGGCAAGGGCCCACCAGCCCCCCCTGCCCGCCTAAGAAAATCGGATTCTGATTGAGCATCACCCCATTGGGAACATCTCCAATGAGAGATGCCGTGGCCTTGTCCTGATTGGGTGTATAATTGAAGTGAATATAGGAACTGCCGACCTCGCTGTGGTTTTTCCGGCTGGTGCCACCGGCCATGAAACAGTCGCAGAAATTGATCAGGCTGCCCAGGGTTACAAAGGGAAACAGGACGGTCTGCTTCAACCCCACGGTATGGGCGATACTGGCCTGTTCTTCGAAGATGGTTCCCGATCGTACATGGGCCCCGGAACCGGCTTCGGCGCCCTCCAGAAAGACGGCATTTTCGAAATAGCCGCCTTTCAATTTTACATTGGGGCCGATGTAGCAGTTGTTCACGGTAACGGGCGCTTCAAATCCCAGTTCAGCGCCGTCACAAATCAGGGTTTTGCTGCCAAGCAGTCTGCACCCGGGGTGGATGGTGGCCTTTTTGCCAATCCGGGTACGATCCACCTCATCACCGATTATTGGCGTATTCAGATTAACCATGTCTGTCGATTTATTTTTCATATCGGCAATTCTTCAGATTCTAACTCAGACCCAAACTGCGATTGTCGAGCTTGCCGCAGATTCAAGGCAGATGTCGTCGCGCTATAGTGGACTATGCGCGGCGATATCTAACGCCGAAGATGTGGT
>RCNC010001275.1_pt1 | contig 16860 bp, 12 predicted proteins | sample 2041301 | NCBI WGS metagenome assembly RCNC01 (sample SAMN09708231, study PRJNA481090) | Marine sediment metagenome, whole genome shotgun sequencing project. | biome: marine sediment; feature: ocean; material: sediment; isolation source: Sewage treatment plant 13A marine sediment (STP13A) ... | reverse complement strand
ATGATGAAGTTCGTCAATAACTTCATCGGTCAGCTCACGCCGTTTTTCTTCTTTTCCATCGGCGGTTATTTGGTGATTCAGGGCAATGTCTCGTTGGGTGCGCTGGTCGCGGCATTGGCAGCCTACAAAGACTTGTCCTCGCCTTGGAAAGATCTTCTGACCTACTACAATCAGTTGCAGGACATGTCGTTGCGCTGGGACACCATTACCGAAAAGTTTGCTCCGCCCGGCATGGTTCCTGCATCTCTGATCGATGGCGTGCCCAATGAGATGCCCCGCCTGAACGGGAGCATCACGTTGGATGGGGTGACCGTTCGGGATGAGGATGGCAACCCGGTGCTCGAAGATTTGAATGTGACATTACCTGCAGGTGCCGTCATCGGCATCGCGGCCGCAAGCGAAGAAGATCGGCGGGCCTTTGCCGAACTTCTGACCCGAGAACTGTCGCCGACACATGGCAAAGTCACAATTGCCGGTCATGATCTCGCCAAACTGCATCAGGGTGTGATTGCAGCAGGGATCGGCCACGCGTCGTCTCGTCCGGTGATGTTTAAGGGTAGTTTTGAAGACAATGTGATGATGCCTTTGAAGGCCTCACGTCAGCGGTCGAGCACAGATTCTGCGTTGTATAAAGAGGCCGAACGCGCAGGCAACAGCACCGATCTTTTGCGGGGGCCATGGCTCGATCCGTCGCTTGCTGGGTTGGAAAACGAAAAAGAACTGCGCGAATGGTGGGGAAGCCTTGTCGAAGGGATGGGCAGTAGTACCGCCCTGTTTCGGCGCGGGTTGGATCAAAAATTCGACCCTGTCTCAAATGCAGAGCTTGCAGACCAACTGGTCCAGTTGCGCCCCCAAATCGCAAAAGCAGTGCAAGACGCCGGACTTGAGCGGCACGTTTTTTTCTTTGATAAGAACCTTTACAATCCAGCACTGCCGGTGATCGACAATCTGGTCTTTGCCACCCGGATCAGACCCATTACTGAGGCACTGCTGGCCGAACAGACCGAATTCATGGAGCTTTTGCGTGATCTGAATCTGGACGAAGATCTGTTCCAACTCACGCAGGATGTTGTCGACATGTTGCGTCAGATCTTTGGTGTGGACGGGACAGATCATCCGCTGTTTCGCAATCTCGGAATCGAACCGGCAACTTTTGAAGCAACCGCCGACCTTGTTGACAAAGGGCGCTCTGGTGGTGTTGAGGTCCTGAGCGAAGCGGACATGGCTTTGCTAATGATTATTCCATTCAGGATTTCAGCGGAACAGATTGGGCCGACATTCCCTGACGCCATAAAAACCAAAATCCTGGAGCTGCGCCAAAGCCACGCCCAAGAACTGCAGCGGCGACTCGATCCGCTTTTTGCACCATTGGATGCTGATCGATTTGCACCCGGTCTGACGGTCCTTGAAAACGCATTGTTTGGCAAGATATCGGATACAGCGGGCGCCAGGGAAGATGAAATTCGCAAACTGATATCGGACGCGCTGACCGACTCCGGAGCAAAGCAACTGGTTGTTGAGCTGATCTTTGATCTGCCGCTCTCGTTAGGGGGTGCAAATTTGCCGGCGATTTTTACCGAGCCGCTGGCCCTGAGCCGGGCAACGATCAAACGCCCGGACATCCTGATTATGGACAATGCGTTGGCGAGTTTTGGGCAAGGCACACAAATTGCAGTGTTCAAGGGGCTGCGGGCGTTATTGCCGGACACTACGCTGATCTATCTGAACTCCAGTTTCGAATCCCCCGAGGTTTTCGACCTGTTTGTTGAGCTTGAGCAAGGCCGGATAATCAGTGGTGTTGAACCAGCCGAAGAGGTGGCTGACAGCACCGTCGGCGCAGATTTGTCCCGCAAACTGAAGGCGCTGCAGCAGACCGAGCTTTTTTCAGGTCTTAATCGACGAGAGCTTCGTTTGCTAGCATTTGGCGCGCGCTGGTATGAAGCACCTGCAGGCGAGTACGTGTTTCACAAAGACGATAATGCGTCAGACGGTGCTTACATGGTGCTCGAAGGGCAGGCGGGTCTTTACCTTCCTCAGCAAGACACTACGGATCAACTGATTTCCAAGGTTGGTCCGGGAAAGCTGGTCGGTGAACTTGGCTTGATCCGGAATGAGCCGCGTGCGTTGGATATGAAAGCCGAAAGCAATTTGTTGTGCTTGCGCATTGGCGCCAAAGAATTTCTCGCTGTAGTCGAGAACGATGCGGCAACAGCGTTCAAATTGCTGCAGGTTGTCGCAAGTTATGTGTCCAGCTAATGCTTCGATCCAGCTTTTAAATTGATGGATCAAGCCGAGGCTATTTGATCTCAGATTGCACCTGATGGACTTCGATCACATTCCCATCCGGATCATAAAAGAAGATTTGATGCCACCCGGCCACAGCCGTGTTACCCCAATCGGCATAGGGCACCCCATGGGTGTCCAGATGTGCCTTGAAGGCTTCAATATCATCGGTGCGATAGGCAATATGACCTTGTGAAACCGGGTTTACCACATGTCCGGTCCTGAACCCGGCATTGACGTCTTTTTGAGCCAGATGTGTCTGGATAGTGCCGTCCGAAACAAAAGCCACATCGCCGGCATATCCTTTGTTTTTTTCAAGCGTGGGAAGGCCATCATCTGGTTCTTCCAACTCCAAGACAGTGCGATAAAACATATCCAGACGGTCCACGTTTTCTGTTGAGAGGTTGATGTGGTGAAGTGTGAGTTTCATGGATGTGTCCTGAGCAGCGTTTGGATCAAGTATGAATTAAGCGGCGCGAGGCGACAACAGAACAGTTTTGTGGTTGTGGTCGGCTCCCAGGTGGATGGATTGGCCACCTCAATTGCGGGGGCGTTGCGCCATAGGTTTTTTCTATTCATCCGATGCGCCGCCTGTCTCAATGATATTGCTGAGCAGGATCTCTGATCCGTGACGTGACGGGCAAAGTATGCCAACCTGTTTGGAGCGGGGTGGATTCAAAAGGCGCATTTGAAGGTCAGGGCTGCGTCAACAGATACGGCCGGTTTGTCCTGCGGCGCAAAAACAGTGCGCTTTAGAAAGATGAGCTAAGTCAGTTGTTGGAGGGTGTCTGTGGAGCAGGTCTTTTTTAGTTACGAAATGGCAGCTGTGCTTGTCGTTTTGGCCTTTACCATGTTTCTGTTCATCTCAGAGATCATTCGAATAGACCTTGCCGCAATTCTTGTGCTGGTTTTACTTGGCATTGGCAGCTATTTGCCGGGGTTATCCAATCTGGCGGATCCCAATACCATTTTCGAAGGGTTTGCCTCGAACGCCGTTATCTCCATTATCGCGGTCATGATTGTGGGCGCGGGTCTGGACAGAACCGGGATCATGAACAGCGTTGCAGCGGTGATCCTAAAACGAGGAGGATCAACCGAAGCGCGGGTCATTCCGATTGTATCGGGAACGGTCGGACTGATTTCCAGTTTTCTTCAGAATGTCGGGGCCGCCGCGTTGTTTCTGCCGGTTGTCAGCCGGATATCTACGCGAACCGGAATTCCGCTCAGCCGTCTACTCATGCCAATGGGATTCTGTGCGATCCTCGGTGGCACTATGACGATGGTTGGTTCGTCGCCGCTGATTTTGCTGAATGACCTGATTCTGACGGCGAACTCAAGCTTGCCAGCAGGTCAAAAAATGGCGCCATTCGGGCTGTTTTCAGTGGCGCCGATTGGTTTCGCTCTGATCCTGACGGGCATTGCATATTTTGTTCTGTTTGGCCGGTTTGTTCTTCCTAGCAGCTCGAGCAAGATTGATGCGTCGACCGGGCAAGACACCTCGGATTATCTGGAACGGGTTTACGGCCTTTCAGCAGATGTTTTCGAAGTTGACGTGCCTGATAACAGTACGCTGGTTGGCATGCAGCTGGCGGAAATAAACTTTGAGAACCACATTTACATCATCAGCACGTCTTACAAGGGTAAGATCTCCATGGTTCAGGTGCTGACAGCCGAGATCGCGACCCCCTGTACGTTGGCCATAATTGGCAAACGCCATGACGTCGAAGAATTTGCGACAACACACGGGCTACGGCTTCGCGACAGCCTTGATATCTTTGCCGAGTCTTTCTCGACGTCTAATGCTGGGATTGCGGAAATTGTCATCCCACCCGATTCAAGTGTGATCGGGAAAAGCCCACGCGATATATTGCTGCGCAAAACAACTGGATTGAGTCTTCTGGCGATTCACCGGGGTGAGGAAACCCTCAGCCATGTCGCCACGCCAGAACATGAAGCAACGCCGATTGGTGTAACAAAATTTCAGCCGGGCGATATGCTTGTCGCACATGTTGATTGGGAAAACCTGACCCGTCTCAGTCGCTCTCCGGACTGGATCGTTGTCACTACTGACTATCCGCAAGAAGAGTTGAGACCGCATAAAGTCCGCTGGGCAGTTTTCTTTTTCTTGTTAACCCTGTCGCTCATCCTGTTCTCCGACATACGGCTGTCTTTGTGTCTTCTAGTCGGGGCCGTGGGCATGATGCTGACGAAAGTTCTGAGCATCGACGAAGCCTACCGGGCGGTTGGTTGGAACACGGTGTTCTTGCTTGCCTGTCTTATTCCGTTGGGAAGAGCTGTGCAGGATACCGGCACCGCGTTGTGGCTGGCGCAGCAGATTCTGACTTTACTGGACGGATGGCCAACCTGGTCCTTGCAGGCCGGGATTGCTGCCCTGGCGATGGTGTTTTCTCTTGTCATGTCCAATGTTGGCGCAACGGTTCTGTTGGTGCCGCTGGCTGTTTCCATCGCGGTGACTGCGGGCGCAGATCCGGCGTTATTTGCATTAACTGTCGCGATCTCAACATCGAACTCTTTTGTCATCCCTACGCATCAGGTGAATGCCCTGATCATGGGACCGGCAGGATACCGAGTGGCTGATTTTGTCAGGGCCGGAAGCATCATGAGCATCCTGTTTTTTGTGGTCTCACTTGTCATGTTGAATATCGTGTTCTGAACCGGTGTTTGGTCAGGCGTTCTCGACCTCGACTCAACTAAAGGTGAAGAAACACACCGAAGCCGTCGGACCAAATGTTGCATTCTTGGCCTCAACAAAAAAGACGCCCTAAGGCGCCTTATTTTCGTTGAGAGGTCTGGTGACTTAGCCGCCCCATGTTCTGACAGGCCCACAATCCATGTGCACAAAATTTGATCGGGAATACCGTCCGACTCCACCGCTGCGGCAGGCTTTCGCGGCCTTTGCCATTTGGCCCGTGGAGCGAGAGCTGAGCCGCAGATCAGCCGCCTGACCTTTCATGTGAAGCGAATTTTTTGCCACGCCGCGAGAGCGCGACCGCAGCAGCGCGTTGGTTTGTGGGCTGCGATACCCGGACAACAGCATGTAGGGCTCGTTCACATCCATCATATTATAAGCTGCGGCCATGATATCGATCGTACGCGTGTCCATCGACACAACGCCGTCCGTACGCCAGTCACGCATGAAGTGGTTCACTTCTTTTATAGCGCCTCTGATGTACTTGCCTTCAATCCAGTAGATCATGTCGATCCGCTCGCCGGTACGACCAGAGTACATGCGGATGCGGCGAATATCACCGGCCCCGCGCAACAATCCCGCTGCTTTTGAAAAGGTGGGGGCCGCGATCAGTGTTGTTGCCGCGAACGCGCCCAAAAGGCCACGCCGGGTGACCCCCGGAGTAAGGTTATCTGTCATGATTTTGCTGTGTCCCGCACTTGCTCTTTTTGTCCTGCCTGCCTGTGATGTTACACAAGCGTTTTCCTGCACATCCCCCGATGCACTGTTCTTATTGCACACACCGAATCGCGAACCAAGCATGGATTGTTTCCTCGCTCTCAAACTCCAGTTTTCGGCAATTTTTTGCGCAAATTACCTAAAATCACGTTAAATTTTGAGAATCCGATGCAGTGAGGCACCAGCTTGGACCTGGTTTGCCAACTCGCTAAAATGTTAATGGACATAATGTAGCGCCACACGTGAAATCGTGCGAATAAAACGCGAACATTGAGCGAGGATCGTTATGACATTGGTAGTTGGCCGTTTGCGGGCATTGAATTTTCTGTTGGTTTTGGTGGCTCTTGCCGCTTCGTTTGTGGCAACTCCAAGCTCGGTTTCGGCGCAGGTTACGGCTTTTAAACAAGCCGTGGCAGAGGCTGCGGCCCGCGACAAAGATATCGCTGCGTTCTATCAATCCAACGGTTACAAAGGCATCTGGACAGGAAATAGCGGCAAGGACCGCAGTCGCCGAAAGGCACTGATGAAGGCTTTGTCAACGGCTGGTCAACATGGCCTGCCCACTGCACGTTATGAGGTTGCTGACCTGACTGCAAAGATAAAGGCGGCGCGTACCGAACGTGATCTGGGCCTGCTTGAGGTCGAAATCAGCCGAACGTATCTGCAATATGCGCGTGACGTTCAGACCGGCGTTTTGGTTCCCTCCAAAGTTGACAGCGGCATTGTACGGGCTGTGCCGTACCGTAGCCGGACGTCTTATCTGGTCAATCTTACCAAATCTTCGCCAACCGGATTCTTCAAGGCACTGCCGCCAAAGACCTCAGAATATACTGCGCTCATGAAAGAGAAACTTAAGCTAGAGCGGCAACTCGCCAAGGGCGGGTGGGGCCAGAAAGTTCCTGCGAAGTCTCTCAAGCCCGGACAATCGGGCAATGCCGTTGTGATCCTGCGCAACCGCCTTATTGCCACCGGTTACATGAAACGCAGCGCCACCCAGACTTATGATGCGGCTGTTCAAAAAGCGGTACAGCAATTTCAGTTGGCTCATGGGCTTGCCGCTGACGGTGTGGTCGGGCCCGGTACAATGGCTGAGGTCAACAAATCGACGCAGGATCGCCTGAAGTCGGTGATCGTGGCGATGGAACGGGAACGCTGGCTGAATAAGGCCCGCGGCAAGCGCCATGTCCTCGTCAACCTCCCTGATTTTACCGCAAAGATCATCGACAACGGTAGGGTCACGTTTGAGACCCGTACCGTCGTGGGCAAAAATGTTCGCGACCGGCGCAGCCCCGAATTCTCTGATACGATGGAATACATGGTAATCAATCCAAGCTGGTATGTCCCACGATCGATCGTGACAAAGGAATACCTGCCCGCGCTCAAGAAAAACCCGAATGCGGTTAAACACATCGAGATTACCGATAGCCGTGGGCGCAAGGTCAACCGGGGTGCCGTTGATTTCACGCAATTCACCGCGCGTTCGTTTCCCTATTCGATGCGCCAGCCGCCAAGCCGGGGCAATGCTTTGGGCGTTGTGAAGTTCATTTTTCCAAACCCTCATAATATCTACCTGCATGACACGCCGTCCAAGAATCTGTTTGCTCGGGAAGCGCGCGCATTCTCGCATGGCTGCATTCGATTGGCGGACCCGTATGATTTTGCCTATGCGCTGCTGGCCAAACAAACTGGCAAACCCGAAGCGTTTTTCAAGGCGCAACTGGATACCGGTAAAGAGGTCAAAGTGGACCTAAAGCAGCAAGTTCCCGTCCACATTATCTATCGCACAGCATTTACTAGCCCCAAGGGCCATACCCAGTATCGCCGCGACATCTATGGCCGCGACGCAAAAATCTGGAACGCGCTCAATACAGCAGGGGTAGCCTTGCGCGCCGTTCAGGGATAATGACTGGCCCAACAAATTGGGGGCCAACCGATGAGCTATTCGATACAAGAAATTGCGACGGCGCTGGGGGCGGAGGCTTTTGGTGCCACTGATCATTTGGTCAACGCAGTGGCGGAGCCCGGCGATGCAGGTCCAGGCGATCTGGCTCTGGCAACCAACGAAAAATATGCCTCGGCTTTGAGTGAGGGAAATGCCCGGGCGGCAATGCTCTGGCAGGGGGCTGACTGGCAGGGTCTGGGCCTGAAGGCGGCCATTTGTGTGCCCAGGCCGCGCTTTGCCATGTCCGGGCTGACCGCTCTCATGGATCCGGGGCAAGGCTTTCACACTGGTATTCACCCCACTTCATGTATCGATCCCACGGCTCAAGTAGAGTCTGACCTGAACATTGGTCCTTTCAGTGTGATCGGCGCCGGTGCCAAAATTGGGGCAGGCGCGGTCATCGGACCACAATGTTATGTTGGCGCAGACGCCGTTATCGGTGAACATGTCTACTTGCGCGAATGTGTTAGCATCGCTGCGCGTGTCGTAATCGGTGACAGGTTTTTTGCGCAACCCGGCGCTCGTATCGGCGGCGACGGATTATCTTTTGTGACCCCGGAACCGTCGGGCGCAGAGAAGGCGCGCGCGGCACTCGGTGGCGCTTTGGAGGCAGATTCTCAAAGCTGGGCACGCATCCATTCGCTGGGGTCAGTGCGCATCGGCGACGACGTGGAGTTTGGCTGTAACAGCTGTATTGACTGCGGAACGATCCGCGACACCACAATAGGCGACGGGACCAAGATCGATAATCTTGTGCACATTGGCCACAACGTCACTATCGGGCGCAATTGCCTGCTCTGCGGACAGGTCGGAATCGCGGGATCAGTCGACATTGGCAATAATGTAATTTTGGGCGGACAAACCGGTGTCACAGATAACATATTTATTGGCGACAATGTCGTCACTGGTGGGGGCACCAAGGTCCTCACTAATGTTCCAGCTGGACGTGTAATGCTGGGGTATCCGGCGATGAAAATGGAAACACATCTGGAAGCGTATAAAGGTCTGCGTCGGTTGCCACGGCTGTTTCGAGATTTAGCAGCGCTGCAGAAAGCAATGGTCAAGAACGGACATGGCGACTAAGCCCGCGTTAAGGCCAACACAAAGGAAATATCTATGAGTATTTCAGAAAAGGTGATTGCCATCGTTGCTGAACAAGCCGTGCTGGAGCCTTCAGACGTAACACCGGAAAGCACTCTGGAAGATCTTGGGATAGATTCTCTTGGTCTGGTCGAAAGCATCTTTGCCATTGAGGAAGCGTTTGACATCAATGTACCGTTCAATGCCAACGAACCCGGCGCAAGTGAATTTGACATCACCAGCGTCGCAGCCATCATAACGGGCGTCGAAACGCTGGTCGCGGCGCAGACGTGATCCAATCACAGGGGCCGGACATTAGATGAAACGCGTTGTCATAACCGGTGCGGGGACAATCAATGCGCTGGGGCATTCGGTGGCCACAACACTTGCTGCGATGCGTGAAGGTGTCTGCGGAATCGGTCCGCTGGTGCTGCGCGACGTTGAGCGTCTGTCGATCCAGATCGGCGGGCAAGTGCGCGGGTTTGAAACCGAAGGTCTGTTTAATCGTCAGCAGATGTCTCTGTATGACAGGTTCACGCAATTCACTCTGTCAGCCGCAAAAGAAGCGGTTGAGCAGTCCGGCCTTACCTTTGGCGGTGAACTTGCGGCCAAGTCCGGTGTGGTTCTGGGAACAGCGGGCGGCGGTGTCAGCACGTGGGATGACAATTACCGCAGTGTTTACGAGGCTGGCAAAAACCGGGTTCACCCTTTTGTTGTGCCCAAGCTCATGAACAACGCGGCCGCCAGCCACGTGTCGATGGAACATAATCTGAAAGGGCCCTCATTCACGGTCTCCACAGCCTGCGCTTCGTCCAATCATGCAATGGCACAAGCATTCCAGATGGTGCGCTCGGGAATGGCGCCGGTCATGGTTACCGGTGGGTCGGAATCAATGCTGTGCTTTGGGGGTGTCAAAGCCTGGGAAGGGCTGCGGGTGATGTCAAAAGACGCCTGTCGGCCGTTCTCGGCCAATCGCAACGGCATGGTTCAGGGCGAGGGCGCGGGAGTCTTTGTGTTTGAAGAATATGAACACGCCCGGGCTCGCGGTGCTGATATGTTATGCGAAGTCTCCGGATTTGCGATGTCTTCGGACGCCGCTGACATTGTGATGCCGTCCAAACAAGGTGCCGCGCGTGCCATAGCCGGCGCGCTTACAGATGCGGGAATAAACCGGGATCAGGTTGGCTATATCAACGCCCATGGCACCGGCACTGCAGCCAACGACAAAACCGAATGTGCAGCGGTGGCTGATGTGTTTGGCCCACACGCAGATAATTTGATGATCAGTTCAACCAAATCCATGCACGGCCATCTGATTGGCGGCACCGGAGCGGTTGAACTTCTGGCCTGTATCATGGCGCTGCGAGATGGCGTCATCGCCCCGACGATTGGCTATGAGGAATCCGACCCGGAATGTGCTCTGGATGTAGTTCCTAACGAGGCGCGCGATGCCAAAGTTGATGTGGTGTTGTCAAATGCGTTTGCATTCGGTGGGCTGAACGCCGTGTTGGCATTGCGCCGGGTCTGAACAAAAAACACCGCCCGGACAAAGCCAGAGCGGCGCTTCAAACCAACATTGGTGCATCAAGGCTCAATGACAGAGACTTTTGCGTAGCTGGCTGTGAACCCCTCAAGCGAAAGTGGCACGATGACTTGTTGATCGAGCGCCAAGGCCGGAACAATCGTCAGAATTGCTTCTTTTCCGCGCTTGAAGGCCTGAATGTCTTGGTCAGTCAGGCCAATACGAGCGAAACACCCAACCTGATTGCAAAAGGAATATGGGAAACGCTTGCCCTTGCCGCCATCAACCGAAATGGTCAATTGCGCTTGTAAGGAGGTCTCAAGCGGTACAATCACAGTAGCGCCGGCTTTTGCCTGCTCTCCATCCGGGAGGCGGAACATAGAAAATTCCGCGACGGGCGGACCGTCCTGGCCCTCCAACAACTGGTACATCTGGCACGGGTCAGAACCATCTTCGGTTTTCAGGCAGCGCATTTGCCATGCGCCAATGGTTTCGGAAATGTACTGCTCGCCAATTTTTGGGGTATTATCGACTTCTTCGCCCAAGGACAGATCAGTTTCACTGTTAACAGCCTCTTCAGCGCCTGATTCGGCAGCAGGCTTTGGTTCAGTGGTCGTGGTCTCCTGTGCATAAACCGGCAGGGAAAACGCCAAAAGAAATGCAGCGGGCAGGGAAAATTGATATCTGGGCATAGGGTCCCGATCCTTTTGAAAACTCGGTTGCGGGGACTTAACATGCTCAATTCCCGATGTCAGGGCATTATCCATGCTGGGACCGGCAAGCGGGCAATATTTTTGCGGCTCAGCGTCCTGATCAGGTGCGCGTAAACATAAAAAAAGAGAACTGAAATTCAGCTCTCTTTTCCTATTAGTGCTCCCCGTCGGACAGGCCGACTTATTATTAGGCGGAGGTTATGAAAGGAGTCACAATCGGTCAACAAAAAAATGAAGTTTAACGGGCACCTTGACCGAATATCGGTCAGTTCTAGAGAAAAAAGGCCGTACCCGAAGGCACGGCCAGTCTAACAGGGAGGAATTTGCCGCCAGCACCAAGAGGACAAAGGTACCGGAGACACGATTACTATGGCGAAGAAAGGTTAACTTTGTATGGTCAAGGCGCAGGCGAAAAGCGAAGGGGCATAATGCTATGGACAATCACATCCTTTTGGGCGGCGGCGGTGGGGATTATGCCGAAAAACAAGGGCTGACTTTGGGGTATGCCAACCGACACGGGTTGATTGCGGGCGCCACTGGCACCGGCAAAACCGTGACCTTGCAGATATTGGCAGAAGGATTTTCGGAGGCGGGCGTCCCGGTGTTCTTATCTGACGTCAAAGGGGACCTGTCAGGTCTTGCCAAGAGCGGTACCGAGACGCAGAAACTGCATCAACCTTTCATGGATCGTGCCACTAAAATCGGCTTTGACGACTATGCTTACGACAGCTTTCCAGTCACGTTTTGGGACCTCTTTGGGAAACAGGGTCATCCGGTACGCACAACTGTCGCTGAGATGGGCCCGCTCCTGTTATCCCGGCTCCTTGAACTGACCAATGCTCAGGAGGGTATCCTTAACATCGCGTTTCGTTTGTCAGATGAGCAGGGCCTGCCGTTGCTGGATCTCAAAGATCTGCAGGCCTTGTTGGTCTGGATGGGTCAAGAGCGTGACACGTTATCACTGCGCTATGGCAATGTTTCTGTCGCCTCCATAGGTGCGATCCAACGGCGATTGCTGGTGATCGAAAATCAAGGCGGTGCTCAGCTTTTTGGTGAACCGGCTCTTGCCCTTGATGACATGATGCGGCTTGCCCCGGATGGGCGCGGCATGATCAACATTCTTGCTGCTGACAAACTGATGGGGGCACCGGGCCTGTACTCTACCTTCCTGCTTTGGTTGTTGTCGGAATTGTTTGAAGAACTGCCTGAGGTTGGCGATCCGGACAAACCCAAGCTGGTCTTCTTTTTTGACGAGGCACATCTGTTATTTGACGGCGCGCCCAAGGCGCTGGTCGATAAAGTCGAGCAAGTTGCGCGGCTGATCCGCTCCAAGGGTGTCGGCATCTATTTTATTACCCAAAACCCGGCAGACGTTCCCGAAGATATTCTGGGCCAGCTTGGCAATCGTATTCAGCACGCCCTGCGGGCCTTTACCGCCAAAGACCGCAAAAACCTGGCCATGGCCGCGCAAACCTATCGCGACAATCCGCGGTTCTCGACCGAAGAAGCCATCCGCGAGGTTGGCGTCGGCGAGGCTGTGACCTCCATGTTAATGAAAAAAGGCATACCCGGCGTGGTGGAGCGCACCCTGATCCGCCCTCCGTCATCTCAGTTGGGTCCGATCTCGGTCGCTGAACGGGCGGCAATGATGGCAGGGTCGGATATGGCGGGAAAATATGATGCACCGCTGGACCGCGAGTCAGCTTTTGAAATGCTTGGCAAACGGGCTGCTGCTGCGGCAGAGGAAGCCGAAAAAGCCGAAGCCGCTGAAGAAGAAATGGAACCGAAACTGCGCGAATTTAATACAGCGCGGCGCTATCAGGGAACCCGCGTGGCCCGCTCGACCTCTCGTCAGACGCGCAAGACGGACAGCTTCACGGATGCGATGGCAAAAGTTGTCATGAAGGAGCTCAAAGGCACTACAGGGCGCCGGATTGTACGCGGCATCTTGGGTGGGTTGTTCAAGGGGCGGTAAGGTCGTTGTTCGAATCCGACAAAAGCGCTTAAAGATGACGTGAGACGCAACAGGCGCTCTGCAGCGTCGCGTGTGCTGCTAATAACGGCGTCACCGACGACCCTATATCCGAGTTCGATCCGCCTATGCAGAATGTGCGTCAGTTCTCGGGGATCAGGCCCCGTGGGCTAAACCGCAAGACAAGCAGCAGAATTAGTCCCATCGTCAACAGGCGCATATGGGCCGCGCTTTCGATCAGATGGGCCTTCAATGCGCTGCCCTCAGACATGCCAGAGGTAATCAGCTGAATAAACCACAGCCCCATTGGTTCGACCTGAACCCAGAGGAACCAGATCAGAAACCCGCCCAATACCGCGCCAAAATTGTTTCCCGATCCGCCGACAATCACCATCACCCAGATCAGAAAGGTAAAGCGTAATGGCTGATAGGTGCCGGGCGTCAATTGACCATCCAGTGTCGTCATCATGGCCCCGGCAATACCGCAGATAGCGCTACCCAGAATGAAAATCTGCAGGTGGCGGGCGGTTACATCTTTGCCCATCGCCTCAGCTGCGGTCTCATTATCGCGGATCGCGCGCATCATACGGCCCCACGGGGATTGCAGGGCGCGTTGTGCCATCCACAATAGAACCACGAGGACGAGTGCAAACAATCCGCCGTAGGCCAGTTTGACATAAAGCGTCGACGCCATCACCGGGTCCAGTCCGATGCTCGCAGCCCGCTCAACGAACCCCACATCGTTCTGCAAATTGATTTCAAAGGGAACGGGACGTGGCAGGCCCACGACATTTTTTACGCCACGTGACAGCCAGTCTTCATTCTTCAGGACAGCGAGAATGATCTCTGCAATACCCAGCGTGGCAATGGCAAGGTAATCAGACCGTAGACCAAGTGCGGCCTTGCCAATGACCCAAGCGACCCCAGCAGCAAGCACCCCGCCAACCGGCCAGGCCAACAGGATCGGCAAACCCAATCCACCAAGATAGCCGGTTGCCGCTGGTGTGACCTTTTCGACAGCTTCGACGGACGGATCCAGCACTGCGCGAAAGACAAAGAATCCAATGATCAGAATTGCGATGACAGAAATGGTCCGGTTGCGTCCCGGTGCCATGCGGTTCATCGCAATCGCCGCCGCCACAATTGTGGCCGCACCCATGACCAGACCGGCCAGAACACCCAGCCCACCTGCAGCCCATGCATCGTTTGTAGGAGGCATTGATACCAGCACTGCCGCCAAGCCACCAAGCGCGACAAAGCCCATAATCCCGATATTAAACAGGCCGGCAAAGCCCCACTGCAAGTTCACCCCCAACGCCATGATGGCCGAGATCAGCCCCATGTTGAAAATCAATAGTGCTGCATTCCAGCTTTGGGTAAACCCGGTGATGACAATCAGCCCGGCGACAATCGCAAACAGACCGACGTTTCTGACCGTTTCGCTCATAGCGATTTTCCTTTGAACAGACCGGTGGGGCGGAACAGCAGTACAATCAGGAGGATTACAAAAGACACCGCGAATTTGTAGTCGGTAGACAACAACTGCACGAGGGTGCTTGGCTCTAGTGATTCCGGCATCAGATAGATCAGCACCTTTTTCCACGCATAGGTAATGGTGATTTCAGAGAACGCGATCACAAAACCACCCGCAATTGCCCCGATCGGATTGCCAAGCCCGCCGACAATGGCGCTGGCAAAAATAGGCAACAGCAGCTGGAAATAGGTGAAAGGTTTGAACGATTTATCAAGCCCGTAAAGGACGCCTGCCACAGTCGCCAATGCGGCCACAATCAGCCACGTATACATGACCACCCGTTCAGGGTTGATGCCCGACAGCAGCGCCAGATCTTCGTTGTCGGAATAGGCGCGCATAGATTTGCCGGTGCGGGTCTTGTTCAGGAACCAGAAAAGCAGGGCAACGACGATGATGGCGGTGACAAATGTGATACCTTGCGAGGTGCGGATCGATAGACCTTCGCTCAGGCCTGTCCACGCCTTGAAATTCCGCGCAGACACAATAAAGCGCTCGCCGTCGGCAAACCGCTGATCACCGGGGCCGATGATAAACCGCACGATCCCGTTCATGATGAACATCACCCCCATCGAGACGATGACAAGGATCACAGGTTTTGCCTTTTGATCGCGATAAAACCGGTAGACAGCCCGGTCGGTCACCAACACCAAAGCCATGCAGCCCAAAATGCCAAACGGCAGGGCAAGCAGGGCCGTCGGCAGCGGCCCAAAACTAATGCCAACTGACTGGAACAACCACGTCACCAGAATGGTGCACATCGCGCCAAAGGCCATCGTGTCGCCATGGGCAAAGTTTGAGAATCGCAGAATGGAATAGATCAGCGTGACACCAAGCGCGCCAAGCGCCAACTGGCTGCCGTAAGCGGTAGCAGGAACGATGACAAAGTTTAATAGCGCGATGATTGCGTTAAGAAGGTCCATCCGGCTCAGCCCCCCAAAAACGATTTGCGCACTTCGGGATCTGCCAGCAATTCTTTGCCGGTTCCCGAGTACCCATTTCGTCCCTGCACCAAAACATAGCCGCGATCGGCGATCTCCAGCGCTTGGCGCGCGTTCTGCTCCACCATCAATATTGGAATGCCGGTGCGGGCCACATCAATGATCCTGTCAAACAATTCGTCCATCACAATAGGAGAGACACCAGCAGTCGGTTCGTCCAGCATCAGAACTTTGGGTTGGGTCATCAGCGCACGGCCAACGGCGACTTGCTGGCGTTGCCCACCGCTGAGCTCTCCGGCTGCCTGATAGCGCTTGTCCTTCAGGATCGGGAACAGGTCGTAAATCTGGTGCAGTGTCTCGCGGAAATCGTCCTTGCGAATGAATGCGCCCATCTCGAGGTTTTCCTCGACGGTAAGGGATGTGAAGATGTTACTGGTTTGGGGCACAAAACCCATGCCTTTGATCACCCGATCCTGCGGCGACAGCGAGGTGATGTCCTCTCCATCAAGCCGGACCGAGCCGCTGTGCACGTTCAGCATCCCGAACACTGCTTTCATCGCAGTCGATTTGCCGGCGCCGTTTGGCCCGACAATCACGGCAATCTCGCCGGGGTTCACGGCGATGGTGCAGTCATGCAGAATGTCCGGCCCCTTGCCGTATCCGCCGGTCATCGCTTCGCCAATTAAAAACGGACCCCCCGGGGCAGGGACAGCTTTGCCCTTCCTGCGGGTGTTCTCGGCGGTGCCCTGTCCTTTAGTGTTCGTAATCGTAGCGTCTTTGTTGCCGCGATCATCCTGATATGGGTTTCCGCTCATGCGCCCACCTTGTCTTTATTTTTCAGACCAGTGCCGAGGTAGGCCTCGATCACCTGTTCGTTGGCCTTGATTTCGGCCAGTGTGCCTTCGGCCAGAACCTTGCCCTCAGCCATACAAATCACCGGGTCACACAGTCGACCGATGAAATCCATGTCATGTTCGATGACAACAAAGGTGTATCCACGTTCCTGATTAAGCCGGATGATCGCGTCGCCAATGGTGTTCAAGAGCGTGCGGTTTACGCCCGCGCCAACCTCGTCCAGAAAGACGATGCGCGCATCCACCATCATCGTGCGCCCCAGTTCCAACAGCTTTTTCTGTCCGCCAGAGAGGTTACCAGCTTTTTCGTCTTTCAAATGATCAATGGTCAGGAATTCGAGCACTTCGTCCGCTTTGGCCAGCAGCGCAGATTCTTCCTCGGCGATGCGTCCTCTGCCAAACCAGGTATTCCACAGCGTTTCACCCGATTGACCGCCGGGAACCATCATCAGGTTCTCGCGTACCGTCATGGAGCTGAATTCATGGGCAATTTGAAATGTGCGCAGCAGCCCTTTGTGAAAGAGATCATGCGGTGCCAATCCGGTGATGTCTTCACCGGCCATCGTGACCTTTCCAGACGTCGGTTTAAGAACGC
>RCNC010001274.1_pt1 | contig 16863 bp, 13 predicted proteins | sample 2041301 | NCBI WGS metagenome assembly RCNC01 (sample SAMN09708231, study PRJNA481090) | Marine sediment metagenome, whole genome shotgun sequencing project. | biome: marine sediment; feature: ocean; material: sediment; isolation source: Sewage treatment plant 13A marine sediment (STP13A) ... | reverse complement strand
GCGCCCCGGCCGCCCTCGAGGGCGGTGTTGAGGTGCTCCATGCCCTCAATCTCGCAGATGGGCTCGATCTGGTCCGGTCGCGCCCGCCACAGCCAGGCGACCTCGGCCAACATGAGGCCGAAGTGGCGGACGCAGCCGGTTTTCAGGGTGTCTCTTTGGTCCTGGTCGAGCTCTGGGAAGGCGATCTCGAGATGGGAGTCGATCCGCTGCCGGCTACGGGGCGACAGCTTGAACGCCGCCGCGCTCAGGTGCGGCCCGATGGCGCGGGTCAGCCGCAGGGGAAGACGACCGCCGACCTCGAGAAAGCTCCGAAGACCCAGGTAGAGCGCGAGACTTCCACCACGAGAAGGCATGGTGAGAGTGTAGTCGGTCCATCGCTGCCAGAATTCTCAATTTCCGACCAAACCCAGTGCTCGGGGGTGGCCGGGAAAAAAATTCAAAATTCAAAATTGAGAATTGAGAATTTACTCGCTGCCTGTCCATGCTTCGATGCGGGTGATGGTCGCGGGGCCCTCCTCGACCTCGACCGTGTCGCCGACTACGCAGCCGAGCAGGCGTTGCGCGAGGTCGGAACCGTTGGCGTAGATCCGCCGTTCGAGATCGGCATCCCAGACGCCGAGGATGGTGACGGGCTCGAGCGGTTCTCCACTCTTCCCCTCGAGGTGAATAAGAGTGCCGAGGTTCACAGTCGACGTGTCGGCTGCGCCGGGTTCGAGGATCCGCACAACCGCCAGATCCTCCTGGAGCTTGGCGGCTCGTGCCGACTGCAGCTCCTGGCGATCTCGAAGCATGTGATACTCGAAGTTCTCACGCAGATCGCCCTCGGCGGCGGCCGCGTTGATGCCCTTGAGGGTTTTTGGGATCTCGGCCTCGACGAGCATTCGGAGCTCCTCGCGCTTGGCGTCGATCATGGCGCGGGTGGCGGCCAGCACTGGCGCCACATGGGTCGCCGGCGCGTCCTGCCGCTGCGCGGCCGCCTGCTCAACCAACCGCGCTCGGTGCGGTTCCACCGTGTCGATGCGGGAGATCCTCTCGCTAAACCTCGTTGCCTGTTGGGAACTCGCCGATTCCACCAGCAACCGGATGGCCACCCGCCCGCCGTCGAGCAGAGTCTTGGCACGCCCTCTATAAGCGGAGAACTGCTTGCGGGTTATCGTGTCGGGCAGCTTTTCGAGCAGTGACGGCGTCATTCGCGCCCGTACCGTTTCGGGGCAATTCTCCTCGGTCATCGCCTCGCAGGCCCAGATGAACTGGGCGGGATGATCGTTGTGATTGCGGAAGATCGCCTCGAGGGCGCGATCGACGAGGTCGGAGTGCCGATCAGCTTCGAGGCGGCCGGCGATCGTATCCAGTAGCTGGGCGTTTTCCTCGTGCAGAAACCACTCGCTCCAGATCCGGGGCCAATCCTCCGGGTTGGAGTCGGCGATCGCCTTGAGGGCATTCGCGCGGGCGGCCCGGTCGCCCACCCCCGCCAACAGCGCCAGCGGATCGGCGTCCGCGAGCAACCGCCGCCGGCAGGAGTCCGAGGTCTCGGCGCCGCCCGGAAGCCCGGCGAGAACCCCGGAGATATGCCACGCGAGTCCTGGATCCGATGCCTCGATCTCGGCCAAGGACTCTCTGAGAACCGCCGCGGCTGCCTGCGAGGCATCAGCTCCGCGATCGGCGAGACGCCGTGCGGCGGCCGGCTTTTCGGCGAAAGACGCTGCTCGAAGCTCGCCAAGTAGTGCCTCGTCGACACCTTCTGCACTGTGACTCACGGTGTAGCGCAGTCGGGAACCCGTGCCCGTGCTCAGGATCCGTGGGTGTTTGCGGGCCTTGGCCCACCAGGATGTCCATCGGGAGGCCGGTACCAGACCATCGAGCGCGACTTTGATCGCGGCCACCCCCGACGGTTCGCCGAGACTCTCCAGCACTTCGACGATGGCGTCAGCCGGCGACTGCTCCACGAATTCGGCGAGCATCTTGGGATCCTCGACCTTCTTGCGGCGAAAATCGCCCTCGGGTAGAGGGCGTAGATATCTTCTGACCGCCCCGAACGGAATCGATGCCGGACGGTTTCCACCGAGATCGACCTTGATGTTTTCGAGCTGGAGATTAAGGTCCACAACCCGACCAACACCCTTGCCAACAACCTCGACCACGGTTCCGAGATCATGGTCGAGCAAACATCTGGCAATATCGAGCTCATCGAGTGGCCGTCTCGCGGTGACGATTGGGTGATGCTCGAGAATGGCCCCCAACGAGGGGCTGCCGGTGCGCGCGTCTCGCAGGCTGCGGACCAGGCGCTCGAGGAGTTCGGGGGAGGGTTTCTTTTCGGCCAGCCGGGTGAGCTCGCGGAGGGCGTCCAGGGCGTCCGCCCCCGCACCGGATCCTTCGAGGGACTCAGCGAGGAGATCGAGAAGGGTGCGGGCAAGGTTTTTCTTGCCGGTCTTCCAGATCAGGCGCCGAACTTCGAAGAGCTCGGTGGTGGGAATCGGCGTTTCTTCGAGGGCCTCCAACCACAGCTCCTCGACTCGATCCCAGTTTTCGGTCTGCAGCGCGTCGGAAAAATCCGGTCTGATCTCAATGTTCTCCGTCATCCACTCACTCCATCACCCGGTACGGGCTCAGGATTGTAGCAGCCTCGCCGAGCCGGTCGCCCGTCCACGTCGCAAACACGAAGACACGAAGGCACGAAGACATCGCAATGTGCCCGCAGATCACGCAGATCGTCTCCGGCGAGACTCGAGCACGTAACGAGGTCCCGGCCGCCGTCAATCTCCGGCACTACTGCCCCAGTTGATGCGATGATCTGCGTTCATCTGCGTGATCTGTGGGCACATTGCGATGAGTGTGTGGCCTTTGCGTTCTTGGCGTCTTTGCGGTTAAAAAATGGTCGGCTGCCGGCATTCCGAATTCCGAATTCGTTCAGCCCTTGGCCTGGGAGGTCGGGATATGGAGGACGTCGCCGGGGTAGATGCGGGAGGTCGAGAGCCCGTTGGCGCGGCGTAGTGCGGAGGTCGACACCCCGAATCGGCGGGCGATGTCAGAAAGGGTGTCGCCCTTCCGGACCCTGTACGTGTTGGGCGCACTCGCGGTGCGAGCCGGGGCGTGCTTGGCGACCGGAGCGGGGATCTTCAGGACCTTACCGGGGTGGATGCGCGAGCTGGACAACCCGTTGGCGCGGCGCAGGGCGGTGGCCGTGACGCCGTTGGCGAGGGCTATGTCGTACAGCGTGTCTCCGGAACGAACCGTGTGGGTCGATGCGATGGGATTGCGGCTGGCGGTGGGGCGTGCGGCGGATGTACGCGACACGCCGTCCGGGATCGTCAGTCGCTGGCCGGGCCGGATGACCTGGTTGCGGGCGAGACCGTTGGCGGCGCAGAGGCTATCCACCGAAATCGAGAACCCACGAGCAATGTCCCACAGGGTATCGTTTCGCTGCACTACGTACGATCCATCATCACCGGTCCGCAGAGGTTGTTGGCGAGCGACCTGGGTGTTCGTGCCGAAGCGGGGAACAACAAGGCTCTGACCCGGGCGGATCAAGCTGCCGTGGAGCCCGTTGGCCTGGCGGATCGCGCTAATGCTCGAACCGTACTTGCGCGCGATGACATACAGGTTGTCACCCTGGCGGACGATGTGGATCATTCGCGGCGCCCACGTGTCGCGTGGGTTCGAGTCGAGGACCGCCTGCGCGTCGGCGGCCGTTCCCAATGGAAGACGAAGGCTTGTGGTCCCACGTGCCGGCGTTAGATCACGTCGGATGGCGGGGTTGAGTTCGCGCAGATCATCGAGCGGGATGCCGGATTCTGACGCCAGGAACTGCAGGTCGAGAGCATCGGGAACCTCGATGTAGTCGTAGTTCCATGGGGTCTCCTGCGGCGGTGTGAAGCCGTACCGCGCCGGGTTCTTGGCAACGATGACCGAGGCGATGAACGCCGGTACGTAGTTGCGGGTTTCGCGAGGGAGGTATCGCCGGAGAACCCAGAAGTCGGTGCTTCCCGAGCGGCGAACGGCTCGTCGGACGTTTCCGGCACCGGAGTTGTAGGCCGCCAGGGCCAGGTACCAGTCGTTGAACTGGTCGTGCAAGTCACTCAGATAGGCGACCGCGGCCTCGGTGGAGCGAACCGGATCGCGTCGTTCGTCGATGAGGGACCCAATCTCGAGATCGTAATAGCGCCCTGTGGATGAAATAAACTGCCACATGCCATGCGCCCGTGCCCGAGAGTAGGCCTTGAGCGAGAATGCTGACTCGATGAGGGGAAGGTAGGAAAGATCCTCGGGCAAGCCGGCGCGTGCGAGTTCGGCGCGGATCATCGGCAGATAGGCGCCTGCCCGCCCAAGCCCGACCTCGATTCGTTGGTGGTACTCGCTGGAACCGGCCATCGCCTCGAGGAATTTCTCCACGGTCTGGTTGAGGATCAGCGGAAAATCGCTCGACGGCAGTTGACCATCCTCGACGATCACCTCTCCGGGACCCTCGTCGACGAAGAGATCGATCGGGGGCAGGATCACGAGTTCTTCGGTCGTGTCCAGCCCCCAGTTCATCGGCAGGATCGAAGCCTCGATCTCGTTCGCCTCGTCGATGAGTTCGGCGAGATAATCCAGGTACCCGGGCCGGGGCCGATACCCCGGTGGCGTGGCCAGCACCTCACATAGCGCCTCGTCCGCCCGGGCCATCGCCTCATGGGACCGTCCTTCCGCCTGGAGTTGCTGAGCTGACGCCATGAATGCATCCGCCCGTTCCCGGGTCAACTCCTCCCAACCGATATACGCTTCCGGACGGTATTCGACCGCGGTCGTCAGCTGGGTCGACGGCTGTGGGGAGGAGCTGCAGGCTGCAATGATCAGCGCCGACGCCCCGAGACACAACAGGCGATAGGTCGATCGCGTAACAAATCGGTTCAACGGAGGTTTTCCAGATCGAGCGAGAATTTGAGGCATAGCCTCTTGAGAAATTTTGCGTCCTCCACCTTGAGGGAAACCGGGTCAAACGTGTGAATGGTGTCGCCGTCCTCGCCTTGGATGCGGATCGCCACCTGCAGCCCACGCATGTTCTTGAATACGTCCGAGTTCAGCGCCTCGTTGATCTTTCGCTGCAGCTTCCGTGTCTGACCGGAGTCCGCGGACAACAGAGAATCGAGGTCGAGATCTGGGGTCGTTGCCTTGAAGCTCTGACCGCTGTTTGCCATAGTCGCCTGTTTCCGCAGCCCATCGAGCTCGGCAAGGATGTCCATGTGATTGCTCACGTGGACGCGCTTGACCGGAGGTGGAGGTTCCAGGCCGGGTCTGGACTCGGTGTCGAACTCGACCTCGATCACCGCGGAGTCTTCATTGAAGGACACCATATCCTGCGGATCTTCAGTGACCTCGGTAACCTCCGCATCGGGGAATGGCTCCCCGGCTTCTTCGCCGGCAGGGCCTGCAGCTTCGGCGTTTTCGACGGCAATGGGTTCGGCATCCTGGGGAGGAGGTTCGGTCGGGGGCTCAGCACGAGGGGGTCCGGCCTCCGCCGGCGCAGCCGGGGCTTCCGATGCCACCTCCGCCGACGCCTCGTGCTTGTTTTCTCCGGCGCCTTCGGCGGCTGCACGGGCGAGCGACTGGGCGGAGATAGCGGGCGCCGGCCGTGGCGGTTTGACCGGCCGGACGGTCGACGAGCCGACCATGCCCTTGTTGGCGGAAGGAGTTGGGGTCGACATCCTCGACCGCAGATGTTTGAGGGTGATCTTTGTGATCTCTTTGAGGGTCGTGATGACCCCGTCACCGTTGACGGCCGAGGCCTCCTGGAATAGGAACGTGCCGTTCGGATTGAGGTCGGCGTTGAGCTCGTCGATCGTGAGGATATTGCTCAGATCGCGCTTGTTGAACTGGAAGACGATTGGAATCTCAGATGGCGCGAGTCCGAACTCCTGGAGATTCTCAACAAGACTGGCAAAGCTCTCGATGTTGGCGTCGCGCATCGGGCGCTGCGAGTCAGCCACGAATACCAATCCGTCGACGCCCTTGAGCACGAGCTTCCGCGTGGTGTTATAAAAGACCTGGCCGGGCACAGTGTAGAGTTGGAGGCGAGTCTTGAATCCGCCGATGGTTCCTACCTCTATCGGCAGGAGGTCGAAAAAGAGCGTCCGGTCGGACTCAGTCTCAAGCGACACCATTTCACCGCGTGAGTTCGGAGAGGTCTTCGCGTAGATGTAGCTGAGATTGGACGTCTTCCCGCACAGACCAGGACCGTAATATACGATCTTGGCAGCCATTTGCATCGTCGCCCAGTTGAAGAAAACCATGGTAGAATTGCGACCGGTCCGCAACTCCCAAGCTAACACACCGCCCCGCAACGGTCAATCTCCACAGTCGGTTGCGGCTTGCGGACCGAGACGCTTGCCGTCCCGCGGCGCCACTCATCGCCGATCGACGATCTACGCGATGCTACAATGAGCCGGGTTGATGCGGACGGCCTGAAGGTGGAACCAGTTGCGATTTTCACTCCCGATGGAAGGGCGGGTCAGCAGATGATTGAGCGGGAGGAATAGATGGAATTGAGCAAGAGAGCGCTTTCCGTTCTCTGCGTCACAGTGGAGATATACACTCGCTCGGGCGAACCGGTTGCGTCGCGACAGGTGGCTCGGCACTCCGGTCTCGGATTGTCGTCGGCCACCATACGCAACGTCATGGCCGAGTTGGAAGAAGGGGGTTATCTCAGCCGATCTCATCCATCGGCCGGTAGCGTTCCCTCGGATCGTGGGTTCCGCCGCTACGTGGATAACATCGATCGGTCGGGTCCCCTGCCGGCAACTGCCAGGCGTGAATTGGCATGGCGTGTGAACTCAATGCGGCGTGAGTTCGTCGAAGATATTGAATGGGTGGCGCAGGTTGTCGCCGAGGCGACCAAGGAGGCCGGGGTTGCGGTTCGGCCCATGGGCGACGGACCCATCCTGGAGGCGATATCGTTGGTCCTTCTCGAGAAGGGCCGAGTGTTGGGAGTGATCGTCACCGACGACGGTACCGTGGAAAAACGTGTCCTTGAACTGGACCGGGACAGGACGAGAGAAGAGCTCCAGACGCTATCCAATTACCTCACACGGCTTCTGTCCGGAACCTCGCTTGAGGCCGTCGATGCACATTTCAATCGATTGACCGGAACCGGTAATGTGGCTGAAATGAGTGACATTCCTGCGGATGCACGCGGTATCGTGCGCCAGTTGTTCTCGATCGAAGAGAACGACGTCGAGGTTTGTGTTGCGGGCACCGACAACCTTCTCGCCACCGTCGACTTTTCCGAGATCGACCGGGTGCGATCGCTGCTGGCCACGCTGCAGGACCGGTCGTGCATCGCAAAGGAGTTTCGACGCGTCTTTGAGAACGGCCGTACGCAGGTATTGATCGGCGAGGAATCGGAGGCCACGGCTTCGGGCAGCCTCGGCATCGTTGCGACGTTGTACTTCAAAGACCAGCGGCGTGCCGGTGCGGTTGGCGTTGTTGGCCCTCGCCGAATGGACTACCGGAGAATCGTCCCGATCGTTGAGTTCATAGGAGACACGCTGAGCGAAATATCACGCCCCCAATGAGTGATTTTCACCGACAGAAACAGGTCACAAATGGGTGGGAAATATTCTGGAGCGATTGATGAATGACAAAAAGGACTTTTCCGCGGACTCCGATAGCCTCGCCGACGAGATCGAGATCGAGTTTGTCGACGAGGAAAAGAACCTGACCCCCGTGGATCAGGAGCCGGATCTTCTGGAGGCTGCGGATGCCGTGACTGAAACCTCTGTCAGCGAGGAGGTGGATCACCTCAAGGAGGAGCTCGACCACGTGCGCGACATCTATATTCGCAAGTTGGCCGAGTTCGACAACTTTCGCAAGCGGGTTGAGCGAGAACGCGATGAGGGTCAGCGTGCGGCGACGGAAGAACTGGTGAGAAACCTACTGCCGGTGCTCGATAACTTCGAGCGGGCGCTGAAGCACGCCGAAGACGACAGCGGCGCCTTTCACCAGGGCGTAGAGATGATCGCCAGCCAGCTTTGGGACGTTCTCGAGCGTACGGGAGTCGCGGTGGTGGATCCGCTGGGCCAGCCCTTCGATCCCGAGCTTCATGAGGCGGTACAGCGGGTGGAGGACAGTGAGCGGGTTTTGGGAACGGTGGCCTCCGTCATGCTCAAGGGCTTTACTCTGGGCGATCGACTGGTTCGCCCGGCGATGGTCAGTGTGGTTGTGGCGCCGGAGGCCGGCGGCAACGGCAACAACGGAGAAGGTCTCTCGTGAGTAAGATCATCGGAATCGATCTCGGGACCACCAACTGCTGCGCCGCGGTCGTCGATGTCACCAAGCCTGTCGTGATCCCCAACCGGGAAGGCGCCCGAACCACTCCCTCGGTGGTGGCGTTCACAGCCTCGGGCGAACGACTGGTTGGGCAGATCGCTCGGCGTCAGGCCATGACCAACCCGCAGAACACCGCCTATGCGGTGAAACGGCTGATCGGCAGGCGGTACGACTCTGAGGAGGTCCGGTGGGCGAGGACCCTGGTCCAGTATTCGATCGTCGAGGCGGAAAATGGCGACGTCAGCATCGAGATTCTTGACCGGAAATACAGTTCACAAGAGATGTCGTCGTTCATCCTGCACGAGATCAAGGAGTTTGCCGAGGAGTTTCTGGGCGAGGAGATTGACCAGGCGATCATCACGGTCCCCGCCTACTTCGATGACAGCCAGCGTAAGGCGACCAAGGATGCGGGCACCATCGCCGGCCTCGAGGTTGTACGGATCATCAACGAGCCGACGGCCGCATCGCTGTCCTACGGGTTCGGCAAGAACAAGAATGAGACCATCGCGGTTTACGATCTCGGCGGTGGCACCTTCGACATCTCGGTTCTCGACATCGGGGATGGAATCTACGAGGTCAAATCCACCGCCGGCGACACCTTCCTCGGGGGCGAGGATTTCGACTCCCGGGTCATGGAGCATCTCCTCCAGGAGTTCAAGACCGAGACCGGGCTCGACCTCTCCGACGACATGATGGCCATGCAGCGCATCAAGGAGGCCGCGGAGGCGGCTAAGTGCGATCTCTCCAGTCATGAGGAATCCGAGATTTCCCTGCCCTTTATCGCTGCCGACCACACCGGTCCCAAGCACCTTCAGGTGACAATCAGTCAAGGCCAGCTCGAAAGCCTGGTGGCGGATCTGGTCGAGCGCACCCTCGAGCCGTGCCGAAATGCGCTCGAGGCGGCGCGTGTGGAGCCGGGTCAGATCGACGAGGTGATTCTGGTCGGTGGTCAGACTCGGATGCCTCTGGTTCAGAAGACCGTCAGCGAGTTCTTCAAACGGCAGCCCAACCAGGAGATCAACCCCGACGAGGTTGTGGGAATCGGGGCGGCGATTCAAGCGGGAATCCTCCAGGGTGAGGTCAAGGACCTGATCCTGCTCGACGTGACGCCGCTTTCGCTGGGTATCGAGACCCACGGCGGGCTGTTCACGAAGATCATCGATCGCAATTCCACCGTACCAACCAAGAAGTCGATGATCTTCACCACCGTGAGCGAAAACCAGACGAAGGTGAACGTGCACGTTCTCCAGGGCGAACGTGGAATTTCGGGCGAGAACCGGTCGCTCGGCCGATTCGATTTGGTGGGCATCCCACCCGCTCCGCGAGGCGTGCCGCAGATCGAGGTCACGTTCTCCATTGATTCAAACGGTATCGTCAACGTTGGCGCGCGCGACCTTGCCACCGGCAAGGAACAGAGCATCGAGGTCAACCCGGCCGGCGGGTTGAGCAAGGACGAAATCGACACCCTGATCGTGGAGGCAGACAAGTTTCGCAAGGACGATCTGGAGCGCCGTGAGATCCGCGAGTTACAGAACCGCCTCGAGGGCCTGCTATACACCAATGAACGGGTCGTGCGAGAGTTCGGCGGCGGTCTGTCAAACGAAGATCGCGAGGACGTGCGGGAAACGCTGAACCGGGCACGAAAGGCGCTGACCAGCGAGGAACGGTCGGTTCTCGAGGAGGCGACCTGCTCCGTCCAGGATGCGGCCCATGTCCTTACCCAGGTCATCATGTTCGATCCTATCGCCGCCTTGGGCAGGGACCTCAACATGAGGCCAGACGCGCCTCCGGCGAAGGACGAAGAATCTGAAAGCGAGTAACGGTCCCAGATGACAGACGGAGTTCGGCGAGACTACTATGAAATTCTCGGCGTCGAGCGGAGTGCGTCGACGAGCGAGATCAAGGCGGCATACCGTCGTCTTGCGGTGAAATACCACCCCGACCGGAACCCGGACCTCCCGGAGGCCGAGGAGAAGTTCAAGGAGGCGTGCGAGGCCTACGCCGTACTTTCCAACGTCGACAAACGCGGCCGGTACGACCGATTCGGTCACCAGGGCTTGGGCGGCCAGGGCTTCACGGGCTTCGATCCGGGTGCCTTTGGAGATTTTGCCGACATCCTTGGCGATCTTTTCGGGTTCGGCGACATCTTTTCAACGAGGAGGCAGGCAACGGGCCGACGACCGCATCGCGGTCATGATCTCCAGTACACCTTGAAGCTGAGTCTCGAAGAAGCGGCGACCGGGATGGAGCGGTCGATCCGAGTGCCACGCTTCGAGACCTGCGATCTGTGCGGGGGTTCGGGCTCGAAACCCGGCACCACACCCGAAAACTGTGGCACCTGCCACGGCTCGGGACAGGTCGCCTTCCGTCGTGGATTTCTGTCCGTCGCCCAGACCTGCCCCACCTGCCGGGGTGCGGGCAGTGTGAACCGCGATCCGTGCAGCGACTGTGGCGGCCGGGGCCGGTCGGAGAAGGAATCAACCCTCAAAATGACGGTGCCGGCCGGCGTCGACAGTGGGATGCGGATGCGCCTTTCCGGTGAGGGAGAGGGTGGCACCCTCGGAGGCCCATCGGGGGACCTCTTTGTGGTGATGGCGATCGCCGAGCACGACGTGTTTGAGCGCGACGGCGTCGACCTCCACCTCGAGCTTCCGGTTTCGGCGTATCAGGCGATGCTCGGCACGACCGTTCCGATCACAACGATTCTCGGCGAGGAGCGCGAGGTCGAAGTCGCCGTTGGGGCGCAGCCTGGCGAGGTGATTCGGCTGGGCGATTCCGGCATGCCACATGTCAACGGTCGTCGCCGGGGGGATCTCTATGTCCACCTGAGCGTGGTCATTCCTAAAAAGATGAGTGCCGAACAGAGGCGTCTCATCGAGGAGGCTGCGGACCTCGGTGGGGGCCTCGAACCGGAGATAGACAAAGGCTTCTTCGACCGCGTGAAGCGGGCCTTCGGTGGCGGCGAGTAGCGGATGTGGCAGCCTACCTGAGCCTTCAATGCGTTCTTCCAGAGAGCGTGGAGGACGAGCTTCCGCAAATCCTCGGGGGGTGGCCCGTGCTCGGGACCGAGATCGGCGATGCGCGATCTGGCGAGATCTCAGCCGCCGTGTTCTTTGCGGCCGACGATCATGATGCGGCCGATGATGTGAGAGCTCTACTGAAAGAGTGCGGGGCGAGGGAAACCAGGATCGACGATTTTGCGGGCGAGGATTGGCTCACCGAATACCGCGTGCGGGCACGGCCTTTTCCGGTCGGCGATCGTTGGTGGATCGATCCAGACCCCAGCATGTCATCTCCGACGCCCGCTGGGCGACGACGGTTGGTGATCGAACCACGAACGGCGTTTGGGTCCGGCAGTCACGAGTCGACCCAGTTGATCCTGTTGGAACTGGAGAGACTCGAGGTCGATGGCACGACGACTCTCGACCTCGGGACCGGGTCCGGAATCCTGGCCATCGCAGCGGCTGGGCTGGGTGCGAAGAGGGTTGTCGCCCTTGATATCGATGAGGATGCTATCTGGATTGCGCGCGAGACCGCCGACCTTCAGGAACGGCGGATACGCATACGACACGTGCTCGGACCGCCGGATTGCCTCGGGCCCCGGGTCTTCAACATCGTGTTGTGCAACATGATCTTCGCGAACATGCTGCCCGTTCTCCCGCAACTGCAGGGATTCCTGGCGCCGGACGGCGTCGCGGTGCTGTCGGGTCTCCTGGTCACCGAGAGCAGTGATATCACCGAAGCGTTGAGGTTGCATCACCTCGAGGTGACGCGCGAGCGCTCGCTCGGGGAGTGGATGAGCGTGGTAGCGGTGGCATCGGGCCGATGAAGAGCCCGCCGTGGATGCTGGTATCGCCGGGCATCGCGGAGAGCGGGCAATCGGTGAGGCTCGATGCTGCGGAGGCTCGGCACGTCACGGGTTCGCTGCGTCGCCGCCCCGGTGACGAGGTGGTTTTGATCGACGGCGCCGGCGTGGTGGCCCGGGCCGTCCTGCGTACGGCAAAAGCTGAGGTCGCCGAGGCTGAGATCATTGATATGCGGGTCGAGGAGCCGCAGCGCGGCGAGGGGGTCACACTTGCAATGGCGGTGGTCGGAAACCGGGCCGTTGATTGGGCGATTCAGAAGGCTGTAGAGATCGGGGTCCGGCGGGTTCTGCCCGTCGTGACCGATCGCACGCAGGTGAGGGGCGGCGCCCTGCCCGGCCGCGCCGAGCACTGGCGGCGGATCGCTCTGCAGGCTCTCAAACAGAGCCGCAGGCCATGGGCGATGGAGGTCGCGGATATCAGGCCTCTTGTCGAAGTAGTGGATTCCGAAATGTTCGGCCCGTACGGGGTTGTTGCCGGCCGTGAAGGTGTGGCGCTCGCCGATCTGCCGCCGTCGGCCGGGCGTCTGCTCGTGGTCGGGCCCGAGGGCGGTTTCTCACCGGAAGAGACCGGGCTCCTGGCCGACCGTGGGTGGCCGCGGTTGAAGCTCGGGCGCCACACCCTGCGAACGGAAACCGCAGCCATCGTGGGGGCGGCGCTGCTGGTCGCGAGGGACGAAGGGAAGAATTCTCAGTTTTGAATTCTCAATTCTCAGTTCCCACCCCTTAGGGATTCACAGAGAGTGGGCGGAAATTCAAAATTGAGCATTGAGAATTGAGAATTGAGAATTCGCGCCTGATCCCCCGGTTCGGTTGAGGAATGAAGACAGGGTAGAATCTTCCGATGAACCAGGATGTTCTTTGGATTGATTCCCACGCACACCTGACGATGTTCGGCCGGGACGAGGTACCCGAGATTCTCGAACGTGCAGTGGAATGCGGCGTTGCCGGCGTTCTGACGCCGGCAACCGGTGGTGAGGATCTCGATGCGGCGGTCGCGCTTGCCAGGGACTACCCCGGTCGTGTGGTGGCTGCGGCGGGGGTTCATCCTCACGAGGCGGCGACCCTCGACGCCGGGTTGAAGCGCCGGATCGAGGGCGCCTGCGCGCAGGATGGAGTGGTTGCGGTGGGCGAGATCGGCCTCGACTATCACTACATGAACTCACCGCAGGAAGACCAGATTGCAGCTCTGGCGTGGCAGCTTGACCTGGCGCTCGAGGTCGGTCTTCCGGTCGTTCTCCATAACCGCGAGTCCTGGAGCGACCTCGAGTCTCTGCTCGTTGAACGTCGGGGTCGTCTGCGAGGAGTCTGTCACTCCTTCACCGAGGGCCCCGACGAGGCGCGTCGTGTGATCGCCCTGGGTCTCCGAGTGGGCATCTCCGGCATGGTGACCTTCAAAGCGGCCCACAACATTCGGGAGATGGCGGCCGTCCTCGAACCAGAACATGTGCTGGTTGAGACCGACAGTCCGTTTCTTGCCCCGGTGCCACATCGAGGAGGGCGCAACGAACCATCGTATGTGCCCCTCGTGGGGCAGCGGCTGGCTGAGGAAATGAAAACGCCGGTGGGGGAGGTCGCCTCGTTAACCACCACCGGCTTTCGTGAGCTCTTTGGCGTCGGACTAAACTGGCCGGGTTAGGTCTTCTTCGGCCGGCGACCGCGACGTCGCGGCACATTTTTCAAGCTGATGGTCAGCATCTTCGATATCGGATTCTGACCGACGTCGAATCTCTGTGCCTCGTCGAAAGAAAGCCCGTAGAGATCGAAAAACTGTGGAGCTTTCAAGCTCACCGATCGCCGCCGACGTGAGAGTTGCAGCGCACCGTCCTCGCCTGCTTTATCGGTCATCTGCACCCCGACGATTTTGCGGGTTTTGTCAAAAAACAGCACCGCATACGACACGGAATTCAGTCCGAACGCCTCCACTGAGGCGGCATCGAATGAGATCAAACCGCTCGGTCGAATGGTCGCCCTAGGCCGGACACCGGATGTCTGCGACGGAATGAACTTCTCGAACGCCATACAGCACCTCCCAAAGAGACTACAGTCAGCATATGGATTTTTTGATCAACAGTCAAGGATTTTTTTTGAATATTTTTTCGAGGAATTTCGAATTGTGAAGGGTTTTCCTGCGATGCTTCTGATGTCAAATGTTGCGGTGTAGGGGATTTCTTCCGAGTGGCCGCTATCAGAAATAATGAACCTCGAATTTTGCTGGAGAAAAGACTGGATGTAGTCAACATGGCGCGTCGGTATTGCTCCATGCGTCATTCGAGAGGTGAATCTCCTGGATTTCTGTTCGTTTTCCGCGGTAGACTGCGCCGGTGGAAATGGGAGACCCGCGGCCGCTGCAACACATCGAATTGGATGGCGGCGCGCTCGATCACAATCTACGGCTGTTTCGGGAGATTCTCAGCCCTGAAACCGCGCTCCTCGCCGTGGTCAAGGCCAACGCATATGGCCACGGCATCTCCGAGATCGCTCCGCGCGCCGCGGGTATTGCGCAGTGGCTGGGCGTCCACAGCGCCGTGGAGGCTCGCGAGCTTCGTAGTCTGGGGCTGACGACCCAAATTCTGGTCCTTGGCTTTGTGCCGCCGTCAGAATTCAGGGATCTCGATCAAGATGTGCATCTCGTCGTATCGTCGGCGGAAGCGCTTCGGTGGGTGGGCGTGTATCGACAGCGGTCCGGGATCTCACTCCCGGTTCATCTCAAGGTGGATATCGGTACCAAACGTCAAGGTATGTCCGCCGCCGAGCTTCCTGCCCTGGTGGTGGACGCGGGAAAAGCTGGGATCGAGGTGGTGGGAGTCGCCGGCCATTTCGCCAATATCGAAGATACAATCGAGCATGAATTCGCCCGCGCCCAGCTCCAGAACTTCCACGATGCTCTCGACGTTGCAAAGGGCGCGATCGGTGCACTTCCGACCTTTATTCACGCCTCTTGCTCCGCTGCCGCCCTCCTGTTTCGGGAGACGGATTTCACGCTTGCGCGTGTCGGCATTTCGATGTACGGTCACTGGCCCTCACGGGAGACGCGTTTGTCGTGGACTCTCGAACACAAGGGCGGCGGCTTGCAGCTCAAACCGGTCCTCACATGGAAGACGATCGTCGGCCAATTACAGTCGGTAGAGAGGGATGCATCTGTTGGATACGGTAGGACGTGGACTGCCAGGAGGCCTAGCCAATTGGCAATCATTCCGGTCGGATACGCCGACGGATATGCACGTGCGCTTGGCAACCGGGCGCGGACGCTCATCCGCGGTCGATCCGCGCCGATCGTCGGCCGTGTTTGCATGAATATTCTGATCGCGGATGTTACTGACATTCCGGAGGTCTCTATCGGTGACGAGGTCGTTCTGATCGGTCAACAGGGAGGCGACGAGATTGAGGTGGAAGAGCTCGCGACTCTCAGCGACACTATCAACTATGAGTTCCTCGCCCGATTGTCGCCGACGATTCCTCGCGTTGTCGTCTAAGGCACAACGCCCGATCGTGCTAACGTTCCAACGTTGAACGTTTTGACGTTTTAGCGTTTCTTTAAGGTGGTGAGAATTGCGGGCAAGCGTCGTCATCCCCACCTACAACCGGCTCGAGGACCTGCGCCGGGTGGTTGCGGCCGTGTGGGCAGAGGCCCGGCGTTCCGGGGCTGGGGTGGAGATCGTGGTGGTGGACGACGGTTCCAGCGACGGGACGTGGGAGTGGCTGAGCGCGCGTGCTGCGGAGTCGGTCCTCAACGCGCTGAGGCAGGAAAACTCCGGCCCCGCGATCGCCCGAAATCGCGGGGTGGAGACTGCGACCGGCGAGATTGTCCTCTTCCTTGGCGATGACACGGTGCCGCAGCCCGGATGGCTTGCAGCCCATCTCGAGGAGCATCGATTGGCTGGGGACGCGGGCCCATTGGCGGTTCTCGGATACACGTCGTTCCCACCTGGCAACGACAGCCCGTTCGCGAGATTCATCAACGAGTACGGCGCCCAGTTCGGTTACTCGATCATCGAGGATCCGACCGAGGTGCCATTCAACTTCTTTTACACTTCGAATATCTCGCTGCCCAGGGGGATCCTCGAACGTCTTGGTGGGTTTCGGGAGGATTTCCCTGCAGCGGCCTGGGAGGACATCGAGTTTGCCTACCGGGCGGTTGGAGAAGGCCTCCGTCTGCGCTACCAACCACGGGCCCGAACGCTTCACTACCACCGTGTTCATCCGCGGACATTCTGTAGCCGACAGAGGACATCGGGACTCTCGGCGGCGATCTTTGCCGGTCTGCACCCGGAGCTTGGGGATTTCCTCGGGTTGCCGCGCGTCAAGCGGCGATTGCCGCTCAAACGCCTCCGAAGCACGTTATTGGCCGCCTTTGTCGAGTTTGGCGAATATTTCGAGGGTGTTGTGCCAAAGAGGATCTACACCATCTTCCTCGATGAATGCTATCTCGAAGGCTTGGCAGAGGGATTGCATTCCCGGTAGCCGGAGGTGGCTCATGGCGGAATTGAGGGTGGTTCTCTTCACGGGAATCCTTGCCATGTCCGGCGCTGTGCCGGTCGGGGCCCAGTTCATTGCGATCGGATCGTCATCGTCACTACAAACTACCACCGGAGCGACCGGATCGGCCCCGGCGGCTCCAACGGCCGGTGCGCCGGCGAAGGCTGGTGCGGCTGATGTGGTGAACGAGAGCGCGGTCTTTCTGCCGTGCATCCCGGTGG
>RCNC010001272.1_pt1 | contig 16865 bp, 12 predicted proteins | sample 2041301 | NCBI WGS metagenome assembly RCNC01 (sample SAMN09708231, study PRJNA481090) | Marine sediment metagenome, whole genome shotgun sequencing project. | biome: marine sediment; feature: ocean; material: sediment; isolation source: Sewage treatment plant 13A marine sediment (STP13A) ... | reverse complement strand
TCCGATTTACATGGTGGATGATTTCATTGATGAAAGCATCGACGCTTCTAAGTGGACAACAACTGAATTTGTCCGCGAAATCGACAATTCAAAATTAAAGCTGTCACTCACCCGGATCGGCACCGGCGGCAGCAATTGGTTGGCTCTCGCCGACCCAATTGCAAACGGTGCTAATTCCATGGTAACCCGAGTGAAAATATCAAACGTCGAGGGCAACGACGCCTATTCGCGTGCCCGCATCGGCGGATATGTTTACAACAGCGAGTATGATTTGAGTGAAGGCAGCAACGGGCAAGAAGGCGAAATCTTTGTCGTGCTCGGCATTGGCCAGAGAGAAGGTGCTTTAGGCGCGCATTTTCTCGCCGGACGCTGTGAAGATCCTGAATGCCAGGTGTTTACGCCCTTTACCGACGAAGACATTGTTTTTCCAATAGTAGAAGACAGGGACTATTCTCTTTCTTTGGACTTTACACAACCGGGGCCCGATTCGATGATTATTGCGTGGAGTATTACGGATGAAGATACCCCGGCTTACATAGAGGGTTCGTTTGAACCTACTTTAGTGGCGCCCATGGAAGGCCCTTCCAGGTTTCCATTTAAAGGCATCGGCCTTCGGGTGGATGAGATCGACACGCCTTCTATGTGGGGATCGATTGAGGCCGAATTTGAATCCCTTTATGTCAATGGCTCTGAGGTAGAATTCGATGCGCTTCCTGCTCCCGATGGCGACGGCCTGATCGATCCGGAAAATTGGAAGTTCTGGGAATTTGTACGTGTTGAAAGAGATCACCGGTTCCTTTCATCGCTGACCAGTCGAGACGCCAACAACGCCAGCAATCACAAGCTGGACGATTCCGATAATATTACCGCCTTTCAGGCCGATGTGACGGTGGTAGATGTAATCAACAACGGCAGCCGTCCGCGGGCGCGACTTCGAGCAGCAGTTTACAATGACGGAACACCCGGCACGGGCCTAACTGGCAATATCGTCGGTGGTGTGGAAATCTTACACGACGGCTCTCAATTAAAAGGGGCTTGCTGGATCTCCCGTTGCACTAAACCGGACTGCAATCTCAATGACGAACACGTGGACCTCTACTGGGACGGCACAACCTTCGGACCGGTAGCACTCGGGACCAACCATCGCTTGTCCCTGACCTGGGATGAAACCAGCAATCAATTCACTTTTGGATTTGACGGCAATACGGTCACTCCGACCGTTACTCTCCCGCAACCCGTGTTGCCGCCCCAGGGTGACCACGGTAAGGCCATCGGTACGAGGGTCAGCGGCATTGATACATCCGGAGACTGGTGGGGCTACATCAAGGCGCACTTTGATAATTTAGTCGTCCTGAATCAGGCAATTGACACCGATGGTGACGGCGTGCCGAATTATAGCGATAACTGCCCAAATACAGCCAGCGTTGATCAGACAGACAGTGACGGCGATGGCTTTGGAGACGTCTGTGATCCGGACATAGATGGCGACTATTTGAATAATACCATTGATAACTGTCCCTATTTGTTCAACCTGGAATCCAACTATACGGATATAAATGGCGTAGCTCGAAATGGTCAGCCCGATTTTGATCGAGACGGCTTTGGTGATGCCTGCGACCGCGACAGGGACGGCGACAATTGTATTAACAAATTGAATATAGGTATCTATGAACCTCTTAGCGATCCCGCTATAGATCCCCCCTGCTACGACTGTGACGATAAAAATCCCGCTATCAAAGATGAATGCCTCTCCGGCGGTTCAGGGGAAAGCCCCCCTGTCAACCCGACTGCAAATGACACGGATGGGGACGGCATTAGAAACAGCAGGGATAACTGTCCCGGCGATTATAATCCCAAAAAACCAAAGTTTCAGGCCGATGGGGTTACCAAAAATTTCTGGTACGACATTTTCGAGGGAAAGCACAAATGGTGGAGACAACAAAAAGATGTCGACCTGGATGGCGATGGCGACGAATGCGACAGTTGCCCCGAAGATCCGGGCAACGACGGAGATGATGACGGTCACTGCGTGTGGGTTTTGACCAACACCGGGTCATCCGATAACTGCCCGGTAACCGCCAATTCGGGCCAGAAGGATCTGGATACCGATGACACAGGTAACCTTTGCGATCTGGACATGGACGGCGATAGCGTGAATGATAAGCAAGCCAATCTCGATCCGCTGCCGGTTAGTTCCGGCGGAGATAACTGCCCTTTGATAGCCAATACAATTCAGACCGATACCAATGGAGACGGCCAAGGCGATGCCTGCGATACGGTGGCCGATACTCATTCGATCAACTGGAAAGCCGGCGCGCAAAACTGGCTGCAGCATGAAAAGATCGGCAAAAGCATAACGGTCGGCACTTCAGACATTCAAATCAAGGGCAGTAGCGGTAGCGTCGTAACACCTGATAGTATTTCACTGTCGATCGACCCCAATAAAATCACCGAATACCCCGGAAAATACACAAACGACCCGATTGACAGTGCGCTCAAGGATTACATCAATGTCAGTGCAGGAGTCGACAGCGTGAGCTTTACCTGCGATGATTACGGCGGAACCATCGTCATTCACGTGACAGCTACATTCGGTTCGGTGGTGGTGGAAGATGATCTGCCGCTTCCCAAGGATTCCGATGATGATGAACTGCCGACGGCCTGGGAAAGCCAGTATGGTGATCTGGATCCCGCTTTCGATTATGACCAGGATGGATTAACCACCTTTGAGGAATTTCGCGGGTTCTGGTGGGGGGCCGAGTTGGTCCTGGTAACCGGCAGCATTCCTGGAATCTATCAGACCGATGCCTACGTACCCAGCGGCGATGCCGCCTTCTTTCGTACGGACCCCAAGGTAAAACGCGATCTGTTTATCAAGGTAACCAATTACGATTATAACTTAGACGGGTCCGGCATCCCCAACGCTGACAATGGCTATGATGCCCCCTGCGATTGCCCCTTTGCTGTCGGAACCGCCTTTGATGAAGCCGACATCACGCTTCACGCCATCAGTGCGGACAATCTTCCGGCGTATATGGATCTGGCCATCGCAAGTAATGCCCAGATCAGCGGACTCCAGGATTGGGAAAACACCAATATCGACGTGGGGTGGGTTTACAATGCGCTGATAGGCGTACATTCCGAGAATCAAAACAATGGTGATATCAAGAAACACGACCTAAGGGATTGGAGTTGGGATCCACCCAAAGGATGGACCACCGGTATCGGTGACAGTACGGATTACGCTGGCTTTTCGCTCACTTACCAGGAGCCGCTGGATAACTACTTTGCTCAGGCTCCTTACCTGGAAGATGGTGGTGCAACATATCTTGATCCGGTAACCAGCCCTTCGGTTCAGGACAAAAATGACGACGGTTTAAATACCTGCGCCAGTATTTGTGAAAGCGGTACGAATGATCCGAATGATCCCCTATCAGGAGACCGTATGGGGCTTCCGATTGTTTTCAGTCACCAGTACACCGCCGTCGACTCCGATGCTGATGGGCGGGTGGAACTGCCTCTGGTCAATGATCCGCAGGATCCATCGACTAATACTTTTGCAAATGAATACCTGTATGAGTACACCAAGGCGCAGGTTCTCAAACATACCATCACCCATGAGATAGGGCACTTAATTGGCGCAATTCATACACCATATGATTTTGACATCATGAAGGCCGAAACCAACAACTACAGCAGAGACGGTCTATTCTCGGATTCCGCCAAATTGAAACTTCGCATTCACAACAATTAGCAAGAGGAGGTATAGGCAAATGTTCCGAAATATCATCAGTTTCATAATCGGTTTGTCTCTTTTAATAGCTATCAGTGCTTTTGCTCAGGACGCCCCTCTTTGCCGGACCCAGGCACTGATTAAACCGGGGGGACCTGAAATTTGTGTCGGCTTGGTGCTTCTGGATGAAAACGGCAATTTGAAACAATCTTTTCGCCAGGACGAAAAGATCAGGCTCGATATCTCGCTGGAAAACTTCGGCCAGCAGGATGTGGTCACCTCTGAGGGTTTCAGTAGTGTTGATTTGCACCTTACCGTTCATTTCCGTGATTCGGAAAACCGCTTAATCACCGCCACCGGCTACACCGGTACCGATGAACCGCCGTCGAGCAGGCACAAGCTGATTGCAAATAAGCTGGTCCAGGTCGTGCCGGTTGAGATCCTGACTCCCGGATTCGTTGCATCGGTGGAGCCCTTTGATGCCAAAGATTATTATTTGTTTTCCGGTTCGGGGCCCCACTCGGCCACGGTGGTCATCTCAATGGTGACCTACCCGCTTTCGGGGATTTTCGCCGATAAAGACGGCGCACTCTTCTCCCGCCTGCCCCACGACTGGGACGATACTCTATTCTCCAACACGGAGGATTTCGAGATCACCCCCATCCGGCAAAGCATTTGTTCCACGCTGGGCGATGATCCGAAACCGTCGTTGCTTGATCAGGACATATACAGCTTTGAGGGCCAAGAAGGAGAAAAGGTCTCTGTCCTTTTGGAAAAATCCGGCGATGGCAACAACGGCAATAGGGCCACTTTGATTTTAAAGAAAAAGTTCCCGGGGAGACGATTTTTTAAGATCGATCGCAGCGCCCTGCCGAACAAAATCGAGGCAGTCCTGCCGGCCAGTGGTGAATATCGCATCATTGTCGCCGAACAGCGTCGAAGGGCCAGAGGCAAACGTTATCGGGGAGATTACTGCCTAACACTTGAATCTTCTCAGGATGCATTTGCGAGCCTGAGCACAACCGCCTGGGTTGAAAACACGATCCCGTAATCATTGTCTGGGTTGACTTAATATTTAATTTTACTAAAAGGAGGAAAAAAATGACGCCAAGAAAAAAACTTAAAGCCTTGTTGTTATGTATGCTCACGAGCATAGCCCTGACCCTCGCTTTCTCTCTACCGGCCATTGCCGGGGCAGAAGGAGGAAACCTGGCTCTCCAAAAAAATAAGAAAATGAATGGATTTTTAATTATCGAATTTGTAGACACAAATATAAATTGTGGCGCAACCCCTGTGAATCCTACTTGCCAGGTGAAGCTCACTTTTGTCGGTGAGTGTGTATATAATGTTGGCGATCAGGATGTTGCCTTTAGCATACCCATAGCTTTTGAAACCAGCCAATCTGATTTTGCAAACGCACTGCCGGAGGAGTTAATCGGGCGTCAATTAGAAGGTATCGGACCTACGGCCTGTTTTGTAGCGCAAGATACACTAATTATCACTCGTGTTAACGAATTTTATAATGGTATATCAGATACTGGCACACTGTACATCGGCGCCAAGGTGACAATCAGAGCCTTGAAGCCTTGAAATGACAACTACGATTTTAATTGGTTGTAAGCGGAAGACTGGCTATGCGCTGAAGTTCAGGCCAATAAAGCTTGCAATTTATATTTGCCCACGCGACACCACGGTGTCAGGTGGGCAAATTATTTCTACATGCATAAACTATTTCTTGGTTATGAAAATCAAACCAAAATTGGCGATTGCATCAGCCGATATTTATTTATAAAAGATTGAAAAGCTTTGCCGTATATTCATTGAGGTAGCGTTTAAACTTTTATTTATTGTCCTTCAATGGTTTTCAACCCAACGAATACGACTGCTGGATCAACCGAAATGAAAGAGCTTTTTTTAACAGAACCCTATCGATCAATTATCGGGGCGTGTGCAACTCTGGTTTCAGGTTTTCTGTTAGTCTTCGCATTTCCGCCTTATGATCAGGCCTGGTTGGGATGGGTTGCCATGGTGCCACTGCTTTTAGGTCTGACGGTGTTAAGGCCCTGGATGGCCTTTTTCGCCACCGGCTGGAGTGGAATCGTATTTTGTATCGGTTTTTTCAGATGGATTTTTGAAATTCCCGGATACGCCATGCTTCATCATGTTCTGCTGGGGTTCTATCTGGGACCTCTCTTCGGTTTCATAGGATTTGTTGCCAGCATCATGATGAGGCGATGGAGCATCACGGCCGCAATGGTGGCAGTACCGTTTGTCTGGGTATCACTGGAATATCTGCGCTCCAATCTATCATTCCTGGCGCTGCCTATAGGGCTGCTGGGGCACTCCCAGTACAAAAATGTTGCGATGATTCAGATTGCCTCGATTTCCGGCGTATACGGTGTCAGTTTTCTTCTGGTGCTGACCAACGCGGCTATTGCCGTCATCCTATTAAATCTAAAGGAAGGTTTGAATTCCGCACCAGATAGACCCAGCCGACCATTAGCTGCGCGCGGTACCTATATGATGGCAGGCGTCGGGGTCGCACTGATCATACTAACCCTTGTATACGGCCACATGGTCGTTAACAGGCCGATTAATGGGCTTAAAAACAAAATTGCAGTGGTCCAAGCCAATATCCTGCCAGCCGAGGAAAGGACTACCAGGCGCGCGCGTCACATAATAGAAACGTATCGGCACCTCACCCAGGTGATATCTATGGAAAAGCCGGCATTAATTATATGGCCCGAATCAGCGACTCCCTGGTCCATTGTCCGCGATGCCGGGCTATCCAAAAAAATACGGCAAATCGCCCGGGCTGCAGATTCAGCTCTGCTTTTCGGAAATGCCGGATACCAAAAACTTAAGGCCGGAAAACGTTTGAAGAACAAAGCGCGCAATTCCGCCTATCTTATCCCCCGGCAAGCTGGCGGGGTAACCCAACGTTATGACAAAGTCCGGTTGTTTCCCTTCGGAGAATATCTTCCTATGAAAGAAACCCTTCCGTGGTCCTCAATCGGCGTGTATGAAACCGCAAAGTTTGAATCCGGAAACGAATTTACCGTTTTTCAGATTCCAGGATTAAGATTCGGGGTGACCATTTGCTGGGAAAATCTTTTTCCGGAATTGGCCCGCCAATTTGTAACAAGGGGCGCCCAGTTGCTTGTTAACATTACGAATGAGGCCCGTTTCGGAAAAAGCGTTGGCGTTTACCATTTTGTTTCTATCAGTGTTTTCCGAGCTGTTGAAAACCGGGTCTATGTGGTGCGCTGTGCGAATACGGGGGTCTCCTGTTTCATTGACCCTTGCGGCCGCATTATCAATCGGGTGCGGGATGAAAACGGCCAAGACATTTTTGTTAGCGGCACGTTGAGTGAGATAGTGGTCGCTATGGAAAGTAAAACTTTTTATACTCGCCACGGCGATCGATTCGCACAGTTGTGCACAATTGTCAGCGTTTTTCTGATAGGGATTGCGTTTTTAAGGAAAGCAGGTAAATAGAGTTTAAATATCTGTTCCCTATTAATTAGGGCTTTAGCAGAATTTTTTTACTGACCCGCTGCCGGCTCCAATTGAATAAACCCAAGGATTTGCGAAATTCCGTATGCCTGATATGTCAACCATACGTTCCCGGCTTATTTTTTTTAGTCTTTGTGCCGTCTTTCTTGCCATCAGTGTCTTATCGTTTTACAGTGCCTGGTCATTGGTAAACCGAGCATTTCCCGGCTTTTTTGTATATAATTACGCACGCATCGGCTCTATGGGGAGCAATAATTGGCCCGGAGCCCAAGCCGGATTGAAACTGATGGATCAAATTCTTGCGGCCGATGGAATTAGATTTAATCAGGGTTCCGATATTACCAAATACTCGAAATCAAAACCGATTGGAACCGGAATCGAATATCGGATTAAATCAAAAGGGCAGATACGGACAGTAGTTGTTCCGACCGCCAAATTTGGCATCAATGATTTTTTCAATGTTTTTTCAATTCCTTTTGTTTGCGGTGCTGCGATTTTCGGTCTGGGTATTATCGTTTACATTCTAAAACCAAATATAACCAGCAGTTGGGTTTTCTTTTTATTTTGTTTGTTTCTCGGCGTTTACATGGTAACCGGCGTCGAAATGCAATCTAGTTATCGCTTTTATTATCTTAACTACTTAAGCATTCCGCTCATACCCGCAACTCTCTTTCATTTATGCTCGATCTTTCCCCAAAGAAAAAAAGTCTTGGACCGCAATCCCTTTTTGGAATACAGCATTTATCTCCCGGCAGTTATAATAATATGCGGTTATTTTGCTTACCTATCGACCTTCAAATCAAGCGCTCTAATTCAATGGATTGTGGATATCAGTATCGTCACGAGAGTCAATCGGGTGTTCTACCTCGCTTGTCTTTTGGGAAGCATCGGTTTTTTGATTCACGGTTTTACCAGATCGGAATCGGTTGCAACCAGACAAAGAGCGAAGATGATTCTTATAGGGATTACCTTTGCTTTTGCACCGGCAGTCTTATTAATGCTAGCGGCGGTCTTTATTAAAACGGTCCTTCCCTGGAATTTCCTTACTTTTTTTGTTGTCATATTTCCTCTGTCTATCACTTATTCAATTGTTAGGCACAATCTTTTTGATGCAGATTTGATTATCAGGCGGACAGTCGGATATTTTATTGTAACCGTTATTGTAGTTGGGGCTTATGGGCTAGTTACCGTATCTTTCAACGTTTTCATGGGTGGGTACCAGTTGGCTCAGTCTCGCTTATTTCCAATTTTATTTACTCTTGCCGCAATTCTTATATTCAACCCACTGCGCAATTGGATCCAGGGCATAGTGGACCGTGCGTTTTTTCGGAAGGAGTATGACTACGGAGCAATTGTTGAAAAAGTGGGGGGGGCCATGACATCTTTGTTGGATTTGCCGCTGATTCTTAAAAGACTGACCCAAACCTTTTCTGAAGATATGTTCATTAATACCAGTTCAATTTTGTTATTAAGTCCTTCCGAAAATAAGTATCGGATCTCTATAACAGAGGGAGAAAGAAGGCAGGATTTGGAAAAGATGACTTTCAACCGCAACGATCCTCTTATGGAGGTCATTAGAGAACAGAAACGGGAATTAACAAAGTATGATGTACTAGAGGATCCCAAATTTAAAACAGTTTCTGAAAGCTGTGCGGCTAATATGGAAGCACTTCATGCAAGCCTAATAGTTCCTCTGGTTTATCAGGATCAGGTGATTGGTTCATTAAACTTGGGTGAAAAGAAATCCGGTAAATCATACAACCGTGAGGATATTGATCTTCTCAAGGCCCTCGCCAACCAGGGGGCGGTAGCGATCGAGAATGCAATGATGCTGGAAGAAATCATTGAAAAAGAACGCATGGAAGAAGAGCTATCCATTGCCAGGGATTTGCAGATCAGCATGCTACCGGCGCATACCCCACAAATTAAAGGCTTTGAGATTGCTGCCTTTTCGGTTTCCGCCCGGGAAGTGGGGGGAGACTTCTACGATTTTATCGAAATGGGTACAGAAAAAGCCGGGATGGTTATAGGGGATGTTACCGGCAAAAGTGTATCCGGGGCGCTGGTGATGTCGTCATCCCGCAGTATATTCCGCATGCTTTCCGAGGAAGAATTGACTGTGGGAGAAAGCATGACCCGCGCCAATCAGAGACTTAAAAAAGATGTCAAATCCGGGATGTTCGTCGCTTTGCTCTATGCCGTGATTGATTCACAAGATAAAATCCTGACCCTGTGCAGTGCAGGTCAGACCCAGCCGGTTCATGTCACAGCCGGAACCGGTGCGGCGACCCTGGTGGAAACCAGGGGCGATACCTTTCCACTTGGTATTCTCGAGGAGGCGGCCTACGAGGAAACACAGCTTAAACTGGAAGCCGGCGACAAGGTGATTCTCTACACCGACGGGATAGTGGAGGCCATGAACGAAGAGGAGGAAATGTTTGGGTTCGATCGGCTTCTGGAAAGTGTAAAGGATTCCCAAAACATGACGGCCGAAACCCTTTTGAATGAAATTAAAATCAAGGTGGATGAATTTGCCGGCAGTGCAACCCAGCATGATGATATTACGATTATTGTGATACAGGTGACTTCGGAAGAAGGCTTAGCGCATGGCGCAAGGAGTAAAAAATAGCCCCGTATAGCGCCAGTTTAATGCGCTTTGCTCAAGGCACATAGCAAAAATCGAGATTTTAAAAAAGATAAAAATGCTAAATTCAGGCTTCCTTGAAAAAATACGGGTGATCGCAGTAAGAGTCACTGCGGTTTTGTTGATTACGACTGGATTTGCTCAGCCCGCTCTTGCATTACATCCAGCAACAGGGCCCACCGATCGCACTGAATTGGAAGCTTTCATGGATGGCAGCATCAAGGCCCAGCTTGAAGCATATAACATCGCTGGAGCCACAGTTGCCGTGGTTAAAGACGGTGCTCTTTTCTTTGCCAAAGGGTATGGATACGCTGACCTCAAAGAAAGAAAACGTGTGCAAGCCGATAAGACGCTTTTTCGGATAGCATCCATATCGAAGTTGTTTGTATGGACCGCTGTTATGCAGCTCGTTGAACAGGGGAAGCTCGATCTCAACACTGATATCAATACCTACCTCACCCATTTTAAAATACCGGATACGTACGATGAACCGGTCACGTTGACTCATCTCATGACCCATACCGCCGGTTTCGAGGAATACGTTACCGGCCTATTCGCAAAAGATACAGATCGTCTTTTGCCTCTGGAAAATATTCTTGCACATGAACGCCCGGTTCGTGTGCGTCCACCGGGAGATGTTATTTCATATTCCAATCATGGGACCGGAATAGCAGCGCACATTGTCGAAAAGGTGTCCGGGAAGGCCTGGGATGACTATGTTGAAGAAAACATTTTAAGGCCGCTGGGGATGACCCGCACTACTTTCCGACAACCCGTTCCGGAAACTCTATCCCCAAACCTTTCAAAGGGCTATACCTACAGTGAAGGCGAATTTCAAGAGGAAGCCTTCGTATATGTGCCCCTGGCTCCCGTGGCTTCAGCTAGCACTACAGCCACAGACATGGCCAACTTCATGATCGCTCATCTCAACCACGGCCGATTTGATAACTCGCGTATCCTTGATGCTGAGATAGCACGACAGATGCACGGAGCCTTGTTCCGGCATGCACCGGAAGTAAATCCCATAGCACACGGTTTCTTTGACATAAGCCGAAACGGTCAGTGGGTGATTGGTCACGGGGGGAATATTTTATATTTTCACTCTCAAATGGCCTTATTGCCGGAGCAGAAAGTGGGACTATTTGTCTGCTATAATTCCCAGGGGGGACGAAAGGCTGCCAAGGAGACTTATGAATTGTTCATGAACCGCTATTATCCGTCAGGGGATATGCAAGTGTTAACTCCGTCTGAAAATTCAATAAACCGATTACGCCGATTTACCGGCTGCTATTTCAGTAATCGACGCGTACACAAAAGGTTCACCAAATTTGGTGCTTTGCTCACGACAGTCAAGGTCACACTTACGGAAGACGGGGTATTGAAAACCATTGGCCAAAAGACAACTCGCTGGATTGAGATGAAGCCCTTGACCTTCCGGGAAGAGTATGGGCGTGGAACCCTTGTATTTCGAGAAAACGAGAAAGGGCGAATCACCCATATGTTTATAGGGGATAGTCCCTACATAGCATTCGAGCGAATACATACTGAGGATTCACCCAAGCTGCATGTGGTTTTCGCCATAGCAGCCATCATATTGTATTTCACAACGATTATATCCTGGCCCTTTGCAGCCCTCATCCGGTGGCGGCACAGTGTGAAACTCAACCCTCAGACACGCATTCCACTTTTAGCCTATTTGATAACCTGGTGCGCGTGTCTTCTGTTTATCGTCGTGGCCGTCATTTTGGCCCTTGGATTACGTGATCCCAATGCAATTTTGTTTGGCATACCTATATGGATCAAGGCAGTTTTGCTGCTTGTAATATTATCAGTCATCATGACTGCAGGATCGTTTATTTACATGGTAATTATCTGGAAATCAGGCAAAGGCAGTATTTGGGGCCGCGTTTACTACACCGCCGTCATATTAGCGCTTAGCGTGACCATATGGCAATTGAATCATTGGAATCTGCTTGGATTTCATTATTAAAGGTCTTTATATTCCGAAGATTTGGTAGACTCTGAAGTGATTTTGAAAGGTATGATTTTATAAAGCAGTTATTCAAACAATTTAGCTATATCTGAATTACAAGAGCATCGAGCTATGCCGACTCTGAAATCAATGCTTCCAGAGCGACCTCCATAGTATCGTATATTTTGGCAAATTTAGTAATTCCCACCATGTTGAAGATCTTCTTAAAATGCTCGGATATACCTGTGATTACTACGAATTGATTGTTCCGTTTGATCTGCGCCATCATCTGAATGAGTAACGCAATCCCGCCGCTGTTGATGTAGGCATCCTCCTCGATTTTTAACAAAATCCTGCGTGCATCCTGGTCGATGGCCTTTTTATAGGCCTCGTTCAGAGAGGTTTCGGAGAATGAAGTAAGATCGCCCCGGATATCAAAAATAATTACTTCACCCTGTTTTTCAAGATTTATTTCATTGTTGTGCTGCATCTTCAACCTGCTCTTTCTCCGCTTTTACACCCCGGAAACGGGCGATCTTCTACCACGGATGAACCAGCTCCTTATTTTTTGACAACCATTCTCAAACAATGGCCTTTATTGGTGTCTACTTGAAACTCCACTTCATCAGTCAGCTCCTGGATTAAAAATACACCAAACCCGATGGGAGGATCTAATTCGTTAACAATTCGTTCTATATTGGGTTTAGGGAGAACTCCTTTGATACCATCCCCTTCGTCCATGACCAGGATCTGGATGGCACCCTCCTTGAACTTTATGTGGATGGTTACCACGGCATCCGGGCGCCCCCTGTTGCCGTGCTGCATAGCATTGATGGCCGCCTCTGATACAACGGTCTTCAAATCTTCAATCCGTTTGGGAGGATAGTCGTACATTTTTGCAAAAGAGGCCAAAGAAGCCATGGCAATGCGTTCATAGCCAAGCATATTAGGTAAGATGACTTTTACAATTCGCTCGTTTAAATTTAAGCCCATTTTCCTTCTTTCAATCATTCCGTTCAGCTTTTTATATAAAGAATAAAACCTAACCGGGATAAATCGGCACTGAACAGCATGAATTCAGCTCGAACATACAAAAGAACCCTGGTACGATAATCTTACCTGCGTGGCAGGCGAAAATACGAAATAGGGAATAATATTTTGTGCCTTCTAATTTTTATGGTTATGAAATCCGCCTTGAAGAACTATATAGGTTAAAATTTCATCATCATATAACCTCTATCAGCACGTTGCCATCTTATGAAAAAGTCATGCGGGTGTCAACGCCTAAATGGACCTAAATGGGCTAAAATGAGCTGTTGTGATATTGAAACCTGGACCCCTGGAATCCTTGGCCCTTCTTCCCCAACTAAATTGGAGAAGAACCATAAAATTATCTAACTTGTCTTTTTAATTCGGCTTCAATCATCTGATAGATTCCAGGCAGGCTTCTATTTTTCAAGGTTTTGCCGTTTATAAATATATTGGGAGTTCCACGAACTCCGATCTGTCTGCCGTTGCTCACGTCTCTGGCAATTAAGCTCTTAATAGCTGGCGATTGCATGTCTTTAGCGAACTTCTCCATATCGAGGCCGAGTTCTTTGGCAATATCTTGAATTTTGGCGTCATTAATGACTTTATAATTTTCTAATAACTTACTATGAAACTCCCAGAATTTTCCCTGGACATTTGCGGATAGAGCTGCTGTGGCCGCCTTATGAGCATATTTATGATTGGCAAGTGGAAAATGCTTGACGACCAGTTTAACATTTTCAGGATACTTATCCAGCACCTGCTGGAATAATGGCTCTAAGCGAGCACAGTACCGTCACTGGTAGTCATCGAAGACCGCTATGGTGACGGCGGCGTCATCCGGTCCTTTAAAGGGCAGGCCGTCAAGAGCAATGTTATATATAAAATCCAGCTGGATAATGTTGAGTGTTTTCGATGAACTGCTCGTTAGAATTAAGACATTGTTTTTGCCGGCGTATGTCACTCTGTCGAAGTCTTTATCAATGGAAATTCGATTGGCAACCTTATCTTCAGCAATAGAATAGACCAGGATTTCTCCTCGGGCTAAAACAAAAATCAATTTCCCATCGGCCGAGGTGGCAATGTCTAATGGTTGTACATTAAGGTTTGTTTGTTTTATTAAAGTCAAGTCGATTTCAGCATAAATGAATTGGGGAACCGATACCCAACTTATTATGACGAATAAAAATATAGCAAATTTTCGTGCGGCCTTTTTCATATTAATATCTCCTTTTTCTAAAATTCTGTTAATTTGAATGCCGTGATTCTTGGCACAACAAATGAGTCATAGCGTCTATTAAAAGATAGGCGCAATCCAGAATATTCAAGGCAGGAATTTTCCAGCCTTAATGTGATTGTACTTGAACCTTACTGTAATTTTTGGATATCGCTTCTGGGACAATATCAAAGAAATTTTAGAGAAACGCTGCTGCTACCTGAAGAATAACATTCAGCCTTTTTTTTAATGAATTGACAGTCAGAGATTTTCCCTGGGCACAGGTTACTATCCTTAGGTAAGAATTTGCAGCGCGTGCTTTTAAAATCGACTGAAAACCCAAATTTTTCAGAAAGAACTTATATTCTTAGTAAATCTGCTCCAAAGCCTCCTGCATTGAACTCATAAGGTTTCTTAGATGAATATAAGCGTGTGTCCTGTGTATGAAAAAATCCTCCAAAAATAATCTTTTGGTTTTGGAGAGTGATTCCAATTAGATATAATTTCGACTGAAAGTCAATAATAGTCTTTTAAGTTTTTTTTCCTGGATATACTTCGCTATGATAGACATAAAAAAAGTGCGCCAAAAGGCGCCCTTTTTTTTATGTGTGATATGTGTTAGCGATGAAGGTCTATGCTAAAATATGGATTCACTCATAATTTTATGTTGATCTTATAGAAGGGTTTTGGAAGAGAAAATTTGAAACTGACTCATATGTTAATTGGATTTTGTGTGTGAACGGTTTCGGTTGGTACAGGTATGGTTGTTGCGTTTTTTGCGTAAAGCCTAAGTTTGGAGGCATAAGGCGGGAGAAAATGAGCGGAAATCTGTTTCGTATTGAAGGTATCGGAGAAATTCTGTTTGAACGTAGTAAAAGGGCAAAACGGATCAATATTTCGGTGCGGCCTTTCAAAGGTGTTCGAGTAGCTGTCCCTTATAGAGTTTCATTGGAAAAAGCCATGGAGTTTGCCGGTTCCAGAAGGGGCTGGATAAAAAAAAATCTGGAAAAAATGAGACAAATGGAAAAGGATCATAAAATCCTTTCCATAAAATTCAATAATATTGATCGACGTGAAGCCAGGAAAATCCTTGTTAAAAGGCTGGATGAACTGGCAAAAGCACATGGCTTCAAATATAACCGTGTATTCATTAGGAACCAGAAGACCCGCTGGGGGAGTTGTTCGTTAAAAAATAACATCAACCTCAATGTAAAACTTGTCAGGCTGCCTGAAAGATTGACAGATTATGTCATAATTCACGAGCTCGTTCATACCCGCAATAAAAGTCATAATAAGAAATTTTACGCCGAGTTGGAGCGGATTGTATATGATCGGAAACCGTTGGATAAAGAACTGAAAAAATATGGCGTCGGGTTGCTGTAATAATAATATTTTATGAGGATTTAGAATGAGCATTTTTGGATCAAAATGACGGGTTGACAATACGACAGGCATCCGGTATTTGAATGCTGATTGTCGGTAACAGGATGCGAATTACCATTGGACAGGCTACAACGCAACATAAGGAGGAATACCCATGAAAAACGATCGCGTTATAATCAATGTCAGCGATGAAGATCTTCACTTTCGTGAGGAGGAAAGGAAACAAATTGAGAAACTAAGGGCCAAGGCCGCAAAAGAGTCAGACGATGCCTATAGCGAAGTCCACAAGAATCACTGCTTCAGATGCGGCACGCACAGCCTGGTGGAAGTGGAGCATAATAACGTAAAGATCGACATATGCGTCAATGAAGGATGCGGAGCGGTTCACCTCGATCCCGGGGAGATGGAAAAGATACTTGAAGGTGAAAAGGGTGTATTCAGCAAGGTTTCAAACTCCATTTTTATGGTCTTTAAATAGGGTTCTTCTCAATCAACGGTGTACTACATTGAAATGGCTACCATAAATCTACCCAAACACTAAAAAAAGGAAATCAGCGTAATTGCTAATTTCCTTTTTTTATTAGAAAAAATAATATGATATGTGGTCGGAACGACTGTGTATGAAAGGTACGCACATAAATAAGTAAATATCTATCTTTTTAAGCATATTAAATTTACTTATTTATGGAAGTACCAAAGCCTCGCGATTTAAAGATTCAATAAGAGAACAGTAAAAGAGGGGGGCTTTACTTTTTAAAGAGAATATTAAATTTCACACCAATTCCTGAATACGTGGCTCTTACAATTTCACCGCTTGCCATCATCTTTTTTCCTGATGTAGGAAAGTGGAAAATTAATGAAATCTCTTGTCCTACGGAAAACTTCCTGTCGGTATTAATAAAAACTCCAGAAGTGCACAAATCTTGAATAGACGCTGTAAATTGAGAATCAATTGTAAAACATTTCGCTGTTACAGGATTTTTTCCATTAAAAAGTATTCTTGAATCTTTTCTGTCTTCCGAATCCTTTATAATGGCATTTTGTGCCGCAAAAGCTCCCATAGCAAACACCCTTTAATCGGTATTAAAAATTACAACTAATCTCAACAAATTCATTTTGTCAAGTATTATTTATCAATAAATTCAAATAGTAAGTGAAAACAAATACCACTATTATAAAAAATAATACCACTTTTAAGAAAAATATTATGCTTCTTCTCCAATTTACTTGGAGAAGAGGGTCCCAGGATTCCAGGGGGCAAGGATTCAAAGCCTGCCCTGTCACGACTCGGTGATTACTTAAAGTATAGGCTAAGCTTCATAAAAATAATCATTTATTGACAATATAGTAAGGGTGATCGGTCTGGGCCAGG